>Ga0131853_10025361_pt1:0-5000 | contig 10686 bp, 9 predicted proteins | sample TergutLab28metaG_FD_92764 | JGI IMG/M metagenome (GOLD analysis project Ga0131853, IMG submission 92764) | Labiotermes labralis P1 segment gut microbial communities from Petit-Saut dam, French Guiana - Lab288 P1 (version 2) (version 2) | ecosystem: Host-associated > Arthropoda: Insects >... | reverse complement strand
GCTAAATAGCATTCAAATACTCAGAATTTCATTACCATGCGCGGCAGAGCGAAGAGCGTTGGAATTTCACAAATCCATACCAAAAAAAAAAACCACACGAATTTTGTCCCTGAAATCTTCGCTCTTCTGGGATGTTACGGAAACGTAGATTGGTAATTACCGACGTTTCGGGACAACATATCTATCCCATCTTCAAGAGTCAAGCACCATTGAAGAGTTCGTAAATGGCGTTTCGGACCATTTCTGAGTCTTTCCTTTAGGGATCAGTTACCTTTAAAGAGGTATTTACCGACGTTTCAGGACAAAATATCGATGCTTTCTTCAAGAGTTTTTGAAGGTGGGCCCTGTATATTGCTCTTAAACGCCATTTGCTGAGTCTTGAAAAATGCTTTTCCCTTGAAGGAAGTACCGATAATTTCTCCCGACCCATCGGTAGCTAACTCCCAGTTTACCCTACGTAACAACCCAAAAAAGCGAAGATCTCATTTAAATCGCGGCGGAAACCTAAATTCACGAACAGATCTAGTCTATATTCTGACACGTTATTAATGATGTAGCTTAATATTATCCTAACATCTACTCATGTCTTCCAGGAGAGCCCCTCCGGATTCTCTACCATAAAGCAATATTCAAATTAAAGCCACGCAGCAGAGCGCTTCTGGTTAAGCCAATCGACGTTCAGCTTTTCAAAATTTGCTGGGTAATCCACAAGTGGATTATAGTCTCCGTTTCTTTATTGGATTATCTAAGTTAGGCAGGAATTACTGCTTATCAACAATGACGGAAACGAAAACAACAAAACAAACTGAACTTGTTTTCATGTGACAGGTTTCTGTAAATACAGATACCTGCCACTGAAAGTGTGTCACTCCTAACAACGGAAAGGAAAATGAAAGAAATACGGACTTGCACGGGGTGTGGTGGAGGTAATGGAGGAAGTGTAATCCGTATTTTCATTTGTCAGAAGACCTTACTGAAAGCTTCTCAGCTGCCCTCCCAGAAAGACTTCTTCACAAACATTTTCTCTACTATCCTAAACCCCTTGTTAGCTTGCAAGCGGTCGGCACCCTGAGGAAAGTCCCGACTGTTTTGATTCCATTAGCTCTCATTATTTGTGCTGTGTTCCGGCCCGGAAGGTGTTATCTGAGGAGAGCAGGACAAAGCCTGGGGCAGAAGGAAGCCAGAATGTGGAGGAAGGGGAAGAATGCTATTGGAGCAGCGAGAGGGGGAAGAGTTTGTAATAACGTATAAATAATTTAAGCGTGTCATGTATAGAGTGGAAAAATCGAGCAAACTCTTTGACATGAAGGAATGCTGTCCCTATAGGAGGCTCAAAATTTCCTGTAGGTTGGCAACCGAAATAAAAGTGGAAAGTATTGAACTGCCAATATGGCTGCCATTAATTACCCATAATTAAATACATAAAGAATTTATTACGGAAAGAATTAAAGGTGAAAAACTCTTGTAAAACCTACACATGGGTGGGAAGGTAGTATTAAAATGAATCTTAAGTAAATAGGATATAAGCTTTTGAATAAACATTCGAAAGAATTTTACGGTTTTAAGGGATATAACACAAAGCACGTTAAAAGGAACCTGCCGATATTTACTAGCAAACGTTTGAAGCACAGACCTCAATGGGAAGGTTTATTGAATTTCAGATTAAACAGCACGATTTTAAGAAGTGAAACTTATTGAAATAAATAATATTTAATTCCAGGATTTACCACAGTGCGGTCTTATGTGTGTGTGTGTGTGTGTGCATGTACGTATTATTTATATATATATATATATATATTTGCGCAAACGGGTCGAAGGAATATACTGCTTCCATGTGGGTGTGGTGTGTGTGTGTGGTGTGTGTGTGTGTGTGGTGTGTGGGTGTGTGTGTGTGTGTGTGTGTGGTGTGTGTGTGTGTGTAGTGTGTATGTGTGGTGTGTGTGGGGTGTGTGCGTGTGTGTGTGGTGTGGTGTGGTGTGTGTGTGTGGTGTGTGTGTGTGGTGTGTGTAGTGTGTAGTGTGTAGTGTGTGTGTGTGTGTGTGTTGTTCGTGTGTGTGTGTGTGGTGTGTGGTGTGTGTGTGTGTGTGTGTGTGCATGTACGTGTTATATATATGTATATGTACGTATATATATATATACATATATATATATGCGCAAACGGGCCGAAGGAATATCCTGCTTCCATCCTCATCTTCAGATTTTTGAACACAGATACAGATGGGCAGCTTCATTAGGCGGTGCTTAAATAGCAAAATCTTAAAAAGTTGTATTGTCTTTTAGGATTTGTCAAGGTGTAATTTGATGTTTGTGTAGGCGTTCGTGCGTGTGCGCGCGCCAGAGATTCGAAGGAATATACTGTCTCCATCTTCAGTGTATAAAGCACTCGTGCGGCATAAACACGGATTCTCTCTCTCTCTCTCTCTCTCTCTCTGCAGAATAGGCACGATTTTACATTACTTGAGAGAACAGAAGGTTTCAGTTGCAGACAGGTAAATGTCTGCGTTGAAAACGGCTGGGTCATTAGCAAATTAGTGTGGAACGAAGCAAATAATTCCAGTAAAAACAATGGGCACTTTACTATAACAACAACAACACAGATACGAAAGGATTTATCTCAGAGCACACACAATAAAAAACAAGTTACCCATCTCGAAATTACGTCCAGCGGCTGACATCTCACAATCCTAAACAATTAATTTGTAACATGCAATCCGACACTTGCTTTTCATGCTCTCTAATCCTTCGAGATTTTCATATAAACAATACGTAGACATTACTTCCTTCCTTCTAGTAAACGCAATTTGTCTCTATTACTATCGCCAACAAGTTTATACTGTTCAGGTTTATGTCCCTGTTTTCTTATATTGTAGCTGTCTTGTATTACATACGTTTTTGGGTAGTAAATACAGCAGCATATTTGTCTTTGTTATTTCTATTTGACGTACGCATTCACCTATCAAATTACATGGTGACGTAACCAGCACAGTATAAAACTTAACTTCCAGCATGCGCATATAAAAATTCTGTGTCATTTGTCACTTGCCGCGGGGAAAGTTGAAGCTGATGTCAGCAGTCAATAACAGGTCCATTCTTACACAAAAGAAGTTACCTCATCTCCATTACCAACAGAAGTCAGTTGAGGGTTCTTAGGATAGCAATCCTGTTTATTGCACTATTAAAAGGGGCCTATAACGAGACCTTGTTGAAGAATTATGGAAGAACTGGCAACTGCGGAATGCAAGGCACATAAATGCTAATGTTCTTTTCATGTTTCTAGACATTTGATGTTTGTAAGTGTAAATATTGAACAGAAAAGTGCAATACACTTCGTACAAAAATATTGTGTAAACAAAGAAATTTAGAATCATCATTAATTGCCACGGGACGAAAAAATGTAGGGCTCTTACAATTTATAACATTGATAAACAGCTGTCATAAATTAGAATAGACCAAATAAACAACAATATTAGCGTGTGGTACACATCCTAGAACGTAGCCTTCCATAGGACGGAAAGAATATTCCTGTAAACAATTTTATTTTTCAGAATTAGAATAGAAACGATTAAGAAACAATATCAAACAAACAAACAAACACCCAATCTGACAAGAGCTTTAACATATATACAGAGTGTCCCAAAAACCTATGTCACAAATTCACTTTTTATTTCACCAACATATGCACTTGTAAATCGATCAATATTAATACTAACACATTAAAACATTAAAAGATAAAACATTATGATATTATGAGATATTATGAGATACAAGAAGCCAGTACAAGGAAGAACAAGCAACAAGAAATCCAACCCCATCTCACGTACAATATGACATGCTGCCAACATAATTCAAAAACAGCTATAGACTAAAAGCAACTTTATTAGGTACGAACTTGCTCCCTGATGATGGTTTTATAAAAAAACGGAAACATGTTGGAGTTTTAATATCATAATGTTTCATCTTTTAATGTTTTAATGTGTTAGCATTAATATTGATCGATTTACAAGTGCATATGTTGATGAAATGAAAAGTGAATTTAAGCCAAATGCACGGTGCAACAATGAAAGAAACTATGACACGAACTCCTCCTGGTTATTCCCCACACCTAATTCAGCAAAAAAGTTCAAATCAACATGGGTCCAAAAGTGAACAGGTTCCGAGATATCCACTTACGTTCATGTGCGGGTATCCTTTGAGGTATTACATAATATGTTCGAAGTGCTGACCATTTGCCGCAGCACATCCGTTCAGACGTCGCATCACGGATTACCCGACGCGTTCCAGCTGACCTGGTCGGTTCCTGATAGCACCAAATGTAGCTACGATGCGTTCTCATAACTCGTCAACGTTGGTAACGGGTGTGGAGTAAACTTCACTTTTAACGTGGCCCCAAAGTTAGAAACCGATAGGATTGAGATCCGGGGAACGAGGGGCCACTCTACTGGCCAGTTACGCCCGATCCACTTCCCAGGGAAATGGTCATTCAGGTACTGACGTGCTATGCGGCTGAAATGTGGTGGAGCCCCATCATGCATAAACCACATGCCCACTCGCAACTGCAAGGGAACATCATCAGGCACATCAGGCAAGATGTCTTGCGTCAGTCGTTCCAAAAATTCCCGGTACGTAGTCCCCGTCAACGTTCTGTGTCTGTTCACGTGACACTGCTTACGCACTACTCACTGGATACGAGTTATTGCATACCCTTCCGTATTCGTAGTAGCGTGTTTCTCGTTGATCACAGCATTTCTCGGATTTCTACACAGCAGCGGATATTTCGGAACCTGTTCACTTTTGGACCCATGTTGATAGGAAATTTTTGCTTAATTATGGGTGGGGAATAACCAGGAGAAGTTTGTGAAATTGGTTTTGGGACACCCTGTATATATATATATATATATATATATATATATATATATATATATAATCTAGAATACAATTTTATATATAAACAAGGATACACAGACAGGAGTTTTACATACATTTCAACACATAGGCCAACA
>Ga0131853_10025360_pt1 | contig 10686 bp, 12 predicted proteins | sample TergutLab28metaG_FD_92764 | JGI IMG/M metagenome (GOLD analysis project Ga0131853, IMG submission 92764) | Labiotermes labralis P1 segment gut microbial communities from Petit-Saut dam, French Guiana - Lab288 P1 (version 2) (version 2) | ecosystem: Host-associated > Arthropoda: Insects >... | reverse complement strand
GTGTCCTGGTCATGACAGGACGGTACCCACGCAAACACGCCCATCGACTTACTGTCGCTATTTGAACGCTCGCCCGTTAAGGGAGAACGGGGTTAGAGCCGCGTGGCCAGAAGGTTGGTGGCCAGAATGCCGCGGGCGCCAGCCGCGTAGAGGGCGTCCATCGTGCAGTTGAGAGTGGCCTTTTCGATCATCACTCGCACCGCCGACCAGTCGCCCTCATGGAGCGGGGAAACCGTCGGCGATTCAAAACCGGGAGTGATCGTTACCGCCATCGCCAATAGATCGGTGGGCACCACGTAGTCGAGTAGCACGTACTTGCGGGCGGTGAGTACGCCCTGTAGACGACGGGTGAGTACATCAATGCCGGGCGCGATGGCTTCCACCCCGCGGATCAGCACCGCCTCCGAGGCCAAGATCGGTCCGCCGAACACCGCCAACCCGGCCGCCTTTAGCGTGGTGCCGGTCTCAACCACATCGGCCACCAGATCGGCGACACCAAGGCGCACCGAGCTTTCCACCGCGCCGTCAAGATGCACCACCGCGGCAGGGATCACGCCGTGTGCGGCTAGGTGGCCGCGCACTAACCCTGGATAGGAGGTGGCCACCCGTTTCCCGGCAATCTCGCTTATCTCGCTCATCGTGCCAGCCGGGGCGGCGTAGTGAAATGTTGAGCGGCCAAAGCCCAGCGCTAAATGCTCTATGGCCTTGGCGCCGGAGTCGAGCAGCAGGTCACGGCCCGTTACCCCGGCATCTACCGTGCCCGCCCCCACATACACGGCAACGTCGCGGGGGCGAAGAAAGAAGAATTCGACGCCATTGGCGGGATCACCAAGCACGAGTTCGCGCGGGTCACGCCGCCGCCGATATCCGGCTTCGTGCAACATTTGCGCGGCGGACTCGGAAAGCGAACCCTTGTTGGGAACGGCGATGCGAAGCATTCGTATCCTCTCTAGCGGTTGAGCCAATGTTTTCCTGAGCCTTTCGGAAGGTCAAACCCTCTTCAGCCAGGTTCATAAATGCGTGTAAACATCGTCAAGAGTCAGCCCCTTGGCGATCATCATCACCTGTAGGTGGTAAAGCAACTGGGAGATTTCGGCAGCGGTCGCTTCCCTCGACTCATATTCGGCGGCCAGCCACACCTCGGCGGCCTCCTCAACGATCTTCTTGCCAATCGCATGGATGCCCGCGTCGAGTTGCTTAACCGTGCCAGAACCCTCGGGCCGAGCGGTGGCCCGCTCGACGAGTTCAGCAAACAGACCCTCGAAAGTTTTCACGGCTAACCCTGCTTGAGCGCGCGTAGCGCAACCGCCGTGGCAATAGCCGCCTGTGCCGCCTCGTACCCCTTATCCTCGCTGGAACCGGGCAGCCCGGCGCGGATGAGGGCCTGAGCTTCGTTGTCGCAGGTAAGCACGCCGAAACCGACGGGAACTCCGGTTTGCACCGAAACGTCGGTGAGGCCGACTGCCGTCGCCGAGCAAACGTAGTCGAAGTGCGGGGTGCCGCCTCGAATTACCACCCCGAGCGCGACCACGGCATCGAAGCCGTTCCGCGCGGCCTCCCCGGCGGCTACCGGCAGTTCGAAAGAGCCGGGCACCCGGACAACAATGCCCTCGGTAACCCCGGCCTCGGTAAGCGCGCGATAGGCGCCGTCCAGAAGGCCGTTCATCACTCGTTCGTGCCAACTGGCGGCGATCAACGCTACCCGCAGGCCGCTGCCATCCACCTTCAGCTCTGGTGATCCGAGACCGCTCATATCTGCTCCTTTGGTTCCTCTGGTCCGAAGTTGTGGCCCAGCAGTATTCGTTTGGTTTCTAGGTAGAAGGCGTTTTCGATCCGTCGCCCAACGGACAACGCTGTGCGATCAACCACCTCAATGCCTGCGGCCTTAAGCCCACGCACCTTATCCGGGTTGTTGGTCAGCAGTCGGACGACGGGCAGCTCCAGATGGTGCAGGATCGCAGCCGCGGCGGCATAGTCGCGGGTATCGACGGGTAGTCCAAGGTCTACATTGGCCTCGACCGTGTTCCGGCCTTCATCTTGGAGATGATAGGCGGCCACCTTTGCGGCAATACCGATACCGCGCCCCTCGTGTCCGCTCAGGTAGATGACCGCCCCGCCCTGAGCCTGCACCTGCCCTAGCGCGGCCCGTAATTGGGGGCCGCAGTCGCAGCGCAGCGAGCCAAGCGCGTCGCCGGTCAGGCACTCGGAGTGAACGCGTACCAACGGGATCGCGCCATCGGGGGTGGGCACGGTTAGGGCGACATGTTCGGCGCCGGTGCGCATATCGCGATAAGCGTGCAAGGCGAACGGGCCATGCTCGGTGGGAAGCTCAGCAGAGGCGACGTGTTGCACGCGCGCTCCCCTATCGTCATCTTGGAGCGACGCTGCGGCGGTCTCCTCGCTCAACTTGTTGCCTCCGGTCGATTCACCATTCGTTCAACGTACTTGGCGAGTACGTCCACCTCAACGTTGACACTCTGACCGACGGCAAGTTGGCCCAATGTGGTCGCGTTCAGCGTCGCCGGAATGAGGGCCACCCCAAACCCGGAGTCGGTTACGTGCGTGACGGTTAACGACACTCCGGCCAGAGCGATGGAGCCTTGTGGCGCCACATAGCGCAGCAGGTGGTTAGGCAGCTCAAAACGCAGCTCATCCCAGCGTGGTCCCGGATCGCGCGAAAGCAGTGTCGCCACACCATCGACATGTCCCTGCACGATGTGGCCGTCCAACCGCCCGGATGCGGCCAACGCCCGCTCCAGGTTGACCAGGTCACCCACTCGCAGCCCGCCGAGGGTGGTCAAACGAAGCGTCTGCGGCATCGCGTCAGCGGCAAACCAGGTGCGTTCATCATCCATCGCGGTGACGGTCAGGCAGACCCCCGAAACGGCGATGGAGCAACCCAGCGTGGCGTCGCCTAATACCTCGACGGCCTGGATGGTCAGGCGCGTATCCTCGCCCTCGGTGCCGGGTTCAAGGGCGCCAATCCGCCCGATGGCGGTAACGATTCCGGTGAACACTTACTCGTCAGCCTCCAAGTCAAATACCCAGGTACGCGGCGCGGTTCGCACTATGAAGAAGGCGTCCTCCCCCTCACGATGGCCAATGATGTTATGCCAGCGAGGCGCGTCGGCCAGCGTAGTTATCCCGAAGTCGGACACCGCTTCGGTGCCCGCTCCGAGCAGCACGGGGGCGATGTAGACGTGAATCTCATCAACCAGCCCTGCCGCGAATAGCGCGGTGGTCAGCGCCGGGCCTCCCTCAACCAGCAGATGTCGAATCTGACGATCCTGAAGCGCGGCCAGCACCGCGTGGACATCATGCGTGCGCAGGTGCAGCAGGTCGCCGCCGGGGCCATAAAGGTTCGCGTCGGCGGGCAAATCCCGCATCCCAACCACGACGCGCAGAGGTTGATGAGCCGCCAGGTTGTCGGCCTCATCGCGAGCCGTCAGCGAGGGGTTATCGTGCAGGGCCGTACCGGTGGTCACGGCGATGGCGTCAACGGTAGAGCGCACCACATGGCCGTGGCGACGGGAGGCGAGGCCGGTAATCCACTGACTGGTTCCGTCGGCGGCGGCGATACGGCCATCTAGGCTCATCGCCAGCTTGACCGTCACGTAGGGACGACCGGTCTTGATGGCGTGATACCAGCGCAGCACCAGTTCCCGGGCCTCTTCGAGAATCATCTCGTCTTTAATCTGCCAGACGTGTACGCCGCGGGCGCGCAGGTAGTCGGCTCCCCCCCCAGAGTCAGCTCCTGGATCGTCAATGGCGTAGACCACTTCGGTGATTCCCGCGTTGAGCAGGGCATCGGTGCAGGGTTTAGTCAGCCCGGTGTGGTTGCATGGCTCCAGGGTGACCACGGCGGTGGCCCCGCGCGTATCGATGCCCCGTAAGCGAGCGTCCGTGATGGCGGCCACCTCGGCGTGCGGGGTACCCGCGCCTTCGTGCCAGCCCCCGGCGATGATGTGTCGCCGTAGCTCGTTATCGCTTGCCGGGGCCAACAGGACGCAGCCAACCCGCGGGTTTGGGCCGAACTGTGGGCCGTTTGTCGCCTCATCCAAGGCGTAATCCATAGCGTTGCCGATGTCGCTAACCGACCTCGGGCTACCAAAAGTGCTGCTCATCTTCCCTCCCTGCGTTGATCGTACCGCCGTCAACCTCTACCGTGGTGCTTATGAACACTCCTTTGCTCCCCTTGATTCATGGCGCCTCGCTTCCCGGCATCGGCCTGGGCACCTATCCGATGACCGATGATGACGCCCCCGCGGCCGTTCGCAGCGCGATTGAGGTCGGCTACCGGCTGATCGACACCGCCCACGGCTACCACAACGAGACCGGTGTGGGCCTCGGCATTCGCGATGCCATCGCGGGCGGGGTGGCTCGTGAGGAGCTATTTATCACCACCAAGTTCAATAAGGATTCTCATTTCGTAGCTGGGGTGGCCACCGCGTGGGAAACGTCATGCCGTCGGCTCGGGCTAGATTACCTCGACCTGATGTTGATCCACTGGCCGTGCCCGATGGTGGGTCGCTATGTCGAGGCGTGGGAGGGGCTGATTGCGCTGTTGGCGGCGGGGAAGGTGCGGGCCATCGGCGTGTCGAACTTTTTGCCTGCGCATCTTGATCGCATTGTTGCCGCCACGGGTGTGGCCCCGGATGTAAATCAGATCAAGTTCAGTCCATACGCGTTGCAGGGGCCATCCGTCGCGGCTAATCGAGCGCTGGGCACAATCACCGAGGCGTATAGCCCGATCAAGCCGGCTACGCAGCTGACCGAGCCTGCTGTGCTGGCCGCCGCTAAGGCCCACGGCGTCACCCCGGCCCAGACCGTGTTGCGCTGGGTGACCCAACACGGCATTGTGCCCATCCCGAAATCCTCTAACCCGGCTCGTCAGGCCGAGAACCTCGCCATCTTTAACTTCACGCTGACCGCCGCCGAGATGGCCTCCCTTGACGCCCTAGACCGCGGCACCGAGTTCATCACCGACTCCAACAACTTCGGCCACTGAAGCACGGGGATTACTGCTCGCGGAGTTCTTGGATCCACTCTGGAACCTCGCAAAATGTGATGGTTGGTTCTATGGTGAGCCGGTACCCCAGCGCAGCCAAGATGCGTTGGGCTGTGTCAACGCTCGGCGATTTTCGTCCGTGTTCGTAAATTGCATCCGATTAGATACACTCCGGCAATGTCAGACTTGGGTATGACGAGGTGGGGTGGGAAGACCGTTCGGTGGGTTGATGGCGGCTTGCGGGGTGACGTCGTAGCGTTGTTGGCATGGATACAACGGTTTTCTCTCCGGCGGCGACCACCCCTGCCGTACATGCCCGTTCGCTGACCAAGGTTTATGGCAAGGGCGCAGCCCAGGTGCGCGCCCTCGATGCCCTCAGCGTCGATTTTGAGGCGGCTCGCTTCACCGCCATCATGGGGCCATCCGGTTCGGGCAAATCCACGTTGATGCACTTGCTTGCGGGCCTGGACTCGGCCACCGGCGGGCAGGCGTACATTGGGGCCACCGAGGTTACCGGGTTAACCGATCGTGACTTGACCCTGCTTAGGCGCACCCGCGTCGGGTTCGTGTTCCAGCAGTTCAACCTGCTGCCCATGTTCACCGCCGCGCAGAACATCACCCTGCCGCTTGAACTAGCCGGGCAGCGGGTAGACCGTCAGTGGTTCGGGCAGCTAACCACCACCTTGGGGCTAACCGACCGACTAAACCACCGCCCGGCTGAGATGTCCGGCGGGCAGCAGCAGCGGGTGGCCATCGCCCGCGCCCTGATCGCCCGGCCCGATGTGGTGTTCGCCGACGAGCCGACGGGAAACCTGGATTCCCGCTCGGGCGCGCAGGTACTCTCCTTCCTGCGCCGCTCCGTGCGCGAATTGGGTCGCACCATCATTATGGTCACCCACGATCCGGCTGCCGCCGCCTACGCCGACCGGGTGATTTTGCTGGCTGATGGCCGCATCGCCGGGGAGATCACCGAACCGACGCCTGAGTCCGTACTGGCCGGGCTAGACGCCCTGCGCTCCTACGAGGACGCCGAGGCCACGGAGGTGCAGTTCTGATGCTTCGCCTCACCCTGGCCCAGATGCGGCGCAGTGCCTCTCGCCTCGCCGCCGCCGGTGTCGCCATCGCCATCGGCGCCGCCTTCGTGGCCGCCACGCTGCTCGCGGGTGATGTCATCACGCGCGCCACCTATGACTCCATTGCCGCTCGTTATGCCGAGGCCGATCTGGTGGTGGCTCCACCGCTCCACAGCACGTTCAGCCCAAATGATCTGTTGACCGTCGCCGACACCCAGGGCGTGGCCGACAGCGTCGGTTTAACCAGCGTATTCCTTGCCCTTTCCGGTGAGGGCCGCACCGTCTGGCAGGGCGCCCTGCCCCTTACCTCCCTTACCTTTATGCCTTTGGAACTTAGCGAAGGCGCCTGGCCGCAGGGGGCTAGCCAGATCGCGCTGCCCGCCGATACCGCCGAACGCCTTAACGTCTCCGTCGGCGACACAATCGGCGTCGATAGCTGGGCCATAGACACCGCCGAATCCCTGCGCGATGAGTTGACCGTCGTCGGCATCGTTGGCGATCCGCTCGGTGCATATACCCAAACGGGCGGCAGAGCCGTTATGGCGGCGGATGCGCTAACCGAACGAGCTGCCGCCGAGGGGGGCCGGGTTGCTTACACCGAGATACTGCTCATGCTCGCCGATGACGCCCGCGCCGCCGATGTGCGCGCCACATTGACAACCCTGCTCCCTGAGGGGACGCAGGTACTAACCCCGCATGAACACGCCGCCGTCGTAGCCGCAACCATCACCGACGGGCAAAATGTCGTGTTTTATGTGTTTGTCCTTTCCTTCGCGGCCATCGCGCTGATGGTGGCCGGGCTGGTGATCTCCAATACCTTCCAGGTACTGGTGGCACAACGCACCAAGACTCTCGCCCTGCTCCGCGCCGTGGGTGCAGGCAAGCGGCAGGTTGCCTTCTCCGTGGTGCTAGAAGCCACCCTGCTCGGCGTGATCTCCTCATTGATCGGCGTCGCGGTAGGGGCGGGTCTGGGCCAGTTGGCCCTCGCCCTGGCCTCGGGTGGCTCCGGGGTGGCCGCCTCTTTACCCACGTACATCGCCTTGACCTGGCAGGTTGTCGCCATTCCGGTAATCGCTGGGTTGGTCGTCACCCTGATGGCCGCGCTCGTTCCGGCGCGGGCCGCCACCCGCGTCGCTCCGCTGGCGGCGCTGCGTCCCGAGGCCGCGCCTACCATCGAAAAAGGCAGCGCAGGCCGCGTGCGCCTGGTGGTTTCCGTACTGCTTATGCTGGCTGGGTTCGCCGCGCTCGCCGGTGGCGCCTGGCTCGGCACGGCCCAGGGAGACTCGCGGGCCAATGCGGCGATGGGTCTCCTGGCCGGTATTACCGGCGGGTTCCTTTCCTTTGTTGGCGTCGCGCTTTCGGGCGTGTTCTGGATGCCGCTGGTGATTCGCCTGGCCGGACGTTTAGCTGGCCTCACCGGTCCCACCGCTCGGTTGGCCGCCGCGAATATGCAGCGTAACCCTCGTCGCTCCGCCGCTACCGCTACGGCCCTGTTGATTGGGGTGACCCTCGTGACGATGATGTCCACCGGCGCGGCCTCGGCGCGCGCTTCGATGGATGCCGCCTTCGATAGTTTCTATCCAATCGACATGGCGATAGAAGCGGGAACCAACGAGGCGTTGCCCGCAGAGGTGATGGCCTCCATTATGGGCACTGCCGGAGTTGGAAACATGGCCCAGGTAACCAACGTCATCGCCACGATTGACGTATCAGCTCGCGACTATTTGACGATGACGGTGGCAGCCGTCGATCCAACCGCCGCCCGCGCCGCGCTCAACGACACCGCCCTAGTTGATGGGCTTACCGCAGGCGTGATCGCCTTCCCCAGCTCCGTGGCCGCTGGCTGGGAGGTGTCCTCCGGTGATGCGATCACCCTGCGGGGGCCAACCGGCGAGGTCGAACTGACCGCCTTGGTCACGGGTGGACAGGGCCTGTGGACGCCCATCGTCACCCCAGATGACCTCGCTGCGGTCGGGTTCTCGGCGGCTCCGAATACGCTATGGCTCTCTCTGGACAGCCTTTCGGCGATTGGCCGTCTCCATGATGTGATCGCCGACTCGAACCTGCCACTCGCCTCACAAGGCAGCGCCCTAGAACGGGCGGAATACGAGACCGTTATCAACACCGCGCTCGGCGTTGTCGTGGGCCTGCTGGCCGTGGCGGTGGTGATCGCGCTGATTGGTGTGGCCAATACGCTGTCGTTGAGCGTATTGGAGCGGCGCCGCGAATCGGCCACGCTGCGGGCCATCGGTGTCACCCGCGGGCAGCTGCGCGGGATGCTGGCCGTGGAGGGCGCCTTGATCGCGGGCGTCGGCGCCGTGACCGGTATTTCCCTTGGTCTGGTCTACGGTTGGGCTGGCTCGCTGGCCGCGCTTGGCGTGATGGGTGAGGTGGCGCTGTCGGTACCCTGGCGGGATGTGGCTCTGGTGGCGATGATCGCGTTGGGTGCGGGACTGGTGGCCTCGGTGGCTCCGGGGCGCTCGGCGGTACGCCCCTCCCCCGTGGCGGCCCTCGGCACCGAGTAGCGGCCCGGGCCGAATAGTCTGAAGTAGGGTTTTCTGGTGACCTCCGCACCTGCCCCCAGCCCTGATGCCGCCTCCCCCCGTCCGCGCGAGGGCACACTGGTGGCTGCGGTGCTGGTGGCTAGCCTGATTGGTGCCGTGGTAGCGTTCCAGGGTCGGGTGAACGGAGACCTCACAGCCGCGGGCGCTGGCCTGGTGGTGGCCTCCTGGTTCTCGTATCTGGGCACGCTGTTGACCGTCGCCACGATTCTGCTCGTGACGGGCCGAACCCGGCATACCGTGGCGCTGCTTCGGGAACGGGCTAGCTGGTGGTGGTTCGCCATCGGCCTGACCGGCATTCCCCTGGTGCTGTCGATGGCGGGCGGTATCCCGCTGGTTGGCATTGCCATCGCCTCTGTGGGCGCGGTAGCCGGGCAGACGGTAGCGGGCCTCGGCTTTGACGCTCGCGGCATCGGCCGAGAAGTACCCCTGCCGTTGACGGTTCGCCGGGCGCTAGCTGGACTGGTGGCCCTATGTGGTTTGGGCATCGCGGTGGTGGCCAGCGGTCACGTCGAAGCCTCGGCCTGGACGGTGGCTGGCATCGGCCTGGCGCTGTTCGGGGGTGGCGCGCTACTTTGCATCCAGACCTCGGGCAGCGGCTACCTGACCGGGGTCACCGGCGGTCCATTCATCCCGGCGCTGACCACGGCCATCGGCGGCATGGTGGGCATCACCGCAGTCGCGGCGGTGTCCTGGAGCGTCGGCGGCCTGGACGGCATGACGTTGCCGGACGCAGGCCGCTGGTATCTGTACCTGGGCGGCCCGCTCGGGGCGGCCATTACGGTGCTTACCGCCTGGGCGGTGCCGCGCCTGGGCGTCTTCACGCTTACGTTGTCGGTGGTGGGTGGGCAGATGCTTGTTTCAATCATGCTTGATGCCCAGCGCACTGGCGAGATTCCCTGGCCGACGGTGGCTGCCGCCGCCGTGGTTTGCGCCGCCGTCACCCTGGCGATGCCCCGAAAGATTACCGCTGCTTAATCGCGCCCCGGCTTCGGGTAGACCAGCTCGAAACGCTCGCAAACCACCGGCATGTCGAGGGAAAACTCTTGACCCTCGGGCAAGCCTCGCCGCCAGAACCCTTCGTGATCGGCACGCCAGGTTTCGAGCGTACGGTCGCCTTCACCTTCGGCGCGCGCGTGTTCGGCGGTCACCTCAGCGAAGGGAATCACCGCTACGGATGTGGTGCGGATGATCGCGCGGGGTTCCCCGGCCCCGTCCAGGATGATGGACAGGTCGCCCTCTTTGGGCAGCGGCTCGTCAGCGTACTCCCATTTTAAGCTGGCGGTGCCGGTTTTGATGCCGCTAAGCACCAGGCCGAGCAGTTCATCGGCAAGCTCGGTGTCTCCTTCATGTCCGAAGGCCCACGCCTCCGGGGCAATGGCATCAGCCCAGCCCAGCCCCACGATTGAGCTGGCGGCCCCGAAGCCGATCTTCCCGCGCGCCCCTTCCCAAAACCGCTGAATACGTTCGGCCTGTACCTCTGGTTCCATGTTCACGAAGCCAATGCTCCCACAGCATCCCCACCCTGGTCGAGAGCCTTATTCCTCGACCGGGTCGTGCGTCCGCAACCCCATCATTTCAGCGGTCGCCTTCATCCCCGCATCGTGGGTGACGATGATCGGATCAAGCCCGCAGGCCAAGGCCGAGGCCAGGTGAATCGCATCCAGAGTCTTAACATGCGGCACGATGGCCTCAGCCTCGGCCAAGATGCCCTCCGTCAGCGGAATTGTCTGTAGTGGCTCAAGCACTCGATACCTAAGCGACAGTGGTTGGCCCTCCCTGCGCAATGTCCGCATCAACTCCGTGTTGAGTATTCGAGAGGACACGAACACCGAACTCGGGCTGCCTGTAACGAGTTCGAGCCACTCCGCCGCAGAAGTGGAGTGTCCAAGCAAGACCCGCAGGGCCACGGACGAGTCCAAGTAGTAAGTGGTCAATGGTCGCCCTTATTCCACTCAAGTAACTCATCGATCGTGTCGGCGGACGTCAACTCGGCCTTCGGTATGTCGGAAAGTCTCATAGGGCCAGGTTTGCGTGCCGGTAT
>Ga0131853_10025355_pt1 | contig 10687 bp, 11 predicted proteins | sample TergutLab28metaG_FD_92764 | JGI IMG/M metagenome (GOLD analysis project Ga0131853, IMG submission 92764) | Labiotermes labralis P1 segment gut microbial communities from Petit-Saut dam, French Guiana - Lab288 P1 (version 2) (version 2) | ecosystem: Host-associated > Arthropoda: Insects >... | reverse complement strand
GGGCTCAAGCGCGGCAGCATTGACATCATCGTCGGCACACACCGCCTGCTGAATAAAAGCCTTGAGTTTCGCGATTTGGGCCTCATTGTTGTGGACGAAGAGCAGCGCTTTGGTGTAGCGCAAAAGGAAAAACTCAAAGAGCGCTTTCCGGTGGTGGATGTGCTCACGCTGACCGCAACGCCGATTCCGCGAACGCTGAACATGGCGCTTTCGGGTATTCGCGATATATCGGTGTTGGAAGAAGCGCCACAGGACCGCTACCCGGTGCAGACTTATGTGATGGAGCACGACATGGGCTTGCTTGCCCAGGCGATGCAACGCGAGCTGCGCAGAAGTGGCCAGGCGTATTATTTGCACAACCGTGTGGAAACCATCGAACGCCGCGCCGCTCAAATCAAAGAACACCTGCCCGAAGCGCATGTGGATGTTGCGCATGGCCAGATGAGCGAGGAAGAGCTCAGCGACATATGGCGCCGCCAGCTGGAGGGCGAAATTGATGTGCTTGTGTGCACGACGATCATTGAAACGGGCATTGACATTCCCAACGTAAACACGCTCATCATCGAAAACGCGGACCGCATGGGCTTAGCGCAGCTGCACCAAATCAGGGGCAGGGTAGGGCGTTCCACCCGGCGGGCAAGCGCGTATTTCACCTATACCCCTGGGCGGGAGCTGACCGAAATCGCACATAACCGCCTGCAGGCCATCCGGGAATACACGGAATTTGGCGCGGGCTTTCAAATTGCGATGCGGGACCTGGAGTTGCGTGGTGCCGGCAGCTTGCTTGGTGCGCAACAGCATGGCCATATGGAGGCCATTGGCTATGATTTATTCATGGAACTGCTCAATGAAGCTGTAGAGCAAGAAAAAAGCACCTGCGGTGCGGCTAATGACGCTTCGCTGTGCCCTAAGCCGGCAACATCTTCAATAAAAGATTGTAAGATCGACCTGCCCATTGACGCGCACATTCCAGAAGATTATATCTTTGAGCTGCGGCACCGTTTGGGCATTTACAGGAGAATCGCGGAAATCCGCTCGCACGATGATGCGGATGATGTTGTGGATGAACTGATCGACCGCTTTGGCGAACCGCCGCCGCCGGTGCTTGGGTTGATTGACATCGCGTTGGTGCGTGCGGCTGCTGTTAGATGCGGCATCTTCGAAATTGGCCACAGCAATGAGCGTGCTGCGCTTTACATTGAAGAGCTTAACATGCCGTTGATTCATGCCATGAGCGAAGCGCTGCCCAAACGTGTTACAGTTAACGCCGGGGCAGGGCGACCCTTTATTGCCATTAAGCTTGCGCCAAAAACGGAAAGCTTGATGCGCACGCTGCGAAAAGCATTTGAGGCGGCGGAAAATTTGCAGTGACTTGAACAGGAGGCGGTGAAGCGACTTGCTTCGCCGCAGGTGGTTGCGTTATGGCGAAAAGTATGTTATACTAGTAACATTATACATACAGTGAAGGAGAAACCATATGGGTCTTATTAGAGCATTGGGCGGCGCGGCGGGCGGCGTTTTGGCCGACAGCTGGCGCGACTATTTTTATGCCGAGGCGTTGCCGGCGGACGTTTTGCTTGCACGTGGGCAAAGGCGCCAAACCGGCAGGGGAGTTAACAACAAAGGCAACGACAACATCATCACCAACGGTTCAATTGTTGCTGTGGCCGATGGCCAATGCATGCTTTTGGTTGACCAGGGCAAAGTAACGGAGCTCTGCGCCGAGCCGGGCGAGTTTTTGTATGACAGCGGCACGGAAGCCAGTGTGATGTATGGCGGCCTGGGGGCAGGGATAAAATCCAGCTTCCAGCGCATTGGCAAGCGCTTTACGTTTGGCGGCGAAGCGCCTAAGGATCAGCGCGTGTATTACATCAACACCAAAGAAATTCCGGGCAATAAATATGGAACGGCTACGCCCGTTCCCTTCCGTGTGGTGGACCAAAACATTGGGCTGGATATTGACATCTCTATTCGCTGCAACGGTGAATTCAGCTACAAAATTGCTGACCCCATTGTTTTTTATACCAATGTTGCGGGTAACGTAACAACACAATACCGCCGGCAGGAGATCGACAGCATGTTGCGCACGGAACTTCTGACCGCCTTGCAGCCGGCCTTTGCGCGTATTTCGGCCATGGGCTTGCGCTACAGTGCCCTGCCAGGCCATACCGTTGAAATTACCCAGGCGCTCAATGAAGTGCTCAGCGACAAATGGACGCAAAAGCGCGGTATCGCCGTGTTTTCGTTTGGCATGAACTCGGTTTCGGCCCCGCCGGAAGATGAAGAAATGATCAAGCAGCTGCAACGCAAAGCGGTGATGCGTGACCCCGGCATGGCTGCCGCTGCTCTCACTGCCGCACAGGCCGATGCTATGCGCGGTGCCGCAGCCAACGAAGGCGGCGCGATGATGGGTTTCATGGGCCTTGGCATGGCGCAACAGGCAGGTGGCTTGAATGCCCAGCAGTTGTTCCAAATGCAGCAGCAAAACCAACAACAGCCACCGCCTGGTGGTGCACCGCAAGGAGGGGGATTCCCGCAGCAACCCAATGGCCCGCAATTTCCTGGGGGCCAGGATAGTGCACAGCAGGTGGTGCGGCAAGACGGCTGGCAATGTGCCTGCGGCGTGGTCAGCTATGGCCGTTTTTGCCATGAATGTGGCCAGCCAAAGCCGGAGGTTGTGCAGCCGCAAGCTTGCCAACAAGATCAAAACGGTTGGATTTGCGCCTGCGGCGAAAACAACCAGGGTCGCTTTTGCCACGAATGCGGCAGCCCGCGACCGCCTGCAACGCCCAAGTGCGGTAAGTGCAATTGGGAGCCGCCTAACGGTCAGCTGCCGCGTTTTTGCCCAGAGTGCGGGGAAAAATTTTAACGCACAAGCAAGAATTACAGGGTGTTCACGAAATATTATTAGTTTTTTTGCATTTTACTATTGCAATTTTTTGCCATGTCTGTTATGATTGTATAAATAAGTGATCAATGAGGTGCGATTATGATTAATGCAGCCTTAGTTCAGCGACTCAAGCAAAACAATATCAGCAAAGATGGCGAGAAAACCAAAGCACGTGTGCAAGAAATATGGAAAGCAGCCTCTGCGGCAGAAAAACAAGCGGTTTGTGACCTTTCGGGCACGGCCAAGGCAACCGTCTATCGCATTTTCACAACGGGCGGTATTTCTGCGAAGCTGGCCATTGCCATTGCTCAAGTGTTGCAGGTAGATCCGCTTTACCTCACAGGCGAAGCAGAGCAGCGCGGCACTTATAACGAAGTGGTTGTGACCACCCTTTTGTCGCGCTTGGGTTATGAAAAATTGCTTGTTGAGCAGGATAAAGCTATACGCCGGGCACAGCGCGAGGCCGTGCGCCTGCAAAAAGAAACTGTGGTGAAAAATGAAACGACTTCACAAGAAAAAAACATCAAAGAGGTTTCGAAGAGCGAAATTGTAACCAGTGAAGACCTCATTGTATTATTGCAGTCGCTTGAAATTCGCGCCAAAGCGGGCATTCCGCAGGCCAAGCAATTATTGGGGCAAATTAAATTGCTTTTGCTTGGTGTGTAAGTAAAACAAACAAAAGCAACAGGCAAGTTCAAAAGTGCTTGCCTGTTGTATTTTTGTTGAATTGATTCAATTATCTGTTGCCGGGATAGGGTATGTGCCACATCCAGAACCAGCCAAACAGCAGGTAATAGAGTATCCAGTTGAGGGTGGTTGCTGGCCAGCCAGTGCAGATGATGGTACCGACATCGTCGCTTATGGGGGCAACAGGGCCGTCAGTGGCAAGTGCAGATGCTGTCATTGAGAACATCCCGAGGGTGAGCGCAAGAGCAAGTAACAGGGCAAGAACTTTCTTCATAGTATGCACAACCTTTCAAACTTAATTTTAATCATTATACCATGAATTTCAATGGAATGCAAGCGGTTTTTTAGAAATTTTTTGGCAATAAAGGAATGAGGACATTATTATGATCAGAACAATCTCGCTTGGTGGATCTGATGTGCAGGTGCCAGCTGTGGCTGTTGGATGCATGCGCCTTGGCAACTTAAGTGTTACGCAGGCAGAGCATTTTTTGCAAACTGCGCTTGCTTTTGGGATGTGTTTTTTCGACCACGCGGATATTTATGGCGGCGGACGCTGTGAAGAAATTTTTGCGCAGGCTTTGGGCAATGTGCCCCGTGACCATGTTATGTTGCAATCGAAATGCGGCATTCGCCAGGGACAGTATGATTTTTCGAGAGGGCACATTATGGCATCAGTCGATGGCATTTTGGCCCGCTTAAAAACAGATTATCTTGATGTGCTTTTGCTGCACCGGCCAGACGCTTTGATGGAACCAGAAGAAGTTGCCGAAGCGTTTGACCAATTGCAAGCAAGCGGAAAAGTGCGGCATTTTGGGGTGTCGAATTTCAGCGCCATGCAGTTGCAGTTACTGCAAAAATATGTGCGCCAGCCGCTGGTGGCCAACCAATTGCAATTTGGTTTGGGTCACGCGTTTTTGCTTTCGCAGGGCACCAACGTAAATATGTGCAATGAATCTTCGCCACAGCGCGATGGAGCTGTGTTGGACTATTGCCGCTTGCACAACATCACCATTCAGCCCTGGTCACCATTCCAGCATGGCTTTTTTAAAGGTCCGTTCATCGGCAGCGCACAATTTCCAGAGCTCAATGAAATGCTTGAGCAACTTGCTGAGAAACGTAATGCAGACCCTACAGCCATTGCTCTTGCTTGGATTTTGCGCCACCCGGCGAATATGCAGCCCGTGGTTGGCACAACAAACATCAAACGCCTGACTTCTTGCGCAGAGGCCGCAAAAATCATCCTAACGCGTGAAGAGTGGTACGCGCTTTACCTGGCGGCCGGGAACACGTTGCCATAAAAGTCGCAGTCCCCAGCCTGAGGCTGGAGACTGCTTTGTTTTGAGGACTTACAATGCTTGTTTTCTACCCATGCACAGCGGTGTACGACCTTGCTGTTTTCCAGTCATCCTGCTCCATGCCGGCCTTTTCATAACAACGGCAGGCGGCGATGTTTTCACTGCCCGTCATCACGTAACTTTCACGGAAACCATTTTCTTTGGCCCAATGAAGGACGAATTTCATAAACGCTGTGCCGTGACCATTGTTGTGATGATCAGGGTGAATGTCAGCGCCGTAAATGAAGAACTCTTTTTCAGTTTCGTCAATCATTGTAAGCGCATAACCGAAAATACAGCCAATCACTTTGCTGCCCAACTTGGCAACGAAGGCGATGTTCTGCGGCTCGGTTAAAAACTGCTTGACTTGCTGTGGGTTGTGTTCGTAATTCTCATCGCGTTCGTCGCCCGGATTGAATTGGGTGAACATCTCCTCCAGTTCGTGGATATGTTTTTCTTGCAGGCGCTCGAATGTTAAATTTGTGTTTGCGATTTTCATAAATAAATTCCTCCTAATATTTGTGATGAACTGATGCGCTTATTCACCACAAAGGGAGGCGCGCGCGCACGATATTAACAGGGTGGACGGATGGTATACATGTGCTTTCTCCTTTCTGCTCAAAATGATTCGTAGCCTTTCATGCCGTTGTAAATTTCTTCGCCATAGGTGTTGTTTTCACTTTTACAGTGCAGGGGATACCACACCTGCGCGAAGAAAGGGTTTACCTTGGCTTCAGCGTCGTAAGCCCATGGCGAAAAGCCGTTGCTCCAGTCACCATTCGTGGGGCCGGGCAACTCCTCGGGGCACCAGTGGCCGCCTAGAAGCGCCAGGTTTGGGCTCATGAAAAATGTGTGGCCATGAGCACAACGCCAGGCTACCGGGGCATATGGGTCGCCGCTGTAGTATTTGCTTTCTAGCTTGCCGCCGCGAAATTCGGCGGCTTTTTTCAAGTCTTTCAGTGTTAAGTTTGCAATGCCACGGTGCTCGTCCCAACCATGGTTTAAATTACACACTTGTTTGGAGGGGTGTTTGATGTGAAAATTCTTCCAGGTGCCTATGGCATTCCAGGCGGCTTTGCTGCCAAAAAAGGCAGAAATGCGCTGTTTGTCGTCTTTTTTGAACCAATGCATGGTGCCAAAAACGGGCGTTTGCGTTAGTTTTTTCATCATAAATGCTTTCAAAAAACTCTTTGGTACGGCTTTGGCGAATTTATAAAACCAGGGCGAACCAGCCGCGATTTCTGCGAAATATTGTATAATCGGCTTGTTTTCGCGAAATTTGAGGTAGTGTTCCAACAAGTCAGAGTCGGCATACCATTGCCCATGAAAATTACGCAGCGAAAACCAGTTGGCATTGAAGAGGCGGCGCATGTCACCAAGGCCGAGCGCGCCCAGCAAGTATTGCTCGAATTCAAAGTTGGTAATGCGGTAGTCTGCCCCTGAGCCGATGTTATAAAATCGGCGCCAAAAGTCATCGGGCACCCAGTCTTCGCACACATTGGCCAGCAGGCGGCCACTGTCTTCCACCGTGGCCCATTCAAGCACGCCATTGATTGGTATGTGAAACATGATAGGGTCTAATTTGAGGATGTTGGCGTGCAAAATGCCGCTTTGGCGCAATGAAACCCAATATCGCAGGCCCGATTCAGCAAAAATGCTTTCAGCGATGACCTTGCTGATGGCATAATGGTCGTATACGCTGATTTTGATTGGGTCGCCTGTGCGCGCCCAATGAATGGGTGCGTCGCGTTCGCCGGTCTCAGCAACTGTTCCGATGTAGACAAGCTTGATGGCGTTTGGGTTGGGCTGAGCCTTTGCGGCATTCACAATGTTGCGCGCGGCAGTTACGTTTGTATGAATCGTGCCCTTGGGGTCGTAGTCTGCCGCAGGTGAAACCATGCCGCCCACATGGAGCACAATGTCTGCGCCGGTGACGCAGCGCAGCACGTCATCATAGTTGGTAAGGTTGCCCCAAAGGAGCGTAACAGCAGGGTCGTTTTCGTATGGCTTGAATTTTTCGCGACTTTTTGGGTTGTCTAGGTTGAGCAGCACAAAATTGAATTTCTCGCGGCGCTTGTAAAGCTCCAAAAAGCCGTGCCAGCCCATGTTGCCAGAAGAGCCGGTGAGAAAAACTGTTTTCTTTGCCATAGCGCACCCCTTTGTTCAAAATACTTACACATAGTTTGTGCGTTACATACTTTGAATAATCTTCGTGCCTTGTGGGGTGTCTTCGATGGTGATGCCCATATCTTTGAGCTGTGCGCGGATTTCATCTGCCCGGGCCCAGTTTTTGTCTGTGCGCGCCTGATTGCGCTCGGCGATGAGTACCTCCGCTTCGTTGCCTGCTTCAGCTTTTTTGCGGTTATATACCAAACCAAGTGTGCCGGTGAGTTCGTCGAATAAATCAGCGGCGGTTTGCAAGCTGGGCTTGGATGCTTCGTTCATGTGGCTGTTGATTTCACGCACAAGATCAAAGATATGCCCGATGGCGCCTGCAGTGTTAAAGTCGTCATCCATTGCGGCGATGAAGTCGTCGCGGTAGTGCGCAAGATGAAGCGAGGCGCCGTCGTCAGCAGCGTTTTGCAGTGCAAAGTCAAGGTTTTCGCGGCAGGTGTATAAGCGTTGCAGGGCGGCTTTGGCCTGCTCGATGGTCTCCACGCTGTAGTTGAGCGGGCTGCGATAGTGCGCGGCAACCATCAGATAGCGTATGGGTTCGTAGCCGTGTTGCTCGGCCACATCGCGCACAGTGAAGAAATTGCCAACAGATTTTGACATCTTCGCATTGTCGACATTGATCATACCGTTGTGCATCCAAAACCGTGCGAAGGGCACGCCGTTGCAGCATTCGCTTTGAGCGATTTCATTTTCATGGTGGGGGAAGATGAGGTCTTGCCCGCCGCAGTGAAGATCAATGGTATCGCCAAGGTGGCGCTTTGTCATGGCACTGCATTCGATGTGCCAGCCAGGCCGCCCTGGGCTCCAGGGGGAATCCCATGCAGGTTCGCTGGGCTTTGCGGCTTTCCAAAGGGCGAAGTCCATAGGTTCGCGTTTTTGCTCGCCCGCCATGATGCGCGCACCAGCCTGCAAGTCCTCAAGCGGTTGGTGCGACAGCTTACCGTAGCCTTCGAAGCTCTTTGTGCTGAAATAGACATCGCCGCCGGATTCGTAGGCATGGCCGCGCTCAATGAGCTGCTCCACCATGGCGATGATTTCGGGCATGCTTTCGGTCACTTTGGGGTGCACGGTGGCCTCGCGCACGTTCATGCCGCGTGCGTCGGTCCAGTACGCGTCCGTAAAGCGCTCTGCGATCTCCTGCGAAGAAACGCCCTCTTCGTTGGCTTTCTTGATGATTTTGTCATCCACGTCCGTGAAATTCTGCGCGAAGATGACCTTGTGGCCGCGCCACTCCAGGTAGCGGCGCAGGGTATCGAACACGCAAAGCGGGCGCGCGTTGCCAATGTGGATGTAGTTATACACCGTTGGGCCGCAGGCATAAATGGTGTAGCCGTCTGCGTTAGCAGGGGTGAAATCTTCCTTTTGGCGGGTGAGGGTATTATAGATTTTCATGGTGTCTCCTCTTGTATTGCTCTAGTTGAATTTTATCTTTGATTTCAAGGCCTCGTTCGCCTGCGAGGGATTCAAGATGGTGCGTGAATTCGTGCAACAGCGTGGAGCGCAGTTGCGCGCGGAATAAGTCGGGCGGAAAATGCCCGTGCACCTGTATAAACGAACCGTAGTAAATGCGAATGCAGCGGCCATAGTCATAGCGGTTATTATAGTCGCCCAAAATATACAAATCATTGCTCATGCCGGCGGGGTGGTATTTTACTTCGGGCAGCAAGATAACGCCGCCGTTGAGCTGCGTCCAAAAGTCGTCGGGCAGTTCGTCAGCGATATCGCTTAACATAGCTTCAACTTCATCAATTGAGTACATAGCTTCTCCTGCTTCAAGATATAGATAGTATACGCTGGATATTTTCGCGCAATGCGCTTTCGTTCATCTGGCCGACCTGCTGGTGCACCACTTCGCCTTGCGCGTTGATAAATACTGTCAGGGGAATGCTGCGCACGGCAAAAGCACGGCTGGCAACATTTTGGTTGTCAAAATAAACAGGGAAGGTATAGCCGTTGTTTTCTATGTGGCCCAAGGCGCGCTCAGGCGTTTCGCCGCGGGAGCCCACCAGGTTGATGGCCAAAAATTTCACGTCTTCGCCATATGACAGATAGACTTCCTCCAGCGCGGGCATCATACGTGTGCAGTTTGGGCACCAGGTAGCCCAAAAGTTGAGGACCACAGGCTGACCATGAAAATCAGCGAGTGCGACACTGTTGCCAGCGACATCTTCCACAGTGAAATTTTGCGCAGAGTTGGGTTGTGGAGTGCTCTCTGGAGTGCTACAAGCGGCCATAGCCAGCAATAATATGGCGGTCAATACAATAACCTTTTTCATGAAACTGCTCCTTTGGTCTATGGTAATATACGCCGGATGTTCATATCTAATACGATTTCAGGGAGCGAACCAGTTTGTTGGAATACCACTTCACCTTGTGCATTGACGAACACCGTCAGGGGAATCCCCTGCACGGCAAACGTTCGGCTGACGACATCTTCATTGTCGAAATACACCGGGAAGGTGAAGCCATTGCTTTCGATGTATTCAAGGACGCGTTCACGTGTTTCTGCCTCGCGGGAACCAATCAGATTGATGGCCAAAAATTGCACGTCATCGCCATGTGTTTGATAGGCCGCCTCCAGGTCGGGCATCATGTCGGTGCAGGCAGGGCACCAGGTGGCCCAAAAATTGAGCACCATCGGCCGGCCATGAAAGCTGGTAAGGTCAACATTGTTGCCAGCCATATCTTCTAAGATGAATTCACGTGCATGGTTTGAATTTCCGCAAGCCGCCAGGGCAACCATAAGCAACAATATAGCTGCCAATGCAATCATTTTTTTCATAAGAACTCCTTTTAGTGGAATAGGAACAGGCGAGCGAACAAGCCTGTGGCCATCAATATGCCCATCACAACAAGCAACGCGCCAGAAACGATGCGAATGGTTTTTTGGTGACGGCGCAAGAAAGCGATTGCGCCCTTGAGTTGATCCATCAACAGCGCACAGGCAACAAACGGGACACCGAGCCCGATGGAGTAGACAAGCAACATGAGCATACCGCTAAGCGCACCGCCACCGCGCTGTGTTGCACGCATAAGCGCTGTGCCCAAAAATGGACCTACGCAGGGGGAGCAGCCAATCGCGAACGTAATGCCAAAGAAAAGCGATGAACCAAAGCGTAGCTCCTTTGTGTTTGCCTGCTTGCCGTGGAGTTTGTGCATGAAATCCAAGCGAAATACCCCTAAAAAGTGCAGACCAAGCGCGACCACGATGGCGCCGGTGATGATATTGACCCAAATTTCGTATTGCCACAGCAACGCGCCCAAGGCGCCTGCAAAGCCCCCTAAACCAATATAGACAAGGCTAAAACCCAGCATAAAGCCAAGTGCGTTGACAAACGTGCGCCGTCTGTTGGATTCCCCAGCGGCGAAATAAGTCACATATAAGGGCAGCATGGGAAGCAGGCAGGGGGAGATGAAGGATAGCAGGCCTTCCACGAGCGCAGAAACATAAATCATATTTATAATAATATACCATTGTGGGTTGCTTGTCAAGCCAGATTGTGGTATAATGGAGACACTAAATGCTTGAGAGGACTATTTTATGTTGCAAGACCCGAAACTGATGGAACTCACGCGCTGGTTTGGCGACTGGTTTCAAGAG
>Ga0131853_10025354_pt1 | contig 10687 bp, 7 predicted proteins | sample TergutLab28metaG_FD_92764 | JGI IMG/M metagenome (GOLD analysis project Ga0131853, IMG submission 92764) | Labiotermes labralis P1 segment gut microbial communities from Petit-Saut dam, French Guiana - Lab288 P1 (version 2) (version 2) | ecosystem: Host-associated > Arthropoda: Insects >... | reverse complement strand
GCCACGAATTACTGTAAATGGTACGCTAAAATTGATTAAAGCTCGCCACCCGCTCATTGACCAAAATGAGATCGTTGCTAATGATGTCGCATTAGAAAAATCTGCTAAAGCAATGGTAATCACCGGACCTAATACCGGTGGGAAAACGGTAATGTTAAAAACTATTGGATTGCTCTCGTTAATGATGCAAAGTGGTATGCTTATCCCAGCGCACTCATCAAGTGAGATGATCATTTTCGATCAAATATTTGCTGACATTGGTGATGAACAATCTATTGAGCAGAGTTTGTCGACGTTTTCCTCGCATATGTCAAACATCGTTCACATTACAACAAAAATGACGGCAAATAGTCTCGTCTTACTTGATGAATTAGGAGCAGGAACAGACCCAAAAGAAGGCGCATCGTTGGCAATGGCTATCTTAGATTATATAAAAAAGCGGGCAAGGCTTACGGTTGCAACATCTCACTTTTCAGAACTCAAGGCTTTCGCCTACGATGCTCAGGATGTTGTGAATGCTTCTGTTGAGTTTGACGTAGACACCCTCTCACCGACATATCGGATGCTACTTGGTATCCCAGGTCGCTCAAATGCTTTTGAAATTTCGAAAAAATTAGGTCTGCTTGATGTTATTTTAGAACAAGCTCAGGCTGGAAATGCGGCGAATCAAACTGAAGTAAGTGCGCTAATTACTAAAATTGAGGATAAAGGTTTAGAACTCGATCAGCTATTACAGGCGACTGAAGCCAAAAACAGAGCTGCTCTTGCTTTAAAGAAGGATTATGAACAAAAGTTAGAGAAATTTGAAAAAACGCGGGAAAAAGAAATTGAGAAAGCACGTTTAGAGGGTGAACTTGCTGTTAAGGAAGCGCGAGAGACTGCCCAGCGAATTGTTAAAGAGTTGCGAGAGACTAAAAAACATGCTAATGTGAAGGATCATGAATTGATCCAGAGGTTATCATCTTTAAATGAGCAGGAAGCAATGTTAAGGGAGAAATTTAAAAAGAAAGCTTATAATGAGAAGCCACTTGAGGTAGGGGATGAGGTGATGGTTCTTTCCCTTGCACGTCAAGGTGAGTTGGTGAAACAGAATAAGAATGGTGAATGGACAGTAGCAATGGGGATTATGACGGCAAATATTAAGCCAGAAGATTTGCAGTATATAAAGCCTCCAGGAAAGCCAAAGAAAAAGCACAATGTGCGTGGAGGAAGCATGTCAGTTAAAGGGGCGACTAGCGCTCGTGGGAAACTTGATTTGCGAGGCGTTCGCTACGAAGAGGCAATGCTTATGCTTGATCAATATTTCGATCAAGTGATGCTTGCGAATTATGATACTGTAACGATTATTCATGGTCATGGAACTGGTGCAATTCGAAATGGCGTCCAGAAATATTTGCGCGGTAAGCCGTTTATTGCTGAGTTCCGCTATGGTGGAGAAGCTGAAGGCGGGATGGGAGCGACTGTTGTGGCTTTGAAGTAAAGTTTAATTTGAAGGAAGGGAGATTTGATGATGGATGCTAATAAATTGGGATTTTATTATGATGCTTTAATTCAGTCTGAAAAGAACTATGAGATACGGAATTTTTTAGTTTATTTGAGGCGTTTGAAAGAAGAGTTAATGAAATGCGATTATACATTTGCAGATGTTTCGAAATTTTTCTTAGAATTAAATGATAATCTAATTGATAATGAATATAAAATTGTTGCGAATATTTGTTACTCGAAAGCGATTTACGAAAAAATCCCTCAGAATGATATCTTGTATCATTTCGAGGTGATTGAGAAAGAGAATAACGAAGATTTACTATTCAAAAACAAAAACCTCATTTTAAATAAGGGGTGGATATAGTGATTATACAGGATTATAATATTGACTATTTTGTAGATGCTTTGGAGCGATTAAATTTTAAATTGGTTAATCATGATATCAAAGATGAATTAGACTTTTATATTATCGGTGGATTTTGCTTAATGCTTCACGGGCTTCGCAGTTCGACGATGGATATTGATTCATATTTGAGCTTAGAAACAGATATCCAAAAATTGATTTTAGAAGTAGGTGATGAAATTGGCAACCCTGATTGGCTTAATCAGGATATCAATAATTTGGATACCATTCCAAGTTTGGAGAGTTTGCTGGAAATTGAAGATTCATTTGTAATGAATAGGAGAATTGGACAAATTAACATCTACATTGCGGCACTTAAAACCGTGCTATTCACGAAAATCATTGCTGCATCAAGTAGAGAATTACAAAGGGATTTTCGTGATATTTTATCAATCACTGCGAGAACTGGGGTTTCGGAAAAGCTATTAGATGAACTCAAGGCATTTGATGGGTGTGATTTTGATATATTATCTTCTCTGTTGGGTATTCTTTATGAGAATACCAGAATAGATGAAGAAATTTTTAAACGGTTATATGGATACATTGCAGGTAACAACAATTTATAACATGGAGTGGAATTTAATGAATCAAAAAAACAAAAATACTTTTTATATCACAACACCAATTTATTATCCAAGTGGAAAATTTCACATAGGGACTGCCTATACAACTGTGGCAGCAGATACCATGGCGCGCTATAAACGTATGCGTGGTTTTGATGTGCATTTTTTAACTGGTATGGATGAGCATGGTCAAAAAATTGAAGAGAAAGCTAAAGAGGCAGGAAAGAAACCGCAAGATTTTGTCGATGAAATGACAGTAATGGCAAAAAAATTATGGTCACTAATGGAAATTACTTATGATGATTATATTAGAACAACTGAAGAACGGCACGAAAGATTGATGGCAAAAATATTTGCAAAATTTGTGGAGAATGGCGATATTTATAAAGGTGATTATGAAGGATGGTATTGCACGCCCTGTGAAGCCTATTATACAGAATCTCAGCTAGTAAATAGTACGTGTCCAGATTGTGACCGTGAGGTGAAGCTAGTTAAGGAGGAGTCATATTTCTTCAACATGAAGAAATACGCCCATCGTTTAATTCAATATTATCAGGATCATCCAGAATTTATTTTGCCAGAATTTCGAAAAAATGAAATGATGAATAACTTTTTAACTCCCGGGTTAGAGGACTTGTCAGTATCACGAATGACATTTGACTGGGGCGTTAAAGTACCAAACGACCCAGAGCATGTGATTTATGTTTGGGTAGATGCTTTAACAAACTACATTACAGCACTAGGCTACGGTTCTGATGATGATGAGCTATTTAATAAATATTGGCCGGCAGATATCCAACTAATTGGAAAGGAAATTGTTCGGTTTCATACCATATATTGGCCGATTTTCCTCATGGCATTAGATTTGCCATTGCCAAAGAAAATTTTTGCTCACGGCTTTATTATGATGAAAGATGGGAAAATGTCGAAATCAAAAGGAAACGTCGTCTATCCGGAAATGCTAATTCACCGCTATGGATTAGATGCACTTCGTTATTTCTTACTCCGTGAATTACCTTTTGGTCAAGATGGCATCTTTTCACCAGAATCTTTTGTAGAACGTGTTAATTTTGATTTGGCCAATGATTTAGGGAATTTGCTAAACCGCACAGTATCAATGATTAACAAATATTTTTCTGGTGTTATTCCTACATATAAAGGTCAAATTACTGAATTCGATGGTGAGTTGGAAAGCTTTATTGCTCACACAATCGAAAAAGTAGAAATGAATTTTGAAAATATGCAATTTAGCATTATTTTAGCAGATATTTGGGCATTAATTTCTCGTACAAATAAATACATTGATGAGACTACACCGTGGGTGTTAGCAAAAGATGAAACAAACAAAGAAAAATTAGGGTCCGTTATGACGCATTTAGTAGAAAGCTTGCGTCAGATTGCAATTTTAATTGCACCATTCATGCCCCAAACAACATCACGAATTTTTGCTCAGTTAGGCATAAATGAAGAAACTTTGAAAGTGTGGGACAGCTTGAGTGAATATGAGATTTTACCTGTGGGAACAAAAGTTGCTGAAATTGGAACGCCGATTTTTCCGCGGCTTGAGATTGATGTTGAAGTAGCTTACATCAAAGAGCAAATGGGTCAATCAATAAAGACTGAAAAGGTGTCTAAAAATGAGGAGGTTAAAGAAGTGGAAGAAGTTAAAGAAGTAGAAAATGTACCAGAAATTGGTATTGAGGATTTTATGAAAATTCAGCTTAAAATTGGGCAAATTAAAGAATGTAAAGAACATCCGAAAGCAGATCGTTTATTAGTTTCGCAAATTGATGTAGGAAATGAAATGCGCCAAATTGTTTCAGGTGTTGCCGAGCATTATACGCCTGAGCAACTAGTAGGAAAAAAAATTATTGTTGTAACTAATTTGAAGCCAGTTAAATTACGTGGCGAATTATCAGAAGGAATGGTGTTAGCGGCATTAGGGGATGGGAAGTTGTCTTTGCCAGAATTGATAGATGATTTACCAAATGGATCGGTTGTGAAGTAGCTAACTAAATGCAAAAATTAATTTTTTTAAAATTAATCGCGATTTTTTTGTCGATTTATGTTATAATATCACCATGAAAAAGTTTAAGTTTAAAGAGGAGAATCGGAAAATGCTTTTTGATACACATGTACACCTTAACAGCAAACTGTACAAAATAGATTTAAAAGAAGTAATAGAACGTGCATTGGAAGTAGGAGTAACTAATATGGCAGTTGTTGGTTTTGATGCACCGTCTAATAAGCGTGCGGTAGAACTAGCTGAGAAATATGACTTTATCTACGCAACAGTAGGTGTTCATCCAAGTGATGCAAAAAGCGCAAGTGAAGCTGGATGGGCAACTCTACGTGAGCAACTAAAACATCCAAAAGTAGTTGCCCTTGGTGAATGTGGTCTGGATTATTATCATGATACTTCATTTAATGATATTCAACGTGAGGTATTTAAGAAGCAACTGGAAATTGTTAAAGAGGTGAATATGCCGATTGTTGTTCATATGCGTGACTCTGTTAATGATACTTATGAAATGTTGTGTGATGAAGGTAAAGGTTTAAGTGGCGTCCTACACTGCTATAGCGGCGATCTAGAGATGATGTACAAGTTTTTAGACCTAGGGTTCTATATTGGCTTAGATGGTCCTGTGACGTTTAAAAATGCCCATAGTGTGCATGAATTAGTTAAAGCAATTCCGATTGACCGATTAGTACTAGAAACTGATGCACCTTATTTAACACCTGCACCTTATCGTGGGAAGCGAAATGAACCAGCATATCTCTCTTATATTGCAAAGAAGGTTGCTGAATTAAAAGGAATGACTTATGAAGAAGTTTGTGAGTTTACAACTGAGAATGGTTTGAATTTGTACAAGATAAATTAAAACAAAAAAAGCGTGTTGCGAGAATTAGTAGCACTCACGACCTGCTTTAATCATAATCTATTTAAAAACACTTATATTCTTAACTATATACTCAACACCAGAAACAACTGTTGCAATTGTCATAGAATAAATCAATATCACGTTTAAAATCGTTAGCTCTGGATGAATAAGAAGGGCAATGATAGCTGTAAATTGAAGGACAGTTTTTAATTTGCCTGATAAGCCAGCGGCAATAATAATTCCTTTAGAAGCTGCAGTCATTCTTAAGCCACTTACCATAAACTCTCTTGTAAGAATGATGAATACAACCCAACTAGCAAGCAATCCTTGGGTGATAAAGATTAAGAATGCTGCTGTTGTTAACATTTTATCAGCAAGTGGATCCATGAATTTGCCGAAATCGCTAATCAAGTCTAACTTACGAGCGAGGTGTCCATCTAGCCAATCGGTGATAGCTGCAATCCCGAAAACAAGAAGTCCAGTTACATTTGCATAAGTCGTGTAAATACCGACAACTGTAAATGGTCTGTTTAATGCATCAATATAAAAACAAAGGATGAAAAAAGGGATGAGAATAATGCGTAGAATTGTTAATTTGTTTGCAATATTCATCTAGACTCCCCTTAATTGGATTCGACATAAAAGATTAAATTTTGCTGCCAAGTGTCTGGTTCAAATATGAAATCAACTTCGACATCATTGATATAAATAGCCGCCACATGAGAAAGTGCACCAACCGATAATTCGATTCTTATCTCATCTTCAAAGTCAAAAGTTCTTCTAAATGTATCATGGTAAGTTGAACTAACAACCAGATTATCTTCAATGAAAATGCCAATCCAGTTGCTACCAATATGTTCAAGGCGTATTTCAATTTCATCATATGAGGTTACCACGGTAAAGGTTTGATAAGTGCTAACACTGTTAACAAATTCGATGATCGTTTCTGGATCTGGTTCAGGCTCAGGCTCAGGATCTGGTTCATCAATTTCTTCCTCGCCCTCATCATCGATAATTTCAATAGGATTTGAAACAATTGTTGGCAGTGTTTCTTCCTCGTATGGATCACGATTAGCTACATCACGAATGAGTGTAACGATGAAAATAACGATAAGAGCAAGCAGGATAATGAAAACCAATCCTGTAATAAACTTAATAACTCTTTTCTTATTTTCTAAATTAGCAATATTTGCTACTTTAAGATTTTTACGTTGCGGATTAGTTTTAATAATATTTTTTGGAGTTGCAGAGATGTTTGCTTGCATTTTCGTCATTTGGCGCTCATCATGCTTTTCTGCATCATCAGATTCTGATAAATCAGGCAATGGTTGTTGGGAAGCATATGTATATAATTGTTCTAGATCAACATCGAGTGACCCTGTGAAACGCTTCAAGTATAATTTCAAATAGAATTCGTCGAATCTTGAAAATCGACCTTCTTCAATAGACGTTAGATGAATAACAGGAACTTGGCTTAAAATCGATAACTGTTCAAGGGTTAAGTCTTGTTCTAGTCTCAATGTTTGTAAATAGCTCCCAATTTGCAAATTGCGACTTTTGTTTGAAAAATCCACGCCTAGCACCTCCAAAAAAATTTTAAAAGTTTAATTAAATAAATAAGAATTAAGAAAAATTTAAGCATAAATGGTATTCTATAAGCCATGTTTTGTACTTATCTATAGATGCCTCTATATCAAAGCGGTAATTATCTGTCTGGTACTAGAGGTTAGAAGTTAGAAAAAATATAATCTCATAGTACCCCTCTATCTACATTGAGTTCTGTGATAGAAGTGCCCCTACCAAATTTGGGTTTCTCACTCGTGGGGTTTACCCGTTCCACTTTAATGGTTTCCCATTAACATCGTCACTGTGGCACTTTTATAGATACTCAAGACCATACTCGAAAGTTTAGGTCTTTTCTCAGCCGTCAATTCAAATTGCCCTAGCTTATTGTTTTGCTAGGCACGAACACTACAACCATCTCAGGTTGTGTGAGCATGGACTTTCCTCAACTTTTTTTTGTTGTAAGCGTGTTGTAAGCGTAAGCAGAGCTGTGTGCTACAACTAAAAAAGCTGCAATTACCCAAATACCATCATGATATTATCCCAAATTTAAGAGCTGTTGTCAATTAGTTTGCACATTTTATTTAAAAAGTACCTGTAAATTTTGCTTTTTTCGGAAAGTTTTGATAAAATATATAGTATGATAAATTATCCACATAAAAAGATTACGCAATCGGCTAAACAAGATCTATACAGCAATAATAAAAAGGCTGTTGATTTTGGTCGCCGTGGTATGTCGTTTGAAACTCAAATTATAAAAACTAATGAATATTATTTAGCTTCAGGTGTTGCTGTGATTCATAAAAAACCGACACCAGTTCAAATTGTGAAGGTAGATTATCCTACAAGATCGAAAGCAACAATTACTGAGGCTTATTTTAAGACGCCTTCAACAACGGATTTTAATGGTGTTTATAAAGGAATCTATATTGATTTCGAAGCAAAAGAGACCACTAATAAGACAACATTCCCACTTGCTAATATTCATGGACATCAAGTGCAGCATATTACCTCCGTTACTCGACAAAAAGGGTTTGCGTTTTTGCTAGTAAAATTTTCGACACTTGATGAAATCTATTTGCTGATGAGTGATACTTTGCGACAGTTTTGGACAGAATATGAGAAAGGAGATCGAAAATCTATTAAGCGTAGTGAATTTATTGCTTATGGAATTCAAATTTTGAACAATACGTATCCAAGCGTAGATTATCTAAAAGTGATTGACCAACTATTAAAAAAGGACGGTTATTTAAAATGAAAAATTTATTTAAAAGAAATTTAAATAATTTTAAAAATAGGAAAGAAGTTTCGCAACCACCAAAAGGAGAAACATTAGGAATAGTACTTAAAACGATGTTTTTATGTCTTATAGTAGCTGTTTCAGCTGGGGTGGCTCTTTTTGGGTGGTGGGTGCACGGCGTATTAGCCGAGACACCAGAACTTGATCCCGATTTAATGATTCCATCTGTATCAACTTTTATTTTTGATGAAGATGGCTATCAAGTTGCTGAATTCGGAACAGAACGACGCGAATGGGTGCAATTTGATGATATTTCACCTGTTATGGTTGATGCGATGCTGGCGATTGAAGACGCACGCTTCTTTGAGCATTACGGTGTTGACTGGACACGTACAATTGCGGCGGTGCGACACACACTCACTAGTATGGTCACTGGAGCGGAAAGTACTCAAGGAGGATCAACACTTACACAACAGTTGATCAATCAGACTCACCTTTTACTAGAAGATGGTGAACGTGACACTACAATCGACAGAAAATTGCAAGAAATTTATTTATCCATTCGACTTGAACGTGAGTTTTCAAAAGAACAAATTATTGAAGCGTACTTGAATATTGCGCCATTTGGAGGTCGAATCTTTGGTATTCAAGCAGCATCTGAGTTTTATTTTGGTGTAGATGCTAGTCAATTAACGCTTCCGCAAGCAGCAACTCTTGCAGGGATTGTTCAATTGCCAAATGTGCACAGACCCGATCTAAATGCACATCATACTCAAGAAAGAAGAGAGATGGTACTAAATTTGATGGTCCGTCATGGATTTATCTCAGAAGAGATGCAACTTTTAGCCTCGGCAGAGCCAATAACAGATTTATTGATTTACGATGAGGCTGGCTTAGATGATAAACAAAGATATCAACCGTTTATTGATCGTGTACTATATGAGGCTAATGCTCGATTTGGAATAAATCCGATGGCTGGATATCAAATTCACACGACACTTAATCGTGATATTCAAGGATATGTTTGGGATTTAATGACGACCACTGAGCACTTCGATTGGCATAATGAACAGCTTCTAACAGTAGTTGCCATGGTTGAAAATGATGGACGAATTCGTGCACTCGCCGGACGTGATGTGCATGATGCATTTAATACAGGAAGTGATGCTCGGGCTTTCAATCTCCCAGCAGATGGTATTCGCCAACCTGGATCATCAGTAAAACCAATTTGGTCTTATGGACCTGCTATAGAGCATTTAGGTTGGGGAACGGGAACGATGATCAATGATGAGCTTTTTGCTTTTGGTGGTGGCATTGACAACCCACTTGGAACAGGTCCGATTGTAAGAAATTGGGATCAAAATTACCGAGGACGTGTATCGGTTAGAAATGCAATGGATTGGTCATGGAATGTGCCAGCGATTAAAGCTATGAATCTTGTTGGTGAGGAAAAAGTTATGGAATTTATTGCAAGTCTTGGAATTCCGCCTTATGAGTATGTTCCCTATGGCGAGAATGAACCTGTTCCTACTTTAATGGAGGCTCATGCACTTGGAACACAGCCTATTTCTGCCCTGCAAATGGCTGGTGCCTATACTGCCTTTGCAAATGGTGGGTATTTTATTGAGCCTTTTACTATTACGAGAATTATCGCCCCTGATGGTACGATTCTTTATGGTGAAGATGAACCTGTGCGTGTTATGAGTGAAGCTACTGCTTATATGGTAACTAGCACACTGCGCACTGTTATAACTCAAGGCACGGCAACGAGAATTCATCACCAGCTTCCAGATCAATGGTTAGCTGGAAAAACAGGAACAACGAATTTCACTGAGGATATTTTTGAACAGTTTAATATGCCATCTGGAGTAGTGCCAGAGGTATGGTTTGTTGGGTATTCAACGGACTTCACTTTAGCTATTTGGACTGGGCATCCTAGTAGAAATGATGGATCTTTTGTAAGTGCACATGAGCAAACTATACCACGTGATATATTTGCAATTATAATGGGAGAACTTAATACTGCTGGCAGTAGAGAGCCTGCCAGACCATCAACAGTTGTAGAACGCGAAATAGAGTGGCAAAGTGGAACAGCCGATGGTGAGGTTTGTTTCCCGTCTGGTTCAACACCCCATTCGACAGTACCAAATCCTTTCATACTTACCAGTAAAAATTGGCGTCAGACTGAATTATTTCATGAAGATGATTTACCGACCTGTACCTCGGATCGTTTCACAGGCTCTGTCGGCGGTCCTGTTCCAGAGGCTCCAACAAATTTTAGTGTAGATTTCAGTGGTGGAACTGTTCTTAATTTCTCATGGCATCATAGCGCCAACAGAATTGTTGGTGGAACTATATCATTGAGCTATTCAGAGGCATCTGCAGCACGCGATAGAGCACGGTCTTTGACAGCAAACCAATCCACCATTACTGATGAACTTCGTAGTTTACCCGTTGGTGAGGCTGAAGCGCAAATGATGATGGATCAAATTTCAGCAGGAGGCAGAAGCGGAGGCGGTGGAACTGAGTATATTGTTATGGGGATACTTGC
>Ga0131853_10025353_pt1 | contig 10687 bp, 9 predicted proteins | sample TergutLab28metaG_FD_92764 | JGI IMG/M metagenome (GOLD analysis project Ga0131853, IMG submission 92764) | Labiotermes labralis P1 segment gut microbial communities from Petit-Saut dam, French Guiana - Lab288 P1 (version 2) (version 2) | ecosystem: Host-associated > Arthropoda: Insects >... | reverse complement strand
GACGCTTCGACTGTCACGGACTGACGCTTCGGCTGTCACGGACTGACGCTTCGGCTGTCACGGACTGACGCTTCGGCTGTCACGGACTGACGCTTCGACTGTCACGGGGTGACGTCTCGGCCGTCAGCTCGCGCGGGCCTTCAGCTGACGCTCGAGTACGTCGTTGAGGCGCAGGAGGGCCTGGCGCACCATCGGCGCCACGGACTCATCGGCGCTGGCCTGGCGGGACTCGGCGAGGAACGTCTCGCCGGAGCCCTGGGAGGGGAACATCCCGAACAGGCGTGGGCCGGCCGCGAGCATGCTGCCGGCCAGGGGCCGGACGATGTCGAGGTAGGCGTCGACGTACGGCTTGAGAACCTCGTCCTGACCCGGGCGCCAGAAGGCCTGCATGAGGTGGAAGGCGGCGTCGACCAGCGGCACCTTGGCGTCGACCATGGCGACCTGCCAGACCCGCTGCTTCGCCTCGGCGTCGGGCCGGGCGGCCTCGACGGCGAGGACGCTGACCCACGCCTCGGGGTCGGGGTCGCGCTCCTCGAGGGCCTTGACGGCCGCTTCGTCGTACTCACCGAGCTCGGCCCGACGTCCCAGCAGGCGCCAGGCGGTGTCGAGGTCATCGGCGGCCACCGGCTCCAGCGCCGCGAAGTGCTCCGGGGTCGAGGCGTGCCGCGCCATCAGCCGCAGCGAGGCCAGTCGCAGGGCAGGGTCGCCGGCGAGCGCGAGGGCGGCGTCCGCGACCGCGGCGCGCTGCTCCTCCACCTGCGCGTACGGCGTCCAGCGCTCGGCGGCCTGGCCGGCCAGCCCCATCACCGCCTCCACGATGTCGGGCTGGCGCTCCTCGGCCGCCACCGAGAGCACGGTGGCCACGACGTCGGGGCCGCTGACGACACCGCGGCGCAGCGCCTCCCAGGCGCCGGAGACGGCCAGGGCCCGCGACATGGCGTCGGGCAGGCGACCGGCGTGCGCGGTGAGCCACTCCTGGGAGCGGGGGTCGGTCTGGACGGCGGCGAAGGTCAGGTCGCCGGCGTTGAGCAGGTGGGCGGCCGCCTCCGGCAGTTCGACGTCGACCGAGGCCGGGCCGTCGGCGTTGGCGGCCGTGGTCACCGGCGTGGTGGCGATCAGCGTGCCGTCGTCGGCGAAGGAGGCGATGTCGAACCGGTGCGGCCGAGGTGCGTCGCCGTCCGGACCGGTCACGGTGACCGTCGTGCGGGCATCGTCCAGGGCGATGACGTCGGTGCCGGCGTGGTCGAGCCACGCGACCGTCCAGCCGGACAGGTCGGTGCCGGCCGCCGCGCCGAAGGCGCTCATCAGGTCGTCCAGGACCGTGTTGCTCCAGGCGTGGTCGCGGAAGTAGGACTGCAACCCGCCCAGGAACGCCTCCTCGCCGATGTAGGCGTGGAGCTGGTGCAGGACGCTCATGCCCTTCTCGTAGGTGATCTGGTCGAAGTTCGCGGTCGCCTGGGCCACGTCGGGCACGTCGCCGCGGATCGGGTGGGTGCCGGGGGAGTCGTCCTGGGTGTAGGCGCGGATCTTGCCGCCGACGGCGAACGCGGCCCACTGGTCGGCGTACTGGGGCATCGCCGCGACGCCCCAGTTGGCCGCCCAGGAGGCGAACGCCTCGTTGAGCCAGAGGTCGTCCCACCACTGCATCGTGACGAGGTCGCCGAACCACATGTGAGCCATCTCGTGGAGGATGAACTCGGCGCGGTAGGCCAGGTCGTGCTGGGTGGGCTCGGTGCGGTGCAGCAGGAAGTCGCCGTGCGTGACCGCACCCCAGTTCTCCATCGCGCCGCCGAGGTTCGGCACGAAGATCTGGTCGTAGCGCTCCTGCGGGAACGGCATCGCGAACTTCTCCCCGAACCACGCCAGCCCGTGGGCGGTGGTGGCGAAGATGTCGTCGGCGCCGGTCTCCATCGCGGCGACGAGCGAGTGGCGGCAGTAGAGGCCGAGGTCGTAGCCGTCGACCAGGCGCCGGACCTCGTGGAACGGACCGGCGTTGGCCACCATGACATACGGCGAGAGGCGCGGCGAGTCCTCGAAGACGTACGTCGCGGCGTCGGCGTCGCGGGTGACGCTCTCCGGCGCGGTGTTGCTCAGGGCGATCCAGGCGTCCGGCACCAGGGCGGTGATCCCGAAGACCGCCTTGAGGTCGGGCTGGTCGAAGCAGGCGAAGACCTTCGAGGCCTCGTCGGGCTCGAAGCTGGTCCAGACGTAGACCATGCCGTCAGAGGGGTCGACCGTGCGCAGGATGCCGGCCGAGGAGCCGGTGTCGTCCTGGTGCATCGTGATCGTGAGGATGTTGCGGTCCCCGAGCGACTCCAGCGGCAGCCGGCCCTCGCGGACCGAGGCCGGGTCGAGGTCGGCGCCGTTGAGGGTCGCCGACTCGACCTCGCCGCGGCACTCCACGAAACTCGACTCGCCCAGCGTCGTACACGCGAAGGTGATCGTGGACGTGGTGGTCATCCGCTCGCCGTCGAGCAGCCCGGTGAAGTCGAAGGTGACGTCGTAGCGCTCGACCTCGATCATCGCCGCGCGCTGTGCCGCTTCGTCCTGGGTGAGGCTGCGGTGGTCGCTCATCGTGTCTCCGTCTATGAGTCCGGCTATGGGTCCGGCACTGAGTCCGGCTATGGGTCCGGCTATGTGAGTCTGGTGGGGTGGGGACCCCTGAGCTGCACGATAGTGTCACCGTCATGACGTCCTCCGGCCATGGCGGAACTCCGCCACTCGCAGACGTCGCCGAGACCTGGCCCGTCGTCGCCAGCACCGACATCCATCGCGATTCCTGGGTGATGGCCCTGCGTCGCGACCGGATCACGCGGCCCGAGGGCGGCGAGCCCTTCAGCCGACTCGTCTTCGAGCATCCGGGGGCCGTGGTCGTGCTCGCCCTCGACGCCGAGGAGCGGGTGCTCTGCCTGCGCCAGTACCGCCACCCGGTCGGCATGCGATTCGTCGAGCTGCCCGCGGGCCTGCTCGACGCCCACGGCGAGCAGCCGCTCGAGGTGGCACGTCGCGAGCTGCGCGAGGAGGCCCAGTACGCCGCCGCCCAGTGGGACCACCTGGTCTCGGCCTACACCTCGCCGGGTGCCTCGACCGAGCTGATCCACTACTACCTGGCGCGCGACCTCGTGCCCGAGGGCCGTGGCGAGTTCGTGCTCGAGCACGAGGAGGCCGACCTCGAGGTGCTCTGGGCGCCGTACGAGGAGTTGGTCGAGGCCGCGCTGGCCGGTGACCTCACGAACGGGCCGCTGCTGATGGCGCTCTTCGCCTACGACGCGCTGCGCCGGCGCCGCCGGCTGTGACGCCGCGTGCGCGGACGACTCTGACGTCTGGCGGCAGGTCGGTGCGACTCGGTTATGTCAGGTCACTAGGTCCTGTCTCTCACTTCGGCCGGTGCCCCCGCGGCGCCGCATCCCGACCGGCCGCGTTGTCGGCGCTCAGCGCAGCACGCTGCGCTTTCGCACCTCCGCCTTGCCGGACCGGGCGCGGACACCACGGGATGCACAACAGCCGAACTGAGAGACACGACCTAGACTCGCGCACATGCCGGGACCTGCGCTGACGCTCGACCGCGCCGTGCGCACCTACCTCGACCACCTCTCGGTCGAGCGGGGGCTCGCGGCGAACACCCTGGCGTCGTACCGGCGCGACCTGGGCCGCTACCTCGACCATCTCGCCAGCCAGGGGATCACGACCCTGGAGGCGATCAGCGAGGCGACGGTCACCGACTTCCTGGTGCATCTGCGCGAGGGCGACCCGCAGTGGCGCGAGCGCGGCGGCCATCCGCCCCTCTCGGCCACGTCGGCGGCCCGCACCGTGGTCGCGGTCCGCGGCTTCCACCGGTTCGCGGTGCGCGACGGCCTGACCCAGAGCGACCCCGCCGCACCGGTGAAGCCGCCCCGGGGCGCCAAGCGGCTGCCCAAGGCGCTCCCGCTCTCCGACGTCGAGGCGATCCTGGAGACCGCCGGGGCCGCCGACACCGTGCTGGCCCTGCGCGACCGCGCGCTGCTGGAGGTGCTCTACGGCACCGGGGCGCGCATCTCCGAGGCCGTCGGCCTCGACGTCGACGATCTCGACCTCGTCGACGGCACCGTGCTGCTGCGGGGCAAGGGCGGCAAGGAGCGGATCGTCCCGGTCGGGCGGTACGCGCGGGACGCGGTCACGGCCTACCTCACCCGGGCGCGGCCGGAGCTCGTGGGCCGCGGCGCCGGCGTGCCGGCCCTTTTTCTTAACGCCCAGGGCGGGCGGCTCTCCCGGCAGTCGGCCTGGACGGTCCTGGTCCGTACAGCGCAGCGGGCGGGGATCTCGCGCGACGTCTCGCCGCACACGCTGCGCCACAGCTTCGCGACCCATCTGCTCGAGGGCGGCGCCGACGTCCGCGTCGTCCAGGAGCTGCTGGGGCACGCCTCGGTCACCACGACCCAGATCTACACGCTCGTCACCGTCGACAGCCTGCGCGAGGTCTTCGCCTCGGCGCACCCGCGGGCGCACGCGTGAGCGCGGTGAGCGGCCCGGCGGCCGGGGCCACGGGCGCCCCTGCAGTCCCGGGCGCCTGGGTGCCGCGGGTCGGTGCGTCGCCCGACGACGTGTACGACGCGGTCTCGGGGTGGGCCGCCGGCCGTGGGCTGACGCTCTACCCGCACCAGGACGAGGCTCTGATCGAGCTGCTCGGCGGGGCCAACGTCGTCCTCGCCACACCCACCGGCTCCGGGAAGTCGCTGGTCGCGATCGGCGCCCACGCCGCGGCGCTGGCCAGCGACCGGGTCAGCTTCTACACCGCTCCGATCAAGGCACTGGTCTCGGAGAAGTTCTTCGACCTGTGTGCCGTCTTCGGCGCCGACAACGTCGGCATGCTCACCGGCGACGCCTCGGTCAACCCCGATGCACCGATCATCTGCTGCACGGCCGAGGTGCTCGCCAACCTCGCACTGCGCGAGGGCAGGACCGCCGATGTCGGGCTCGTGATCATGGACGAGTTCCACTACTACGGCGAGCCGGAGCGCGGCTGGGCCTGGCAGGTGCCGCTGCTGGAGCTGCCGCAGGCGCAGTTCCTCCTGATGTCCGCGACCCTGGGCGAGACCCACGAGCTGCGCGACGACCTGACGCGCCGCAACGGGCGCGAGACCGTCCTGGTCGATCAGGCGGAACGTCCGGTTCCGCTGACCTTCACCTGGGCCATGACCCCGCTGGCCGAGACGCTCGAGGAACTGGTCACCACCGGCCAGGCCCCCGTCTACGTGGTGCACTTCACCCAGAAGGACGCCGTCGAGCATGCCACCGGCCTGCTGCACGCGGCCTGGGTCACCGCGCCCGACAAGGAGGAGCTCGCCCGACGGCTCGAGCCCGTCCGGTTCGCCGCGGGCTTCGGCAAGACGCTGGCGAAGCTGCTGCGCAAGGGCATCGGCGTGCACCACGCCGGCATGCTGCCGCGCTACCGCCGGCTGGTCGAGCAGCTCGCGCAGGCCGGCCTGCTGCGCGTCATCTGCGGCACCGACACGCTCGGGGTCGGCATCAACGTGCCCATCCGGACGGTGCTCTTCACGGGCCTGGCGAAGTTCGACGGCCGGCGCCAGCGGATCCTGCGCACCCGTGAGTTCCTGCAGATCGCGGGGCGCGCGGGCCGTGCCGGGTACGACACCGCGGGCTACGTGGTGGTGCAGGCACCCGAGCACGTCATCGAGAACGAGAAGGCCAAGGCCAAGGCCGCGGAGCGGCAGGCGGCGGGCCGGAAGAACTCCAAGGCCCAGCTCAAGAAGGCCCCCGAGGGCACCGTCGTCTGGAACGAGGCCACCTTCGCCAGGCTGGTCGAGGGTGAGCCGGAGCCGCTGCAGTCGCGGATGAAGGTCGACAACGCGATGATCCTCAACGTCCTCGCGCGCGAGGAGGACGCGTTCGTCGTCCTGCGCAGGTTGCTGACCGACAACCATGAGACCCGCCGTGAGCAGCTGCGGCTGGCCCGGCGGGCGTTGCGGCTGGCGCGGTCGTTGGTGCGCTCCGGCGTACTCGAGCGGTTGGTGGAGCCCGACGAGCTCGGGCGCCGCTACGTGCTCACCGAGAACCTGCCGGCCGACTTCGCGCTCAACCAGCCGCTCGCCCACTTCGCGCTGGCCGCCCTCGACACCCTCGACCCGGAGTCGCCCGAGCACACCCTGGAGATCGTCTCGACGCTGGAGGCCGTGCTCGAGTCGCCGCGCCAGATCCTGCTGGCGCAGCAGTTCGAGGCGCGCGGCAAGGCCGTGCAGGAGATGAAGGCCGACGGCATCGAGTACGACGAGCGGATGGCGCTGCTCGAGGAGATCACCTGGCCGCAGCCGCTCGCCGAGCGCCTCGGTGCGCTCTTCGAGGTCTACCGGAACTCGCACCCGTGGCTGCCCGAGGACGCCCTGGAGCCGAAGTCGATCCTGCGGGAGATGTACGAGCAGGCGATGGGCTTCACCGACGTCGTACGCCGCTACCAGCTGGCGCGCGCCGAAGGGTTGGTGCTGCGCTACCTCTCCGACGCCTATCGCACCTTCCGGCACACCGTGCCCGAGAGCCATCGCACCCCGGAGCTGGAGGACCTGGTCGAGTGGCTGGGGGAGACGGTGCGGCAGACCGACTCCTCGCTCCTGGACGAGTGGGAGGCACTGGGCGACCCGGCGCACGTGCGCGCCGACGTCGCCCATCACGAGCCGCCCCCGCCGCCGCGCCCGATCTCGGCCCAGGGCCGGGCCTTCGAGGTGATGGTGCGCAACGCGATGTGGGCCCGGGTCGACGCCGTCTCGCGCGACGACCTCGACGCGCTGATGGCGCTCGAGCGGGCGGCCGCGGACCGCACGGAGCCGCCCCGCGCCGTGGTCATGACGCGCTCGGCCTGGGACGGGGCGATCGAGGAGTACTACGCCGAGCACGACTCGGTGGGGTTCTCGGCCGACGCCCGCTCGCCCAAGCTGTTGTCGTGGACCGCCGAGCGTGCGGAGCCGGCGGGCGTCGAGGACGGACCCGAGGTGCGGGTCTGGCGGATCACCCAGACCATCGACGATCCCGCGGGTGACCACGACTGGGTGATCGAGGCGGTCGCCGACCTGGACGCCTCCGACGCGGCCGGGGAGCTGGTGCTGGCAGCGGTCGCGATGCGGCGGCTATGACCGCGCCGGTGGCTAGGCTCGCTCCATGAGCATCGAGGTCAAGAACAACGCCGACCAGACCCGTTACGAGGCCTACCTGGACGGTCAGCTGGCGGGTGTCGCGGTCTACGAGCTGCGGCCGAGCACGATCGTCTTCGTGCACACCGAGGTCTCGCCCGACTTCGAGGGCAAGGGGATCGGGGGCGCGCTGGCGAAGGGTGCGCTCGAGGACGTCCGCGCGGGTGGCGCCTACGACGTCCTGCCCCTGTGCCCGTTCATCAAGGGCTACATCGAGAAGCACCCCGAGTTCGGAGACCTGGTCCACACCGGCCACTGAGCCGCTCTCCACAGCTTCGTGCACAACCCGCCCGGCCCCTGTGGGTCGTGGGCGGGGCGTCGTACACAGGCGAGGGCCGGTTCTTGGGGGTTTCCGGGGGCGGGTTGTGGCCGTCTCGGCGCGGGTCCTAGAGTCGCCCGAAACCCGGCCATATGTCGATATGTGGCCTGCGCTTGGAGAGGGACCCCGCCGTGACGCTGTTCGACGCCCCGCAGGAGCTCGGCCCGACCGGGCGACCGCTGCCGGTGTTCCCCGACCCGAAGCCGCTGACCAGCCACGGGCCCGCCCGGGTGGTGGCGCTCTGCAACCAGAAGGGCGGCGTCGGCAAGACCACCACGACGATCAGCCTCGGTGCGGCGCTGGCGGAGTACGGGCGCAAGGTGCTCCTCGTCGACTTCGACCCGCAGGGCTCCCTCTCGGTCGGCCTCGGGCTGAACCCGCACGAGATGGACCTGACCGTCTACAACCTGCTGATGGAGAACGACGTCAAGATCGGCGACGTCGTGGTGCCCAGCGGCGTCGACGGCGTCGACCTGTTGCCCGCCAACATCGAGCTGAGCGCGGCCGAGGTGCAGCTCGTCCATGAGGTCGGCCGCGAGCAGACCCTGCAGCGCGTGCTGGGCCCCGCCGTCGGCGAGTACGACGTGATCCTGATCGACTGCCAGCCCTCCCTCGGCCTGCTCACCGTCAACGCGCTGACCGCCAGCGACGGCGTGGTGGTGCCGCTGGAGTGCGAGTACTTCGCGCTGCGCGGCGTCGCGCTGCTCAAGCAGACCATCGACAAGGTCAAGGACCGGCTCAACCCGAGGCTCCACATCGACGGCCTGCTCGGCACGATGTACGACGGCCGCACGCTGCACAGCCGCGAGGTCATGGAGCGGCTGGTCCAGGCCTGGGGTGACACCGTCTTCCACACCGTCATCCGGCGCACGGTGAAGTTCTCCGACGCCACCGTCGTCGGCGAGCCGATCACCTCCTACGCGTCCAATTCCCCGGGCGCCGACGCCTACCGCCAGCTCGCTCGGGAGGTGATCGCCCGGTGGCAGCGCGACGCGTGATCCTGCCCTCCGCCGACGATCTCTTCCGCCCCACCGCCAAGGCCGCGAGTACGCCGGACGGCCAGCCCTCCGCCGGCCAGGTCGACGGCCATGTCGCCGGCCAGGTCGACGGCCGCACGCCCGCGCGACCGAGCGGCCGGGTGCGGCACGACGAGAAGATGACGGTCTACATCACCTCCGAGGAACTGCTCGAGATCGAGCACGCCCGGCTGGCGCTGCGACGTACGCACGGGCTCGCGGTCGACCGCGGCCGGCTGGTGCGGGAGGCGGTGGCGATCGTGCTCGCCGATCTCGAGGCCAACGGCGGCGAGTGCGCCCTGGTGCGTCGCCTCGCCGAGGAGTGAGGCCGTGAGCACCGAGGTCGAGCAGGAGGCGGGCTCCGGCTTCGCGGTGCGGCTGGATAACTTCGAGGGCCCGTTCGACCTGCTGCTCAGCCTGATCGCGAAGCACAAGCTCGACATCACCGAGATCGCCCTGGCGAAGGTCACCGACGAGTTCATCGCCCACGTCAAGGCGGCGGGGGAGCACTGGGACCTGGAGCAGACCTCGAACTTCCTGCTGGTCGCCGCGACGCTGCTGGACCTCAAGGCGGCCCGGCTGCTGCCCACGGGCGACGTCGAGGACGAGGAGGACCTGGCGCTGCTCGAGGCGCGCGACCTGCTCTTCGCGCGGCTGCTGCAGTACAAGGCGTTCAAGCAGGTCGCCGGGGTGCTGGAGCAGCGGCTCGCCGGCGAGAGCCTGCGCCACGCCCGCGCCGTCGGGCTCGAGCCTCGGTTCGCGTCGCTGCTGCCCGAGGTGCTGATCGGCATCGGTCTGGACGCCTTCGCTCAGCTGGCCGCGAAGGCGATGGCGCCCAAGCCCGGGCCGCCGGAGCTCAGCCTCCAGCACATCCATGCCCCGGCGGTCAGCGTGCGCGAGCAGGCCCAGGTCGTGGTCGACCGGCTGCGCCGCAGTGGCACGATGACGTTCCGGGCGCTGTGCGGCGACTCGCCCGACACTCTCACGACGGTGGCGCGCTTCCTCAGCCTGCTGGAGCTCTTCCGCGAGGGTGCGGTGGCGTTCGACCAGGTCAGCCCGCTCGGGGAGCTCTCCGTGCGCTGGACCGGCGACGACGACGCCGACGTCGAGGAGCTGATCCTGGACGAGTTCGACGGGCAGCCGGCGCCGCCCGGCGGAACCGATCCGACAGACACAGACCAGACCACCGAAGGAGACCAGGCGTGAACCATGCAGGCGACGAGCCCGCGCTCGCCGTACCGCTGGCGGAGCTGCGACCGGCCCTCGAGGCGGTGCTCATGGTCGCGGACCAGCCGCTGGACCCGACGGTCCTGGCCACAGCCGTCGGCTACCCCGTCGAGGACGTGGTCGAGGCACTGACGGGCCTCTCGACCGAGTACGCCGAGCAGGGGCGCGGCTTCGACCTGCGCAACGTCGCGGGTGGGTGGCGGTTCTACACCCGCGAGGAGTACGCCGCGGTGGTGGAGGCCTTCGTGCTCGAGGGCCAGCAGGCCCGGCTGACCCAGGCCGCGCTGGAGACCCTGGCCGTGGTGGCCTACAAGCAGCCGGTCTCCCGCGCCCGCGTCAGCGCCATCCGCGGCGTCAACGTGGACGGCGTGATGCGCACGCTGCTCACTCGTGGGCTGGTCGAGGAGGCCGGTCAGGACGCGGAGACGGGTGCGAACCTGTATCGGACCACGAGCTACTTCCTCGAGCGGATCGGCGTGACCGGCCTCGACGAGCTGCCCGAGCTGGCGCCGTACCTGCCGGCGATGGACGAGCTCGAGGACGAGCTGGCCGAGATGGCCGCGCCCGCTGCACCCGTTGCCGTGGAGGCCGCTGCGGCCGCCGCCCCCGCAGCCACCGAGGAGGCCGAGAATGAGTGAGCGCCTGGATCTGCCGCTGGACGAGGAGGGCATGATCCGCATCCAGAAGCTGCTGGCGCTGGCGGGCGTGGCCTCGCGGCGCAAGAGCGAGGAGCTGATGCTCGACGGCCTGGTCGAGATCAACGGCGAGATCGTCACCCGGCTCGGCACGAAGGTCAACCCGGCCACCGACGTGATCCGGGTCGACGGCAAGCGGCTCCCGCCGATCAGCGAGAAGGTCTATCTGGTCCTCAACAAGCCGCGCGGCGTCGTGTCCACCATGAGCGACCCGGAGGGGCGCCGGACGCTGCAGGACCTCGTCGCCGACCG
>Ga0131853_10025351_pt1 | contig 10688 bp, 8 predicted proteins | sample TergutLab28metaG_FD_92764 | JGI IMG/M metagenome (GOLD analysis project Ga0131853, IMG submission 92764) | Labiotermes labralis P1 segment gut microbial communities from Petit-Saut dam, French Guiana - Lab288 P1 (version 2) (version 2) | ecosystem: Host-associated > Arthropoda: Insects >... | reverse complement strand
TCTGCCGTCTCGTCCGGATTATTTCATTTTGACGATCTCGCTTCAGATGCTTCCCAATACTCTGTAGTCCCATTTCGCGCATAAGCTCTGCCACATATTTAGGCGATGTCCGAATACCACGCTCTCCTAATATTGCAGCTATCTTTTTTGAACCGAACCGTTGCTTGTATTCATCAAAAACGACCCTAACCTGCTCTCTTATATTTTCGCGATGGATCTCATGTTTCGCAATTTTTTGCCTGCGGAAGATATGGTTGTAGAATGTACCACGTGAGACTTCTAAGGCATCGCAGAGCGTACGAACACTATACTGATCTTGCAACTTCTCAAGTGCCTCTAATTTTTCTTTGAGCGGTGCAGCCAGACCGCATCCGGCAGCTTTGATAACCTCCAACCTTTCTTCCATCTTGTCCGCCCGCCGTTTCAGGTTGTAGTAGTCTTGATACGAGATGTCTGTTTTAGCTTCAGATTTGAGTCTCTGATATCGCTTAATCCAAGAATAGATTGTGCTGCGGGGGATGCTGTGCTCGGCGCATAGATACGTGACGGGTTGTCCGTTTGTGTATTGATCGACGATAGCCGTAATGTCCTCAGAGTTGTATTTTTGATTCACCGATGAAACCTCCATATATTTTGGTTTCATTATATATCACGTAACTACTTTGCGCCTGCGCTAAGACCCCCAGCATAGTTCAGCCTATCAAGTGATGAGTTGAAAAGTTGATTTACACTATGGTATGATGAAATTAAGATTCAACAGAAATATGAGTGTATTGTTTAGGAGGTAGCTATGGATGGGTATTAGTGAGGATTTTGCCGAGATACAAAGCTATGCACACTTCTGGAACTGGCTCCCTGACTGGGGCGTTGTTGAAGAAATATATCGAGCATTTCCTGAGTCATATTCCGTGTTAACGCCCTTCGCCTATGCATATATGGAAGAACTTATACGTTCGACAACATCGGAATATGGTCGTGAGACTCCCTTGGACGATTTGGGCAAACCTAGACAACGTAAACGAGGTACAGGTTTAATACAACTTGCTATTCGTGAAAACGAGGATAACATAGACTTTGTTGCCTTGCTTGAAAAAATGAAATCTTACTATGCATCGGCATGCCCAACAGACACAGGTGATAACCGACATAGTGTTCTTCACGGGTTTATGCATCCGAGGTTCTGGACTAAAGCTTCTTTTGAGCAATTAATTCAAAACATTGCATTGCTTTCAAAATATGCTAAGTTCTAAAAAAGTGGGAGATAGATATGAAGGTATACAGATTACGCTCAATTGATAAATTGCTAAACGAAGAATATCCTGAATTGATGGATCAACTTATTTATTGCGCCCCGTCATCTGATTTCAATGACCCTTTGGAAGGTCAACTCGAACTGCTCTTCCAAGGTGATTCCGTTGTGTGGGAAAATCTTTTTCGTCACTTTCTACTCTGCATGACACATCAAGTGGAAGTGGCCACGTTACATCGTGCAGAAGATCCAGAGGATTCAAAAAAATTCTTCAACCGAGATTTCCCAATATTTATATCGGAATCAGATCTACCAACTGATTCGTACCGAAACTTATTTAATTCCATCAAAGAACGATTTTTCGCTTGGGATGAGATTGGGGCATTGATCGAGTATCTGGGTAATCGGAAGACCCCTTTATATGCCGAGCAGATTCTTGCTTTCTTTTCCGCCATTGCCCTTGCAGCTCTCGAAAGTATTCTACACTGCCACGAAGAAGCAGGTTTGCAGCCTCAAGATATATTAAAGGTTCTGCAAGATAATCCACATAGAATAAAAATACCTGATTTTAGATCCGCCGCAGAAGAGGATATTAATATTCTCATGGAGTTTTCTGCAAAAATAATTGAGCAAAACAACATCATCTCATACTGCACGTTAGGAGAAAAAGCGGGCTTGCTCACATGGGGGTATTTTTTCTCAAAGTTCCCACATGATTATTTAGCTCACTTACAAGAATTAGTTTATCCAAATTGGTATGCCGCTTCTTTCATGGATGACTTCCCATCCAATATGTCCCTTTGGAGTCATTATGCCGATGGACACAAAGGTATTTGTTTAGTGTTTCATCCCGAACAGCTTAAACCCCTTGAAAAGGTGATCTATAGCAACGAAATGATGCAGGTCGATTTTTTCAAACACCTCTGGCGTCAATCCGGCTTCATTGTCGCAAAGGAGTGGTATACCAATAAGGATGGACAGCAAAGCGTGCTTTTGTCTGAAATCCCTCCAACACGAGAGGCTCACTCGGAGTACTGGGGAAAATATGCAAAACTTAAGACAACCAAAAGAGAAGATTGGAGAACGGAAAATGAATGTCGCCTACTTCTCGATGATTCATTCTACGACTATTCTGATGCTTCAAATAGGGTCTTAAAATATGATTTTCGCGCACTCGAAGGGATAGTATTTGGAATTAGAACACCCATTGAAGTCAAAGCAGAGATGATAAAAATTATTCATGCTAAGTGTAAGGAAACTGACCGAAAAAATTTCTCGTTCTATCAAGCACGCTTTGACAAAAAGAAACACACTGTCATATATGACGAACTAAGCCTATTAAGTTTTAGACCACACACATGAACAAATATTTTCTCCTGAGTCAAAGTAGAGTCACTTTTTGTATTACTTCTATTCATGTTTCAACGAAAAACCCGACTGCAAACGTGTGCAATCGGGCTTGAGCTTCGATCAAAATCATGGTAAAATGCTTATAGGATGCTCATGCTTTGCAAATACTGCGACTGACCGGCCAGTAAAAACATATATTTTTCAACGGATGTAGCATGGATCCTATATTGGCACTCGCACCAGTATGAACCCTAATAAGGGGCATGAGCCTTTTATTAGGGTTTTTGTTTGAAAATGCTTGTCAAATTTTGGCTGAAAATATATAATACACATAAAACACTACATATTAGCGAGGTAATTATAATGCGTGAGCTATCTATTCGCAAGATTATTGACAAAACTCTTTCTGGTGAAATACGGATTCCATCATTTCAACGCGGATTTGTGTGGGAACCAGAGAAAGTTGCCTTTTTCATCGACAGTTTATTTAAAGGATACCCAATTGGATCTCCTCTGTTTTGGAGAACGAACGAGCGACTTGAAAATGAGCGACGATTAGGGGGCTATGATTTACCAGAGCCAACAAAAGGTTATCCTCTTGATTATGTTTTGGATGGACAGCAACGTCTAACAGCAGTCTTTTCTGTTTTTCAAACTGAACTGCCCGCCACAACATCCGCGGACTGGATGGATATATATTACATTCTTGGCAGTTCTTCTTCTATTCAACAAAGTCGGTTTGTTCCACTAGAACCTGAAGACTTCGATGAAACAAAATATTTTCCGCTGAACTGCTTGTTTGATTCAGTGAAATACAGAAAAGCAACCGAAAACCTTAGCGATATAGTAAAAGTAGAGATAGATAAGCTTCAAGAAAAATTCAAAGAAGTATTGATCCCATGTGAACTTATGGAAACAGATGACAAGACTCATGTTGCTATAGTCTTTGAACGAATTAATCGAACAGGTGTGCGTTTAGATTCATTCCAGCTTTTAAAAGCGTGGAGTTGGAGTACAAATTTTGATTTACAAGAACAATTAGATGACCTGTCATCAGAACTTTTTGCTTATGGATATGATGGACTAACAAGCGATCAAGATTTATTATTAAAATGCTTTACTGGCTATCTTCTGGACGATACATCACCAAGTGCTATTACAAGGTTAGATGGAGAGCTTATTCGGGCTAACTTTGATGAAATAAAGAATGGTATTAAATCTGCAGTTGACTTTATCCGCGGTGAACTAAAATTACATTATCTCCGATACTTACCGTACCCAGCTATGCTGGTCTCTCTTGTGAAGTTTTTTGGGAGCGAAAGGAAATCTGGTGCTACATTTACTGACTTGCAACGTCAAAGTTTGATAAAATGGTTTTGGAGAGGTTGCTTTTCTCGAAGATATTCTAGTGGTGTAAATAGTGCACATGAAAGTGATTTGTTTGCAATGAAGAAACTCTCCGAAAACGAGAATTACGATATTTGCACATTTAAATGCGAAATAGTCCCAGCATTCTTTTCTGGGAATATTTTTAATTTAAATTCCGTTAATACTAAAACGTTTGTTGCCATGCTAGCCTCTAAATCTCCGCGATCGTTCATTTCTGGTGCTAATATAGATCTTTTGGAACCGATGAAACTTGCAAACTCAAAGGAATTTCACCATATATTTCCAGTTAAGTACTTGCAACGCCAAACTCTGGAAAGATCAGATATCAATCGTCTGTCGAATGTGTGTTTTTTGAATAATGCGGACAATCAAAAGATCAAGGACAAGTCCCCCGCAGAATATTTATCCATGATAAAACCAGACGAGGTTGAAACACTTCTTTCTTTGGCACTTTGTCCAGACGATACGTTTTCAATAAGTTATAGTGAGTTCATAGAAAAACGAAGTCAAATTTTAGCGAATTATGCAAAAACGCTTTGTAGCATATAATCATCACGAATATTTCTTCTTGAAAATCCACATGGATCAAAGGCCTTTCTCATGCCCCTTACTAGGGTTCGCACCAAAAAGCTCTTAGGGAGGCACAGCACCCCTAAGAGCTTTTTGTAAAGATGATTGGAGCATGTATGAAAATCCTCCTCACCGCACTCAGCGCGAAACACATACATAAAACACTTGCACCGTGGTGTTTAAAGGCATATTGCGATGCGCATGTCGAAGGTGTTCAAATTGAAGTGCAGGAACATACCGTCAACGACCCGGTTCGAGACATTGTGGCCGAATTGTTCCTTCATCGGCCGGATATCGTCGGGTTTTCCTGTTACATCTGGAATATTGAACATGTCGTGAAAGTTGCCACGATGCTGAAACAATATCTCCCCGCGTGCCGCATCATTTTGGGCGGGCCGGAGATGTCATTTGAAGCCGATTGCAATGCCTATCCGTTTGCGCATGCTATCGTGCAAGGCGTTGGCGAAGTCTCGTTTGCCGCGTTGATTCGAGGGCTCATAGCGGGTACTGTAGCCCCCGGCACGCTGATACCGTCATGTGATGCCGCCCCTTTCGATGCGTTCCCTTCACCTTATACACCCGCATATTTTAGCTCGTTCCAAGAAGGACGCATGGTTTCTGTCAAAAATCAACTGGTCTATTATGAAAGCACCCGCGGCTGTCCGTTTTCATGCAGTTATTGTCTGACTTCGACCTCGCGCGGTGTACAGGAACTTCCCTTGCGTCGTGTTTTCTCTGAACTGGACAACTTGTTACAGCATGGCGCGATGTGCATTAAATTTGTGGATCGAACCTTTAATGCGAACAGAGGCCGTGCTTTGGAGATTTTGCGCTATGTCCTCTCGTTGGACACAGATTGCACCTTCCACTTTGAGGCAGCGGCTGATTTATTTGATTCCGAGTCGTTAGAGCTTATCTCCAAGATGCCGCCCGCGCGGGTCCAATTCGAGATTGGCATACAGTCTATTCATCCCGCAACTTTATCCGAAGTCAAACGGAACACAGACACCAAACGCGCACTACAAAATATTCAGACGCTCACCTCATATGGCAATTGTCACGTGCACGTCGATTTGATCGCAGGACTTCCCCGGGAGACGCCGGGTTCTTTCGCGGCCGGCATCAATGCGTGCATACAGGCGCACCCGCACATGTTACAGTTGGGGTTTTTGAAATTGCTGAAAGGAACGGCGATTCGGGCGAATCATCGCAGGTATGGCTATGTTTTCAACGGCTTTCCACCTTATGAAGCACTCCGAAATGATACGATGTGCTTCGAAGATATGATACAACTGCGAAGAATCGAGGCCGTCATTGATAAGTTTTATAACAGCGGCGCATTCGCAAATACTGTGAATCACGCCCTCGGACATGTATTCCATGACCCGTATTCATTTTTCGCCGCATTGGCGGACTTTTGTGGCCGGGATAATTTGAAAATCTCCTTGAAACATGCCTACACCATGCTTCTTCGGTTTTTATGCAAGCACATGGACAAAGCCCTCGCGGAACACTACATCAAATTGGATTGCCTCACGTTTTCCTCGAAGAACGTACTCCCGGACGGGATTACGCGACACCGTGACAAAGCGGCGGAACACGCGTTTCGGAGGGATTCATTTTCTCGCTACCGCAATGTCAGGGCCGAGTTCTTTGCGTATGACAGCAAAACGCGCATCTTTATCTATGACGAAAAAGATGCGATTACAAACGCGTACAAAGTGATTGCTTTACCGCAGGGTTAAGCACGGTTTTTCGTATGCCTTATGTCTATTCGCACCAAAATGATTCGGGCTTCAATTTTTGAACAGTCCGAATTTCTTTTTATCCCAATGGTTTCACGGTTTTTCATCTATACTGCATGTCCAAGCTCTTTGGCTCTGAACATGTGAAATGTGTTGATGGAAAATCGAAAAACCGACTTTCAAATGTAACAAGTTTCGATTTTGTTCACCACTCGGCTTTATATTGTGTTATACTGAATGATGAATTTTTGTTGTAATCCGACGACTTCTCCGGTAAAAGGAAATTTTTTGTGATATGAATCTTTTTGATACAAATAATGGCGCATCGCGCGAAGAAAAACCAAGCAACCGACCTTACGGCCGCGAGAGCGTCCCCGCGCCGGAGGTGGATTATGCCGCCGCGGTGGCACGCGCAATCGAGGGAGACTCTGCGTCCGAGGTGGACTACGCCGCTGCGGTAGCACGCGCAATCGAGGGAGATTCTGCGTCCGAGGTGGACTATGCCGCCGCGGTAGCACGTGCGATTGAGAGAGTTCCTGCGTCCGAGGTGCGTTATGCCCCTGCGGCAGCGAGCGCGGCAGCACCGATGCAAAAAGTGCGTCCGCGCAGTCGCGTCCGTCGCCGCCGTCGGCTCCGCCGAGCCATCGCGGCAACGTTCATCGCGCTCTTGGCTTTGACGGTCGGGCTCTATGCGTTTATGGCTTTCTTCATTCGGCCGCCCATCGACAGAGGGGTATTCACCGTACTCATCGCCGGACAGGACAATGTGGGTACCCACGGACTCACGGATACACTTATGCTGGCCAGCATTGACTCGGAGAACGGCACAGTCGATGTGGTGAGTATCCCGCGGGATACCAGGGTAGACGTAAGCTGGCAAGGCCCGAAGATTAATACCGTATTCGCCATGACGGGCGGCTCTGTTGACCGCTTGATGGGGGAAGTGGAAAAGCTGGTCGGCTTTATGCCGGACTTCTATGTGGTTCTCAATCTGCAGGCCTTTATGGAGTTGGTGGATGTTTTAGGGGGCGTGCGGCTTAACGTGCCGACTCGGATGCAATACAGCGACCCCTATGACAGCCCGCCCTTGCACATCAATCTGGAGCCGGGCTATCAGACGCTCACGGGCGAACAGGCGATGCACTTTGTACGCTATCGTACAAGCGATGGGGATTTTGGCCGTATCCGTCGCCAGCAGCACTTTTTGCAGGCCGTGGCGGCCGAATCGCTGCAAATCCGCAATGTGACCCGGATACCGGCTCTGATGGGGATTTTCGGGGAACATGTGGATACGAATCTGCCTCTCTCAGGTACGATCTATGTGGCCCAACAAATGATGGGCAACGAAAACCTAAACTTCCACACCATGCCCACAGAATTCTTTGGACCCGATTTGGCTCCGATACTCGAACCGTGGCTGGAAATCATTAACAACTATCTAAACCCCCACCCGGTGCCGGTGACGTTGGAGAACTTGCGGCTGTATACGCGCATAAATGGTACGATACAGCTCACGGGCGGCGGATTGCCGCTGTCGGAAGGTCGGTAGTAATTGCCCTTTCTGTTATAAGCCTCCCGGTTGATTTTCTCCGAGAGGTTTTTTATATGATTCTCTTGTCAGCGTTCGCTTTTTAATTTCAGTCTCAAAAATCATGTCGAAAGATGGATTTTATTTTGGTATCGTGGTATAATTTGTAACAGGATTCTTGTTGTGTGCGTATGTTTAGATTATGATACAATTTTTAGGAGGTAATGTTATGGAGTTTAATTTGTTATGGGGCGGGATTATAGGCGGTGCAGTTTTTTTAGCCTTAATTATTTTAATAGGCTATGTGAAAGCACCGCCGGATAAGGCGATTATTATTTCAGGTCTGCGCAGAAAGCCCAAAATGTTAATCGGCCAAGCCGGGGTTAAGGTTCCGTTTTTAGAGCGGACAGACAGCTTGTACTTAAAACAGGTGACTGTCCCCGTAATCAGCCGTTCTATCCCGACAAAAGATTTTATCAACGTGAACATCGACGCAGTCATCAAAGTTCGCATTTGTCCGGAATCTGATACGCTTGATTTGGCAATGAAGAATTTCCTAAATAAGAGCCCGGAGATGATTATTCAAGACCTGCAGGATTCGCTGCAAGGTAATATGCGTGAGATTGTGGGCAGTTTGTCTCTCGAGGAGCTATCTCAGAACAAAGAGAGATTCAGCGCAGAAATCAAGAATGCCGCAGATGGCGACATGAAAGCACTCGGCGTTGAAATCGTCACTTGCAACATTCAAAACGTGACCGACGATCAAAAATTGATTGAAAATCTGGGTGCATACAACACCGCTGAAATCACGAAAAAAGCGTCCATTGTCAAAGCAAATGCCAAGCGTGACGTTGAAATTGCAGAAGCTGCCGCCGCGCGGGAGGCAAATGATGCGAGAATAAAGGCGCAGATGGACATTGCGCAAAGAAATAATGAACTCGCAATCAGAGAAGCTGAACTGAAAAAAGTTTCAGACACGGAAAAAGCGAAGGCAGAAGCAGCGTTTCTGATCGAAACAGAGGAGCAACGCAAGACAATTGAAACCGCCACCGTAAACGCAGAAATCGCAAAATCAGAACGAGAAATCGAACTAAAAGAACGAGAGGCAGAAGTAAAAGAACGTGCCTTGACCGCCGAAATCAGAAAGAAGGCAGATGCGGACAGATATCAAAAAGAACAAGAGGCACAAGCGGAACTGTTTAAACGAACACAAGATGCCGAAGCAAAAAAAATAGAGGCAGAGAAAGAAGCGGAAGCAATCAAATTGCGCGGACAGGCGGAGGCGGAAGCCATTAGAGCGCGCGGCGTTGCCGAGGCAGAGGCCATCAGGCAAAAGGCCGAAGCGATGAAGCAATACGGGGAAGCCGCTGTAATTGAAATGATTGTTGATCGGCTCCCGGAAATTGCAAAACACGTTGCAGAGCCGATGTCCAGAATTGACAGCGTCACCATTTTCGGCACGGACGGCCAAGGGGTTGCCGGTATGACTGAAAACGTACCGCTTGCAATGGCGCAAACATTTAAAACTGTTCAAGCCGCAACGGGCGTAAATTTAGGTGAAATTGCTCGTGCAGAAACATTTGAAGGAAAAACAACCAAGAACATCAACTTCACGGGTATGCCCGAAAACATCGTCAAACAAGTAATCAATGACGAGGCTCAACCTGAGTAAGCGCATGTGCAACACCAAACAGGAGCCAAAGACCAGGTAAGCCTGCAAAAGCTAAAGTCCCTGCAGTTTAAAACTACAGGGACTTTTCCACGTCTATCCTCACCCGTGAGTTCCCGCAACAAACTCCTCTCCCACAATATGCACCACATGCGCATACGCACGCCGCCCCCAAGCGCGGAGGTTCTCGTCAACTACAAATGCCGGCAGTTCCCCACCGACGAGAGGCATCACGCTGATGCCGTCTACGATGCCGAGCGTGTTCCCTGTCCTGTCCCGCATACAAAGCGTCGGCAGGACTTCGCATACGCCCAGTCTGATTTCGCCGCTTGGGTATCGGATGACTTGCAGGCTGACCAGTTTGCCGAACTGCGTTCTTTCAATCGGGGTTTGCAGTCTGGTCTGGTCGGCCAAGAAATTGCCTAATGAGTAGATAATGAGACTCCGGCCGCCGTTTTCTCGTTCGTGCCATTCTATGGGTTGGATGACGTGCGCATGGTTCCCCATGATGACATCCGCGCCGACTTCGGAGAGGCCACGGGCGATTTGCCTCTGCATCTCGGTGGGCGCATTCACATATTCCGCACCCCAATGGAGCGAGACGATGACCAGCTCCGCGCCCGCCGCACGCAGATTGGCGATGTCCTCTCCCATCGCGGGGACATCGTCCGGCACGTGGGAGCGGAACCGCCGCACGGCATAGGGGCGCATTTCAGCGGGCACCAGCGATTCCAGGCCGTTAACGGAGTCTGTGTAGGCGATGATGCCGACTTGGACGCCGCCTACATCGAGAATCGTCGGGATGTGAAACGCCTCCGCATCGACGTACATACCCGTGAAATCCAGCCCCACACGTTCAAAATTTTCTACGGTGGCGACGAGGCCGCTGAATCCTCTGTCGAACGAATGATTATTGGCGGCGATCAGGTGGTTGAAGCCCGCGTATTGCAGGGCCTCCAGTATCTCGAAGGGGGCGTTGAAGCGGGGGAAAGTCGTGATGTCCCGATTCCCGCCCAACACGTCTACCGGGGTCTCCATGTTGACGATGGCGAGGTCTCCGGTGATGAAAGGCTTGATATCCCGCAGGAAAGGGCGGAAGTCGTAAGTGTTCTCGCCGATTCGGGCGGCGTTGATGGGGCCTCTGTGCAGGAGGATGTCGCCGGCGAATTGGATTCTGATTTCGATTGG
>Ga0131853_10025348_pt1 | contig 10688 bp, 3 predicted proteins | sample TergutLab28metaG_FD_92764 | JGI IMG/M metagenome (GOLD analysis project Ga0131853, IMG submission 92764) | Labiotermes labralis P1 segment gut microbial communities from Petit-Saut dam, French Guiana - Lab288 P1 (version 2) (version 2) | ecosystem: Host-associated > Arthropoda: Insects >... | reverse complement strand
CATATTTGTTGGTTTAATTGTTTTTTTTAGGTGTTGGTTTTTTGGTGTGGGTTGTTTTGGTGGTTGGGGGGGGGGGGGGGGTGCCTTTAAGTATGCTCTGGTGTCATACAAACAGTGGCCACTCTGATGGTGACAGCTAGCAGTTTACATGACAGGCAGCCATAATAAATGGAGTAGGCAGTCTGGAGAAATGGTGTATCCAGGTTTGTTTGTTACGACTTTGCATGCTTTGTTGGTGCTGGTGTTTATTCATTGTACTTAAAAATATCTATTGTTGGTAGCCTAATGTAGTATTTCCTTTTAAGTTCATTCTCCAATTCCTTATTGTCATGGTGTGTTCTTAAAAACATTATGAAATTCAGTCAGGTTTTTGTAAACTAAAGTATCTAGCCTGTCACTGTGGAGGCCATGGTTTGACCCCATGTCAGTCCATTTTGGGTACATGTATGTGTTAGACAGTGGTAGACAAGAGTGGCACTGGGACAGTTCTTTCCAGACACTTCTGTTTTTCTCAGTCATTGTCATTCCACCAGTACTCCACACTCAGATCTCATTCATCTGTCATCCATGCTGTTTAACCTTTACATAAAAAGGTAAGGACCTGTTCTATCAGTGCAGACAAAGGAAAGTTGCTTGAAAGCTTTTAGTGTAGATGGAAGTTCTTGCCACATTTCATTGATGTCTGTTAATTTGTTGGGAGATAAAGCTTGTAAACAGACAGACAGTTAAAAAGATACCATTTTGGATTAATTGTATGCAGTTTGTGCAGAATAATGCATCAGATTTCAAATGATCATATGATAATTACAGCATGTGTGAACTGTAATAAAATATTTCATCTCTGTGACTGTCTGATGATTTTCTTCTTATGTCTTCTGCAGATGTACCAAGTGTGACAAAGCATTCCATCGCCGTGCCCTGTATGATATTCATGTTTTGTCACATGTTCCAAAAGAAGAGCAGCCTTTCGTATGCTGTAAGTGTGCCCGCAGATTCCACTGTGAAGCCTTGTTGCGCCAACATGAGAGAGTTCATCTCCCCCGAGAGGAGAGACTCATCTATCCATGTGACATTTGTTCTAAGAAGTAAGTGTTTGTCTCGGGTGTTGCAGACTTTTCTTGTTGCACTTTGTTAGTATAAACATCTGCAGACTGTGAAGATGAGATGTTAAAGTACCTCAGTAATTCACCTGAGGTTGGTAGTTCTTAGAAATCTTAAAACAAGGGCCAGCTTGCCCAATAACATATGAACAGCTCGTGAACAACATGCAAAACACTCATTGTTACTGGTTTCTTTGTCTGAAATGAAGATTTGATTTGAACTTATGCTGTGTGGCTCTGTGAATGTCTCTGCATAAGATGGTTCTTGGTTGTTACTATACTGTGGTTTCCAGACTGCTCCTTTGTGTTTAGTAGATCAAGGTATTTTGCCTGGAAGTTAATTAACAGCTGACATTTCCAAGTTCACAGAAATAGTAAAGCTTGTTGATAGAATTTTCTCACCTTTTAATTTGTCTCTTAATCTGCATCTGTCCCATTTCATAATGCTATGTATTACCATATTTTCCACTATAAGTATTGTTCCTTTTTCCAAAAAAGACAAAAGGATTGGTTTTTTTAAGGTGCTCTGCTATTGAACTGTTCTGCATGATGGTTGATCTCAGTTACCTTTCTTCCAAATGACAAAGTATGGAATTCCCGAATTCCAACAGTGCAGTATCATCCTTTGCTGAACCCTGTAACTAATTCTATAGACATGCACACATGAACATATGTTAAGCATTTTAAGTCTCATTGGAATGTGATATGTGTTATTATAACAAGGTTCAGCAGCAAATCAGCAGTGTCAGCTCACCTGAAAGCCGTTCACTTTGGTGAGCGACCGTTTGTTTGTGACCAGTGTGGCCACAGCTTTACATCGAAGGGAATCCTGCAGGAGCATCTCACCATCCACAGCGATGAGACACCATTCAAGTGCACTCAGTGCAAGAAAAGGTATGAGCAACTTAAAGAAATGTGTGGTGCATCTACCTACACATGCATATGAGACGAGGTGTTTCACAAGGTCATGGTCTTATTCCTAAGGTTGTATCTGGTCACAAAGGTCATAGAAATAGAAATAAGATTCTGAATTATCCCTGATTTATTGTTACTTAAATATTAAAATACTAGGGCCAAAAGAGCTATTTACCTGAAGTTCTTATAGCTGAATTTGAAATAACTGTAAAATGTCTACCCTTAACCTCAGTACACATCCTGGCATGTCTGTGAACTGTGTGTGGCTCACATCATTTCAACAGAATTGTTCATTCCATGATTTGGCAGGACCCAAAAGGGGAAAGAGCAAAGCCCCCCCCCCCCCCAAAAAAAGGGGGGGGGGAGCTTGTGTTATGGTATGTGATGTCCTGTACCCCTACAATTAAAGCAATAAGGTTGAGGTTGGGATATTTTGGGAGCCAGGGTTACAAAATCAGGACTATCCATGAAGTAGTGTAAGAATTATATTTCCTTATACACAAATGCCATGTTTCCCCACAATTACAAATCAAGAAGTGTCAATTTTGATGAATGTGGTGGCCCGACCTGTGAATATCCAAGATCAATCCAAAGCTTTCCAAGGCACCAATTCGTGTACATGTAACTTACTAACTGAAGTGAGGTGAAATGAGCCACATGTTTAATGTGGCTTGGCTACAAACAGGTGGCTTGATTAGTTGATAATCAGTATGATGACAGCACATGTTCACCTAAAAGCAGCATTGGAAGTTGTTTGCAGTGGAATGTTGAGGATTATTATGTGACCATAGATGGGAGTTGTGGCAGATGCTTATCACATCTCACATAAATGGGGGCTTATCACAAAACAAGATGTGTTTCACAAGGATTCGCTGTTCTGCAGTCCAGTGACAAGAAGTCCACTTGAGCTGCATAATCTTTGGGGCAGATAGTTTGAAAGGCAGTGATATGGGTATAGGCCTTCCTGATATGATGTTTGCCATATCTGCTTTCAAGGTGTTTATGTTTAATGAGCAGTTCACTGAACATTCACTCTTGGACTTCACAGGACCCATCACCATGGTAAATGATACTGTACCTTGCAGCTGCTAATGTATGCTGCTGAACAGTGCTCTGCTGGGATCATGATTCAGAAAACAACACTTGTATTTGACGTTCAGGTGACCGTGCATTGTGATAAATTCTTATAATAAAACCAACTAGATGCACTAATTTCTCAAATTTATTTTTGGAATAAAACTCTGCATGTTTTGGACAGTTCCTGTGTCCATCATCAGGAGTTTTTCACTGTACATACAGTATCGGTATATGTCATACAGGTTTGCTGACAGCTTGCGAGCAGGATAAGGACGGAACTGGTTCTGTCTGGATCCCACTCGCAAGCTGTCAGCAAACCTGTATGACATATACCGATGCTGTATGTACAGCGAAAAACTCCGGATGATGGACAGAGGAACTGTCCGAAACATGCAGAGTTTTATTCCAAAAATAAATTTGAGAAATTAGTGCATCTAGTTGGTTTTATGATAAGAATTTATCATGATGCATGGTCACCTGAACGTCAGACTGTATATTCCCATTACTGAATCCCTAAATTAAATGAATGGCTGCTTGGTACTTTTTTATGAACTGTGTGTTGACTGTTGCTCATGACATGACATGTCTTGTTGTGACCAATCTCCAAAACAAATTAGCTGCCTGCTGGTGGTGTATGTACATGGCACAGGCAAACACAATCTCATCACTGTGTGCTAAGATCATTCTTGTACCAGATACAAAGACCACAGTTACTGTGTGCAAAGAAATGTTATGAGCAAGTAAGAATAATTTACTGTTCTGTTTTTATATTCCCTTCAACAGCAGTATGATTTTTATTTGAAAGCTAGCTTAATATTCTTATTTTAGCAGTTGCGAAGTAATTGCCATATTTCCATTTCTTTTCTTGTTTTAATGTGCTTCCTCATGTATAAATAGACAAGGTTGCAAGAGTGAAAACAAAAACAGCATTGTTGGTGCATGGTGCTCGATACTGATTGTGATGGTGACTGCTCCCAATACCTTAAATTTTTCTTTGATTCTAATTTTTGTGTAAATTGTGTACATTTACAGTACCTTTTTATCATAGCCCTTCATCTTCCAGTTCACAGAGGTTTTAATTTGGTTACCCAACATGACCTGGAAAAAAAAAATCACTTACATGTGAGTTATATTAGAGATTGCACAGCCATTCAGAGTGTGTTTCTATTATGTTCATTTTTTCAACAAAGAAATCTGTCTTGTAAAAGTCACAGCATCTAACATAGGTTGTTAATGACAGTGTTACTGGGGATGTGTGATAAAGCAGTGTCCATAAAATTCAGAGAAGCAAAGAATTTTTAAAATTTAAAATATCCTGGCTAATGGCACTTAACCATTTTCATTAATGGGCAATTTCTTGAGAAGCTGTGTATTGGCAACTGAGCATGTGTCTTTGATGGCTCAGCTTCAAGACAAAATACCGGCTGAAGATTCACAGTGACACGCATCGGGAGACCCCCTACCAGTGTCCAGTGTGCCCTCTGCAGCTGTCCACAAGGCGCACATTGCGCATGCATCTTGTTGTGCATCGAGATACCAAAGCCTACCAATGTGCAACTTGTGGCAAAGCGTTTCGTCGTGCGAAGGACTTGAAAGTGAGTGAAACTTAAAAAAAAATGACCAACTGTGTGTGATGTCTTGCCCATTGCTACCTGCTTTGTGACTGTATGTGTTACTGATACTTGAGCCCACAGTGTTGCAGACAATTGCTGTGACATGTCTTGTGTTCGTCCTGATCCAGGAGAGGAACCACTGGTTGTAAATTTCTGTTTAGTCTTGTCTAATGTTGATGATAAATTGTGCACATGATGAGATGTAGCTTCATACAATTAATATGATTTTGTGTTTAATCTAGCATGTTGTGAACAGATGTATACATTTCGTAACAAACGTGCTTACCACATCACCCATCCACTGCCACATTACACATCACACACTAGAGTAGAAACACTACTGACTTTGGCTTGCAGGTGTTTTAGTATAGGTTTCAATTTGTAATCTTTTGGAAGTGCAGATGGCTTCACAATACCTTTTATTATGAATAAAATAAAGAAATGCCCACTAAAGTAAAGAGAGTTCCTATTTCACGACTCTACCAATGTCTCAGGCTGTATCATCAAAGAGTGAGAGGACTGGTGAATGATGAATTGGGAGGGATTTGTAAGGAAGTTGTCATGGCCTAATCAAGGTACATTCACAGAAATTGTCTGGCAGGACTGAGGAAAACTGCAAAAAACTGTATCAGAATAGTTCTTGTAGTCTAAAGCTGTAACACTAGACCAACCTGCTCAACCAAAGATACAAGTGTTTCCCATATTTTAATCCTGAAAAAATAACTCTGTTTATCGGGTTTATAGTGAAGTTCTTATAATTTAATAATGTAAATATTAGTAACTTCATACTTTGTCTTTTCTTGTCACTTCAGTGTTTGACTATAGATCTTTGTTGTAATGTGATTGTGTTGTTCCTTGTTCACTGATAATAGATTGTGTTTACTGATATGAAATTGAATCTAGTATCAGAATCTTTATATGGGAAGATGTTCTGACATGTTTGTTTTAAATTATTCCATTTACATACAGAAGGTAGCAATAATTAATAAGGAAAGTAAGTACACAACTCAGTGATGTGATCACATGCACAATCCCCACTTGTAGACTTCTTATATATAGGATATCACACACAACCTCGTTACATCTGTCCAGAACATTTATATATTTCAGCATATACAAAAATTGTAGATTTACTATGTTCACTGTGTTTGCAAATTATATTCTTCAAACAGAAAGAAATCTTAACAGAAACTTTAAACTATTTGTTGATTATGACCTGGAAAACTTTGGTACCAATGGTTAGACATCTGTACCAACTTTCATGTTGGGATTTAACAACAAATGGAGGACACGTATGGATTATGAGATTGCAATCCTGGCTAAATTAAGGTATGTGAATAAACAAGGGTTCTTTTGAAACCCCATGACATGTGCAAGCACTCACCAGTTTACTGTTTTTTTTTCCCCCTTGTTTTATGTTATTTGTAACTGTTTTTTAACTTGTGGATACTGAAATCAGAGTGCCTTGCTAGTTTTAAGTTCAATTCCTTGTATAACCATTGTGTAAAGTAATCATTGCCATTATTGTTCTCTGTTACAAGTATGGGTTATTTTACCATATTAGTGAAATGCAGATTCGAATGTAATTTTCGTATTTTTCAGAATCACCACAATCTTCATACAGGGCGGCGACCTTACACATGCACATTCTGTCCCCGCACATTTGCCAATGGTTCCAACTGCCGTTCACATAAACGTCGCATGCATCCTGAAGAACTGCGCTTGTATGAGGCATCTCTTGCTGCTGCAGAAAACAATGATTCTCAAGCACCATCAGAAGCAACCCCAACAACTGTAGCAACTGGCTCAAATTCAAATCCAGAACAGCAACCAGCAGATCAGTCTAACATCAGTATGAACTCATCGTTACAGAACTCCATGACCCCTGTTCCAAAAACTGAAATCTTGGTCCCCATTTCAGAATTCCAGAGGCGGTCATCATCTGATTCACACATGTATGGTAGCCCAACACTAAAAAATTTGCACAGTCCTAATGTGTCGAGGCCCTCTGCAAATCCCACAACATCCATGCCATCATCATCCAGTATAGACTTTTCCGGAAGTGTGTCATCAGACCCAGATATGGCAAGGGTTGTGATGGGACATTTAGCTTCTAGTTCGGGTGCCAGTATGTTGAGGAACGCGTCTATGTTGCCATCCCTCGTACCTATCTCAACAGCAACCTCGATGATAAGAGATGCAGAAACAATTAGCTGCAACAATATAAGGCCATCTCAGCATTCACGTAGTAGTTCACATGGTTTGCAGGTGTCAACAGGTGATGATGGTGCTTGTGATCGCAGTCAAACTGCCATGAGCATGAATGGTTCCCGGCGCATGAACAGTTCAGCTGCTGATTCAATTCTCAGTGCCAGCCACATCCAGTCACTTGCGCCACTCAATCTGAACATTGCTGAAATACACTCAAATCGGCAGCAGCAGCAACAGCAGCAGCAGCAGCACTCTATGAACAATTCCTCGAACTTGTCTGGAATGGATGAATCAGATCTGATGTCCCGAGGGAGGAGGGTCATGGATGGATTCACAAGTTCAGCTGCACAAAGGCCTCACCTCTCAGCTTTGAATTCAAATGTGCATCAAGTACACAGGCAACAGCACCATCACAGTTTGGCAGCATTGAGCCGTAGCAGTGATTCTGAGAGGGACATGCTCGATTTGGATCGGGCCAGCCAAAGAGATATTTCAAGTCTCAGTCAGATGCATCACCACAATCAGCAGCAGCAACATAGTGCCATGTTGCATGATTTCCCAACTTCGTTAAACCACCTGTACCAGCACCAAGGTACATCCATGTCTTCAGCTGTAGCAGCAGCGATAGCACACTCTAGTACAGTAGGTGTGCCGGCGTTTCCAGGGAATCCGTATGTTCACCATAACATGGGCTATAGCAGAGGCAATGGAAACATGTGATATGTCCAACTGACCAGGCATTGAAGCTGTTACTAGAACTATCGGCTCTGGGTGTGACTGTGCACTTTAGAAGGAGTTCAGTTTTGTGAAGCTAAACATTTTAAACATAAAGATATAATGTGGCCTTTGTTTTAAAACTAAATAAATTATGTGTATCAGGAATGTAAAGCAGCATGAGTGGCCTTAGTGAAAGAAGTATGAATGTCTTGTTACATATGTATGTTACATAGGATTGGCAGCTGCTCCACAGAGTTTCCTTCATGTATAAAATCTTTGAGTCAGTATTGTGTCATTTAGTGACTGTAAACAAACAAGAGTTTCATGAACTGATGATGCAGAATGGAGAGAAATAGTTTGTTGAAAATATTGAAGCTTTTATAGTGCTTTTTTTTTCCATTTTGTTTTGTACTATAAACTTTTAAGGGGGAAATAGTTTTTTTTCTTTTTCCCATAGCATAAAGAAGAGGAGAGCTGAGTTAGACTGCCATGTAAGTGATATTTATGGAAATATGAAGTGACTACTTGGATGTTATAATTCATAGTGATACAAACTGTGAAAACATATTGCGATAATGTTATGTTTCATTTATTTTGCTCTACAAGACCACACTTCGGAGTGGAAAGTGACATATGGTGAATATTTATTTATTTTACCATGATTTTGTTCAGTGCAACATATGTTTTATCATTTCCCACGTACTGTTCATGAGTCCGTACTGAATCTCATACATTTAAGTGGGCTGATTTTAGCTGCCTGTTCCTGTAAATTTACTGTCTGTACAATTCCTTACTATAAATGTCTGTCGCAACTGAAATATGGAAACTGGAAAAAATTTTGTCATTTATTGTGGTCTTGACAGTTAAGTGTTTCCTGAAGCAGGTTAACCCTTTTACTGTTGCAGTATGACAGAACAACTAAGTGCACTGTGTTACAGCAGAAATTAGTTTACCCTCATATTGCATAATGACGACAAACACAGCCTGCTTCATTGACTGTGTTTTCTAACATGGTATCTGCAATGATATCTTGCTTTGGTAACTGGCATTGTGTTTTGCATTGATTTCTGCCACAAAACAGATACACTGCAGTAAAAATGGATGTATTTTGACAGCTGTATATCTTGATTCACTCCCTGCTAATTATCACTGCCATAATGCAAGCTGGGTCAATTCCAGCTTGAATCATTAAGGCTCAGGTATCAAAGGCAGTAGAAGTCCTATGTAGGGGAGGATTCACACTAAAGTACGTGTGATACTGTGTCACCTGTACTTTCATACCAAATAAATCGAAAGATTCTATGTCGTGAATATGTTGGTGAATGAAATAGTCACTACACACTTCATGCTGCAAAAATGTAAAATCACAACTGAGGGGCTAAGGATCCATAGGTCCATGCATTTTACACTAATAATTTTGGTCACATTGCAGATGTTGGGAGAGAACTTACTGCTTTGCCAGAACTATTGCAAAGTTACCAAACAGCACAAAATAATCATGGGTACCTTTTGTCACCGATGTCACCCTCAGTTTATAAAAGAACCAAGGGTAAGTAAGTACTGCATGAGTTAGGTATTGCTTTGGGTGATCATATCATGAAGAATGAGATTGGTGGGGAATGCAGCACATATGCGTGTGTACATGCTTTGGTGGGGAAACTTGAGGGGAAGAACTACATGGAAGACGCAAGTTGTAGATGAGAGGTTAATATTAAAATGGAACTTAAAGGAATGGATTGATCTGATGCAGACAGAATTCTGTGAAAATGGTACTGAACCTTGGGCTCCATAAAATGTGGGGAGTATTTTGATGAGCTTAGGAACTGGTAGTTTCTTAAAAAGGACTGTGTCTAATTAACAGTTGGTAACATACTGATGATGTCAGCAACAGTCTCCTGTGATTTATTTCATCATTGTTATCCTTGGAAACTGAAAGTGAAGACAATGCAGTTTTTAACTTTTCATTACTAAAATCAACTTCTAGTGTGACACTACACCTGAAAATGTAAATGTCATTAAAAAAAGCCCATGTTGCACTTGTAAATTCAAGGAGTCATTGACAGGCACATTACCATCTTGTGTTGTGTGTAAAGCACAACCATCATACTGTTTAAATAACAGATAATAACTGGGATGCAGCGTATAAAAATTGTAACTGCTTTCTCTCCTCAGCCGCATGTTCAGTTAACATGCTAACTACCTGTCAGGACCCATGTTGTAATTCTGCTGGGAACAAATGAACACAGTTCTCAGATTCTTCCACCTCTGCATGGGGTCTACAATTGCAACACTTTAAAAACTTAGCCAAACATGGGACATTATCAAGTATAACTTTTTAATGCAGGGTTTGAAGTTCTTACAGTGGTGTTGATGAAGATTCATGTTTTCTGGGATATGAAACTTCCGCCTTTGGGAATTAAGCGGGTCCAATCATACTGCTTCATTCCCCTCATTTGGCTTCTCATATCTTGAGTTCTCTTTTAAGTATGTCAGTATGTACAGATACAGTAAAAGCTCAATAATTTTAAGTCAGAGAATGCAAGATACCACATAGTTTGGAAGTATGTACCATTCCACAGCTTTAAACACAGCTTCTGACATTAATTTGAAGACACCAATGAAGCAGGTAACAGGTAAGTGTACATTGTAAAATGTGATAATTCAGAGTCATGTAATTCAAATTCTGATTTTTTGGTTCTGAGCACTACAAAGTAACTGGGTTTTACTCTGCCTTATTGCCAGAAACTAGTTTTTCAACCCTAGTCTACCTTTATTAATTATAGTTGTAGGTCTCTTGCAAAGAAAACACGGAAATCCTGAAAGTTCTCCAGGGTTTTGAGTTTTCACGTTGAGAATTATTAATCGATCGAACCAATTGAGATGACATGGTTATGTGACTGGGAAGAAAAAAGTAAATCACTGCTCTGTTTATGCAAGATAAGTTTCAGATTTCCACTATAAAGTTCGTAGCAACTTACTGATCATTGGGGGGGGGGGGGGGGGGGGGGGCGCAACACACAATAATTCGGGGGTTTGGGGGGGGGGGGTGGTGTGT
>Ga0131853_10025347_pt1 | contig 10688 bp, 9 predicted proteins | sample TergutLab28metaG_FD_92764 | JGI IMG/M metagenome (GOLD analysis project Ga0131853, IMG submission 92764) | Labiotermes labralis P1 segment gut microbial communities from Petit-Saut dam, French Guiana - Lab288 P1 (version 2) (version 2) | ecosystem: Host-associated > Arthropoda: Insects >... | reverse complement strand
GTACTCATGGCTTGTTACTATGTTTTCTGTCTAAGTACACTATGTATTGTACTGATGAACTGTACATTCCGAGCAAATAGCATTCTTGTATAAATTTGATTTGACTTATTTCCGTATTATTATTATTATAAGTATTTTATTGTAATGACTCTTTCTGTATTATATATTGTTTATACCTGACAAGTTCTATATCCACCTCAGTGGATCTCTGGAATACTAAATAAATGAATGAATGAATGAATGAATGAACTGTGTGGTGCTTAGTGAAGCACGGATACAGCTTTACCTTATATGAAGTGTTAATGAGTTGTGTTGCTCACAGCACAAACTGTCATATGAACAATTGGAGGTGGATTAACATTTAATATAGCATACTTGTTCACAAGTAACGGTGACAAACTACCATTCTAAGTGATTATGAATGACCATGTGGTCATTGCTTGTGCACATGGTCATCTGAGACCTCAGTAACTTCTCATTCAAAACAAGATAAGCGAAGGTCACTCTCTTGTTGGCTGTAGCAGAGTGCAGTCTGCTACAGATGCACCATTACAGATGACCCTACTGCTTTCACCTTCTGTCCTGATGGAAGCAAAGGTATCTGCAAAATGTTGGTGCTGTTATAACACTGCAGGACATCACATACAAGAAGACAGCAAAGTTGATGAGAACATCACATCTCACAAGATGCAGTAAGTTCCCCTCCATGAAAACATGTCTTCCACAAAGCACTCTTAATAAAGTTGTGTGTCATTGTACATTGCAGTCTGTTGTTCATTTTCTGTTTGGAAAGCACAGGCCAATGTAGATCATTATACATTTTCTTTTGTAGTAGCTGATACAAATTTGTGAGTTTGGTGTCTGGTGAGCAGGTGTAGGCAAGTGGGCCTGGGGGGGGAGGGGAGGTTAACATGCAGAGATGATGGTTACAGCAACATTTCCAGGTGTGTGTCATAAGCCCTTCTTAGCCTACAAAAACAAAAACGTTTCCCTGGCCTAATGCTTTTAGTTAAGGCAGTAAATATTTACCTTAATGTAAAACAGCATGCCAATTTATGCCAATTGCTATACGTTACACACATTATTATAAACACAGAAAATACATAAATGTCATTTCTGTCCTTTTTAAGACTCTGTACTTCAACATAGAACCTTTTGGCCATGGCATTATTTCAGAATGCTAAAAATAACTGACATTTTGGAGTGGCATGTAGCCTTCTCCTGCAGGAGTGAAAAATGTAAATTAAACATTACAATTTGAGGATTTTATTTTGATGTTTTCATCTCTTAACATCACTGAGACACTTCCGTGAGAAATTGTTGTTCATAATGTACAATACTCCTGTATTATGGGCCAATGAAGGAGCTGATCAATTTGCATTCAGAGAAGAGTGCCCAGGAGACCCAGTATCCCATATAATGCAGTCCAGCCAATGGATTCCAAAGTCTGTCTCCAAAGTACACTCATTATTTCTGTGCCCCTGGGCATTGTAAGTAATTTTGAGTGTGCAGTTCCTCTTGTGTTATCATTTTAGTAGAACTCTGAAATTCATCATATGCAGTCCTGATAATGTCTGTAATGAGAAAGTATTTTGGATTGTGCGATACTGTAGGATTGTTTCAATGACAATCACAGTAAAACACATATAATGTTATTTATTTTTGTCGTAGTCTTGTACAGTAAGGATGAGCTGTTATGTACAGTCGTATGATACAGCAGTCTAGCCTCGCTCCGTGAGCTCTGTACTGTGTGACGGCTCGGTTGTAAGTGCACAGTGGCCATTTTTATACAGACTTCTCGCGGTTCGACCTGCCCTGCCATTGGTTAGTTGGCAAATTTGGTAGGCGTGGCTAGTAGAATGAATACTCTTGTTGAGTTGCCGTGATGGGAAACTGAGCTCGGTTTGGAGCTGTGAGTGGAGACTGGGGTTACAGAGAGAGAAGGATAGGAGAGAGAGTGTGTTGCTGTGCTGTCTGGCGGAGAACAGGACGGAGGAAAGAGAGCTACAATGTGGGTGTCCCCGCAGGATCTTGTTGCCTCAGTTTGTTAGAGAGGCAAAATACAAAATACTGTGTACACAATTGGTAGAAAAAGGACATAATATTAAATAATGTGTCTGTAAAAACGTATTGTTCTTCTGTAATTAAGTTTTCTCAGTATGACATTTCCATCCAAACTTCTGTTTTTCTTAATATGCTTTGTACAGGATTTGAGGTATTCAGAGTGGTGAAGATTCATAATGCTTTCTGAGTTAGGACACTACAGTCTGGAGCATGGGTATAAATGTTTTGGTGGAGCATTCTTCTTCTGTCTTCACAGGCTGTCAAAAAGACAGAGGACATACTTCCTGACTGAAACCTCACTACCCACCAGTCACATTACATTGTCCCATAACCCAGAAGCCTGTAATTTTGAATCTTAATATTTGGCATTTTCCATGGCTTGTATCACTACTGTATTTATTAAAAAAACAAACTAAATACATGCGAAAAAAACTTGTATAACACCAAAAAATGCAGTTTTGTAATTGACACATACTATCTTTTACACAGCTCCAGTACGTTTTGGCATTACTATCTCACCATCTTCAGGGAGTTGACACCAAAGTTTCTTCAAAACATACAGCAATAAAATAGGTCACAATAAGTGTACATATGTTATGGTATCAATAGTGCAGAATTTTACTGGTTTTGGTTAAAATGATATATACAAATATGATGTAATGTTGGTGAAACAGTAATAATAATAATAGTTTGTTGTTTGCTTTGTTACTACTAACTGCAATGTGGATATATTTAGGCATTAAATGGTTGAATCTGCAGATTCTGTTGAACCATATTGTTGTGTTGGTTTTAAGCAACTTCTCCGTGTAGTTTTTGTAATGATGGATAATTCTTGTATGTTGAGCATTTGCATAGAATAGTATAAAAGCAACTAAATACATATATTACGCAATAAATATACCTAATTGTTTTACGTTATAGTTTCATTTGAGCAGAAATATGCTTCATTTCGGGCTTCCGCCGCCAAGTGGCTGAGAACTGCGCTACCCTGGCTTGTGGGTTGGGACCGGTATGTTCCCGAAACGTTGGTACAAAATTATCACTACTCGCTGCGTAATAACCCAAAATAGAGCAGTTCTGGGCAGAAATATATCGGAACATATGTAATGTAAAATAATAGTGGTGATTGGCTAATGTGTATTTAGTTGGCTTTTAATAATCTCGAAGTAGTGTCATTATCAACGGAGGTTGGTTAAAAAGGCGTAGTATGGGAGGTAGGCGCTATATAGATGTCATGCTACATAATTTCTTACAATACCAACGCACGCATGCCTTACCTATGGTCAGTGACCTAAGACAACAACACAAATGAACCAAAGACTTGGCCGACCATGCCGCTTGTAGTTTTTTAATTGTACCTTTCCACGGAGTTTTCGATCTGTAAAAGGTATTGATGTGTGCTCATTAGGCGTACGTGCCTTGTGACTCGTGTCTTTTATTCGCTGATTTTTCGTGTCACTGCATACTTCATCTCAGATCCATGCATGTAGTATCTAATACCGCTGGCAGTCACGGTTACTTTCCTGTACGAATTGTGATTCATTATTTCTCCTCGTTGAAGAAAACGACACACAGTTTTTTGCCGAATGGCGTAAAATATGAATAAAGGTAAATTTAAAGTAATTTCATACACATCAGAGACACTGTCACATTAGGTTACTTCGCCTTAGTTTCACGTTGCTTTGTTCATCCATTCGAACTACATAAACCGCCAACCTGTTTGTAGAAAGCGCTCCATTTGATCTCTGCCAGTGAAGTGGCCCCACGCAGTAGGAAGTCGATGAGAGACAATGTGAGGAGCCATGTTAGGTAGTGCGGCGTAAAAATGGATCGTTGGAAATATACGTTTTTTAGAGAACTGTAGTCTTTAAGCTGCCGTAGGGAATGGCTGCAACAAATTTCAGTGCAATGAATGGTTCGATGGATATGGTAAGTACAATGTAGTTCTTAGGTAGTAATTTTTTTTTGTGCCAGGTGCTGTCTCCCAGTTAGGCGTATGGCGTCGATTATTTTCCAAGATGGACGAGAGAGTTAGGGTTTTTAGGGAGAAAGGAATTTTCTACACTCTTTATTAGAAATTCGATTTCAGGCGAGGTATCAGTGTTTGTTCTGTAGTTTAGATGACCACATTGAAATTATTTTAGAATTTCCATGAAATATTGCGTTAATTTAGTGCGAGAGTTTTCAAATTAAACCACGGATTTGTTTTTCAGATCGAACAGGTTTTCATGAATCTTAAGAATAGTGAAATAGCTTTTATATTCCCAACGCATTGAGTTATCATTAGAATAAATTTTCAGAGCGATTACATGTGGGTGAATGTATGAAAGCGGTAAAAGGAGTTGGGATAGCGTGGTGGGTGTAGTGGCTACCCTACGGACCGGGCGATCCGGGGTTTTTCTGTTCTTCGAAACATCCATACCGGTTCTGGAGTCCACCCAGCTTCGTACTTAATGTGTACCAGGTTTTTTTTCGGGAGGTAAAGCAGCCGGAGCGTGAAGGTAATTGCTCCCCAGAATGTACACCCCTTGTATGCCTTCATGGAATGGACGCGCGCAGTTTAACCTGTTATGGAAGAGTGAAATAGTAGTTACACCTCCCACAGTTTTACTTGCTGCTAGTGTTTGTTAATCATGATGGCCAGTTGCACTGCTCTTGAAGGACATCTTTGCTGCATTGAGGAGTAAAACAAGCCTAAATGATGTGGGCAGCATGGAATTTGTTTATAATGTCCATGTGTGTGTTACTGTCAACAAGAAAGAGTTAAAATGTGTATAACATCTTACCATTGTAACTCATGTCCTGTGCTTTATCGCCTTTGCTTTTCAACTTTATTTTAGAGTACGCCATTAGGGGGGTTCAGGTAAACCAGGATTGATTGAAATTAAATGATACACATCAACTTCTGGTTTATGCTGCTGATGTTAATATATTGGGAGGTAACGTATATACGAGGGTTGTCCCAAAAGTAAGTGTACTGATTTTTTATTGAAATGCCTGTTGGACTCACCTGAAATTACAAGTTATTTCCTTCAAAGTGTGACCCTTGGGAAGTTACACAGTGGTTCCGTTTTTTCCACTGATTATAGCAGTACCGGAAGCCATTTTCCGTAGGTGTGTGTAGGTCATCGGTTACAATTTTTTGTATGTTTTCCATCGTCCCGAAATGATGATCCTTCAACTTTGATTTCAACTTGGGGAGAAGGGAGAAATCGCAAGGAGCTAGACCTGGGCTGTAAGGAGGATGTGGAAGTACAGGAATGTTTTTCTTCCCCAGAAATTCTCAAATTGAAAGTGCAGTGTGAGCTGGTGCTTAATCATGGTGCAGCACCCAACCGTCTGCAATGTCCGGACTCACTAGCTCCGTTTTCAAAGTCATTCCAAGACATCTTTGTAGAAGGCGTGTTTAACTGTCCTGGAGGTATAAATTCTTTGTGCACAATGCCATAGCTGTTGAAAAAAACAATAATCATAGTTTTCACCCTGGATCTGCTCGTGTGCTTTCTTCGGACAAGGAGAACTTTTCGTGTGCCATTCTGCACTTTGCCATTTGGTCTCGATCATAGTCGAACACCCACGATTCATCTCCTGTTATTACTTTATCCAAAAAATCTGGCTCAGTTTCGAGTCTTCCCAGCAAATCCTGACAAATTCTAACCGGTTCGCTTTTTGCTCCACAGACAAGTTTTTTGGCACCAGTTTTGCACAAATGTTTTGCATGTGCAAATGGTCTGTTAGAATTCTATGAACTGCATTTTTATCCAAGTCCGTTTCTTCTGCAATCATCCTGGCACTCAGTCGGTGGTCTTTCGCCATCACAGCTTGCACCACTTCCATATTTTGATCATTTGTTGATGAGATTGGTCTTCAGAACGAGGGTCGTCTTCAACATTTTCTCAACCCTCTTTGAAAGCTTTGTGCCACTTAAAAACCATAGTTCTTGATAGAGTGGCATCTCCATAAGATTCAGTTAAAGGAGCAAATGTCTCTGTGGCAGATTTGTTGAGTTTCACACAAAATTTGATAGCGTACCGTTGTTCGGTATTTTCCTGCATCGCAAACGTAACAAGGTTATAAAACACAACAATACACAAACAGCAGTAGCGCACGACTGACTCAACCAATCCAGTTGAAACAAGTATGGACATGCAGCCAAAGTCACTACCGATGCGCCACTATACATCAACAAGGTGCTACTTTCCCAATTCGTATGTAAGAATATTAGTACACTTACTTTTGGGACCAACCTCGTACTATAAAGAAAAGCGCAGAAACCTTAGTAGTTAGTAGTAAGGAGACAGGATTATAAGTAAATGCTGATAAGACTAAGTACATGGTCATATCTCATGATAGAGTGCAGTATGAAGTCAGTATATAGATTGGTAATAGTTCTTTTGAAGGGGTGGAGGAGTTTAAATATTTGAGAACAACCTTAACAAATCAAAATTCTATTCATGAAGAAACAAAGAGCAGATTAAAGTCGTGGAATGCTTGCTAACACTTGGTGCAAAATCCTTTGTCTTCCAGTTTGCTATGCAAAAATTTAAAGGTTAAGATATAAGGAACTATAATTTTGCCTCTTGTTTTGTATGGGTGTGAAACTTGTTTGCTCACATTGAGGGAGGAATGTAGGCTGAGGGTGTTTGAGAATAGGGTGTTGAGGAGAATATTTGGGCCTAAGAGGGATGAGGTAATAAGGGAGTGGAGAAAACTACATAATGAGGGGCTTAAAGATCTGTACCTTTCACCCAATATTGTTCAGGTGATAAAATCGAGAAGAATGGGATGGGTGGGGCATGTAGCGCATATGGAGGGAGGAGAGACATATACAGGGTTTTGATGGGTAAACCTGAGGAAAAGAGACCACTTAGGAGACCCAGTCATAGATGAGAGGATAATATTAGATGACTCTTCAGGAAGTGGGATGTGGGGTTATGGACTGGATCGAGCTGGATCAGGATAGGGACAGGTAGTAAACCTTTGGGTTCCATAAAATACGGGGTATTTCTTGACTAGCTGAAAACCAGTTAGCTTCTCAAGAAGGACTTTGCTCCATGGATTAAGTAAGTAATTAATGTCCTGAAAACATATGTTATTAATATTTCAGTCCTAATATAAATAAGACCTATTATGCCATGTGTGTTGTGTGTTTATGTCATGCAAGTTACTTACCTCAGGCATTTTACATACAAAGCTACTGTAGTGGTATTAGCAAATCATATGCCTCCTTACATAGCGCACAGTGAAAGGTTTTATTTGTACTCTCTGTTGGTGTGACCATACAGTTTCCTGTATGCATTTACTCATTCTTTGTGTCTGAAACCGTTCAGGCCATAAAAATGTAAAATTCATCTTAGTGAGTGATGTGTCGTTACGCAGCAGCTGTGTGAGTCATATAACTGCCGTATAACATATGACGCTGCTCACTAAGTTGAATTTTACATCTAGCAATGCATTTTTTGACTTTGCTGTTGAAATGTATCAGTTGTATTCCCCAAGGATGGCCCCGTGAGGGTTGACCGTCAGAGTACTATATTGTAATAAAGTGGTGTTAATAATATATGTTTGCACTTATCGGTCTTCATTCAAAATAGTGATATTAGTGCACAGATATGAACAAGATAAAGTCCTCCATCCTGATTTTCTCAAAATGTTATGCTACATAAGTTGCATAATGTGCAACACCACACATGAGCAACATCTTGTAATGACCAACTGGGGATTGATGTAGAATTTTATGCAAACTGGTACCTTTTATTCTGAGAGTTCACATATCCACTGAGTGGTAGAGTGTGTGAACCTCACTTATTTTAAATGGATTCAAATGCAGCAGTTTTGTTGTTTTTTGTGGTGATGACAGTGACACACCCATATGCAATGTAAGTTGGGCCATAGATTTTCTTGGAAGTGCCTACAATCTGCCATTTGTTTTGCCACATGAAACTGGCGCATCTGTACAACTTTGTCCGAATTTGTGGCAGCACTAGTAGACAATATTGCTTTGAATATGTAGCATACATGAATCAGCGTAGTGACTGCAGGGGAGTCATGTGGACCACAAATGCTCCCAGATAAAATGCATGGGAATAGCCAGTAAGTGGGCTGCTCACCACTACGTATGTGTTGATAATTCTTCACATTTGTCATCCCTTCTGAACTCCCACAATACAGTGATGTAACATGGTGGTACAAACTAGAGATACTTCTGTGAACACACCAGTGACTCTCCCCAATATGCAGTGGTTTTTATGTGTGGATTCCGATGAATGTATCATTAGGTGTGTTTCTTAGCCTAAATAAGCAAGCCTATAATGTAGATAAAAACCTTTCATCTCAGTTGTAATGTAGAGCTGGTCGCTGCCTGTAAGGTCCATGAGACGGTGAAATTCCACCCAGCGAGACTTGTTGACTTTCTACCAGATCTGTTTCTGCTGTGTATGGACTTCCTGATTGTAGTCCAAGACTTACATTTGCAATATCTTCCCAGTGCACTTAACTCTTTAGCTATATAGATGTCATTCACTTCTTCACCTTTAAGTGCATGGCTTGGTGCATTGTATGGACCTTTAATTGCTAACGTGCTGCTGGCTTTGGCACACTGTGCATTTTATGAATGCATTTGTGAGTACTGTAAATTTAAAATCCTGCATCCTAAGCAGCAGTAGGAATTTAAACTGCAGCTTTATTGAAGGTTTAAACAGGGTTATAATGTAATCTTGTGTTGGATACAGAGTCGTGGGTGACAGTGGCAGTGAGGCAGCATTGCCCACTCTCCACAGTACCTTTATACCATTTGTTTTAAATCAGGGTCTTAGAACTACCCAACATGAATGTTTGTTGGCCAGATGTAAAAGGGACTGTGACCATATCTGGGTGGAACAAGGTATGGGCAGTAAAAGCAGCTGTGTTCACGGAGGTCTTGCCACCCTGCTTGTCGTGGCAGGCTTGTAGTAACCCAAGTGCAAGTTAACCACATCCATCTGAGATGTCACAAGCTGTGTGGTAAACTGCCTTCCCTGTGTGCAGACTGTATTGTTTACCTTAATGTTAGCACGTTTTTATTGTCTGGGGTGTGTAATTATATATGAATGTAGGTGGACCTGCTCAAGACAATGTATGAATACTCTGTGATAACTGATAGTTTTAAGTTTTGGCTTTTTCATCAGCATTTAATTCTTTTCACTTCTATTTCCATTGTAACACGTTTTGTTAGTGGAGCCAGCTACAGTAAAGCTGTAAAAGCAGATGGATTCAGTATCTTTCCTTTCTCAAACTCCATCATAAACTGCACCATACCACCCTGTAGTTGGTCTTGGTGGATACCTAACGGTGCCAACGAAGCCCAGGCCATTTTATGTTGTTTTATTTCTGACTTTCTGTCCTCTGCCACTAACATTACACCCTTTGCCATACAGTTAATGATTTTGCATCAGTGCTATTTGATCTCATCTCTGACATCATTGGTAAAGAAATGCTGCTTCCAAGCCATCCTCATTTATTTCCTGTCCTCACCTATGCATCCTTCACCTAACCTCTGTGTCCATGAAGCATGGACCTCACGCATGACCACAAGTGAGTGCCCCTGCCTCCTTGCCAATATAAGGTATCTTGCATGGCAGCTACTGTTCCTGGACTGCTTGATTCAGAAGATAATACTCCTTGCAGAACATTAGTAACTGTTCACCAGTTTTCATGGTGTAACATCACAATGGACTTGAATGTGCAGTTTTCTTTTTGTTTATTGAACACAGCAAACAGGTTTTGAAAGTACTGAGATGTATACCAAGGAGAATTTATTGTTGCGAGATTTTGCAAGATTGAACTTACAAGGTGTTTGGTGCTTTCAGTGGATTAAAATCAAAGCTAAAATGCAGGATACAGTCTCTTAGCTGCCTACTTAAATAATTCCACAACAGGGAGTTGTGTACATGATAGAGAAGTACCTCAAACTTAAGCATTACAGACTTTTGAGTGTCTCTGTCCTGGCACTGCTTGAGAAGATTTGTAAGATAAGTGTGGCAAAACCGCAGTATCTAAGAGTAATTTATTTTTTGGAGTTAACTGTCCAGTACAAAGAAAGGGAAAACTTTAATAAGTTTAACTTTTCATTTCAATATTACATTTCAGTACAGGTGGACCCCAGTATCCATGGGTAATATGTTCCAAGACCTACCGTGGTTATGTGAAACCACAGATAATACTGAACACCATATACAGCGTGACAAAACGTGACATTCATGTAACATACGTGAATACGGTAAATTTTAATTGATAAATTACGCACAGTAAGACATTTCCAACATTGCATAAAGTAATAATAAAGTGTAATAAAGAGGGGTACCCTTCTTTTATTCATATCTTCCAGCCAGAAATTTAAGGCTTTTTCCACCTTTGTTAACACTTTATCATGCGCTATAGCACTAACTTTTGTAGTTTGCAATGCAACAAAAGAACTAGCACAAATTTTTTCTTTGTTCTTCATCACTTCATGAATGGAAGATTTGTTCTTGCCATACAACCTAGCAATATCTGCATACAATTCCCCCCCCCCCCCCCTTTTCACCTATTCACAAATTTTTTTTTTTCCCCCCTTGAAACAAAAATACTGCGTTTTTTTGGGGGCG
>Ga0131853_10025346_pt1 | contig 10688 bp, 9 predicted proteins | sample TergutLab28metaG_FD_92764 | JGI IMG/M metagenome (GOLD analysis project Ga0131853, IMG submission 92764) | Labiotermes labralis P1 segment gut microbial communities from Petit-Saut dam, French Guiana - Lab288 P1 (version 2) (version 2) | ecosystem: Host-associated > Arthropoda: Insects >... | reverse complement strand
CTAGTCCGCCATATTTTGAGGTCTGTAGAGGACATGCAATTAGATACACACACACACACAGGCTCACGCACACACGCACCCCCCCTCACACACACACACACGATAGCACTTCTCTGAAGGAACGATCAGCCCGTCGCAGATGCTGCTACCTGCACAACACAAAACAAACACAAGACAAGAAAATACATGCCCTTAGCGGGATTCGAACCCACGATCCTAGGAATCAAGGGGATTCAGACCTAGGCCTTAGACCGCATGGCACCGTTTGAAGCTTGTTGACTCAATTTATGTCAGGTTTATGTATTTTTCAATTCTTGATTGCATGTTTTGTATTGTGCCCGTTGTATTGTGCCGATTGTATTCTCCTTGAATTCTACCCAACGGAAAGGGGGAGGGGGGAAACTAATATTGTTACAGTACCTATTAAGTAGTTTCTTTAGTTAATTTGTCACTTCATATCTCTGAAGTCAACATTTCTTACTTGGCAGTTTCTTAAACAGTGTACCTTAGAGTGGGGGATGAAATTTGGTAGTTATGGAACCAAGTAAAGTCATGGAATTTTTTGTATGTTGTAGTATTTACATTTTTAAGTTTGGCACAGGGAGAGGAAGGATTTTGAAATAAATATTAGCAGGCAGTCACCAGTTTAACTTGTCATAATGTTAGCTCTCTCGGTTGTCACCAAATTTCACAAATAGCCGGAACTCTTATCACTATTTCGGTTTTCTTCGATAGAAGTCCTCAACACACTGAAAGTGATTTTCTTAGATTCTGACTATTAGTTTCGTCTGATTAAACATATTAGAGAAATATTCTTGACCGATGGGTTGTTCCGAAACGCCGGTAGAAATTACCTCTACTCGCTGCTTAATATCTCAGAAGAGCGCTGCCATTAACGGCAGTGTTAGGTATGGAGCCACAACTCATATTCCCAAGTAACTGTGGATCGATGAGTGTGAAAATGGCAAAGAGTCGGGTGTGTAGTATAAATTAATAACCAACGCCGTAACTAAGTAACGCCGTCGAGCAGAGGACGAGCTAACAATTTATCAGCTGGTCAAGAAATCCCCCGCGTTTTATGGAACACGAAGGGCCATGACCCTTTCGTTAATATCCTGCCACTTATCCATGCAACAGCTAGATCAATATTGAATGTCTTACCTTTAGGGTATGATGTTTTAGACAGTGAGAATGAGTGAATTTTGTTGAAATTGAACTTGAAATTTATACTTCAAGTTTCTCTTACTTATCAGGTAAATAGGCGTATGATAATATTGTATACGCGTGTGTGTCGTCACCATTATGCCTTTCAAGTACCTGGCTCTTGCATGGACATGATGACACTAGGAACCAACCGGCGTATGTGCTTTTTTTATTTCCTACCATAAAACAATATTAACTGTAATAATTTTCGAGATGTGAATGGCATTAACTCCCTTTATGCATGGTTCATAAATAGGCTTAGGAAAAAATGTCGAATTTCCTTTGAGGTAATTCATTTGTAGAATTGGTTATGGTGACTAGTGATCCGTTGGGATGGATATGTGAAGTGGACGATAATCAATAGCTTGGCTTTAAAGTTGAAGCGTGTTTTACCTACGTTACTGATCATAAATATTGCATCAGAAGGAATCTTTGGCATGATGTCGGAGATGTTTGTCGTGGACGGAATAGGTAATAGCGAATTCTAAAATGAGCCATCCCCCTTGTTTGTATATAAAAAATAGGCGTGGGTGTCAGTCAATAACACAACAATATCTAAAAAGATGTTTAATAAAGGATGATAGTAACTACATGTTTCGGCCTATTGCGACCATCATCAGGTTTTCATCCGAAAGTATGGTGGTAGTGCTTTATAGGATTAGTATGGGTATGTCACGATGGTGAGATCTCAAAATCACAATAGGCCGAAACATGTAGTTCCTATCATTCTTTATTGAACATCTTTTTAGATATTGCTGTGTTATCGACTGATACCTACACCTATTGGTAATAGCGGATATTATACGCATTAACTTATCATTTTGCTGCGTAATTAGTACTATTTACAAGCCTCACGTTACACCTAGAGACTGAAATATTTGAAGGGAAATATTCAGAACGTTTTATTATAACGTTTCAATTAAAGTCCCGCAAGTTAAATTTCAAAGGAAAATCAAGCGCCTTGCAAGTAGGCAAAGATCTGAGAGAATATACAATAATTGTGTGAGGGGTATAAAAATTTACCTCAAATCATTGTTTGGGTAATTTGTTTTGTAATAATTTATTTCAGATTTATCTGCGACACGTAAGTCGTTAAACGGCAGGGTCATTAGTCCACGCACCGCCCTTCGTATGCAGAAATCACATCGGATGATGAATTCAACATTATCTGGGTCTTCATCTCCCAGTTCCGCTGCTGCTTCCTTGCCTGATACGCGAAGAAACAAACCTGAAAGACTGAGCATTGGTGCTGTAGCGTTGACCATGAAATGGGTGGCGAAAGGACGGGCCAAGACTTCCATACAAATTGCGCAAAGAACTCCCACATTTGGGCCCTCTCCAGGAACCCAGTATATGCCAGCAGGAATTGCTCTTACCTGGGGAGAAATGATGAGAGGTTCAGTTCTTGTAGAGAAAGACCTGTGTTTTGAAACGAATCGTTTGTATGACATCTTCGCTATTATTGCTGAGGCGGAGTTGATGGAGCAGTTGGGTTTCTTCTTGGAGAGGACGATCCGCAGTGTCGCGGTGCAGAAAGATCGCTTACATCGAGACCTGGAGGCTGTTCAGATCGTGATCAACGAATACAACGCAGTAGTAGAAAGTCTTACTATCGTTGAGGCAAGATTAACCAACAGTTTTTTCAGTAGTCATTAACATTTCCTAGATAACGAAACTATCGTCTCAATTTTAGCACAACCATTTCATATCTGCGAGGATACAGGAACATGCACCCTTTCCCAGAGATTTATGGCTTTCCTCTGTCTGTTCTGGAAAATACTGGGTTAGTATCTTGCAATAACTCACAACTGTTATGTTCTACTTCAAATATCGTTGTCCATAAGCTTACTACCGTCACGCTGTACAAAATGTTAGATTTATGGAGTGTCGTAAATAAATCAGCAGAGGAAAGAAACATATTCCGATTGCATAGGCAGTTTGATTTTGAAACAGGAGCACAAATTATTTGTTGTTAAAGATTTGGACTAAGGCGGACATAGTTTATTTGAAATTCTACCTCAGCATTCGCCAGAAGGCACCGAGGAAACCCACAAAAATAAATCATTCAGAAGAGTCAGTGTGTGTGTGTGTGTGTGTGTGTGTGTGCGTGTGTGTGTGTGTGTGTGTGTGTGTATGCCAATATTTCAAGTTATAGACCTCCCAAGTACGAATCAGCTACCCACCCTCAGAAATTGTAGACATAAGTACCCCAATAAAAGAAGGTAAAGTGATCCCATTACAGGCCCGGTTTGGCCCAGAGGGTGGGTAGAGGTATAGCTCTACTCTTCCATGACCACGGCACTAGAAGGGGGTGAGTGGTCAGCGGCACGCCCCGGCCGCAATTTACTCCCGGGAAAGACCAGGTATCCATTGTACAGGAGGGTTGGTGGGCCCCAGGGGCGGTCTTAACGGGCGGAAAATCTCGTCCCAACTGGGATTCGATCCCTGACCGTCCAGGCCGTAGTCAGTCACTATGCCGACTGAGCTACATAAATACCCTAATAGCAACTTTTATATAGTAGATGCAATCGATCGCCGACGGTGAAACAAAAGTAGGGAAAATGGACCTACATTTTAAAGTAGAAGACTCAGTTTAGTCTTAACTAAAGACATTTGTCACCTGACCCCTAGAATAATCTACCAAGTTGCGTACCTTATTATTGTTTTAATAGGGCATAGGATAATTTGATAGGATTCCATGGTGTTATCATTGCAGCTTCAGTTCCTGAAGGACCACATTGTTGAAGTGGAGAGGCATATACAGCCAGGACTAACACGCTTCAATTGGAACTCGTTGTGTATAGCAGAGTACTGCAAGGGCTGCCGTCAGGTTCTTAAGAACCTTACGTCTTTAGTAGCGCAGATGGAGAAAATACGTCAAGAATTACAGGCGAAAAATGACTGTATGGAGAAATTCGACTTCTTTTACTTTGAGAAGTCTGAGGACGGATCAGGAATTCTGTGCTGTAAGGTAAACACCGTTATTCCTAAAGCATGGGCGTAACCTGGCTAATAACACTGGATTGGCCAAAATCGACCACAGGTATTGCGCACTTTAATTTAAGGACGAGTCAAGTTCGAAAAAGGGGGAAGATCCCTCTTAAACTCAGTAGCCATGGGAGAGAAGGGAAGAGCACGTCCAAGAAAAACGTGGATGGAAGGAGTACAAGCAGCCATGACAACAAGAAATTTAGAACCAGGTCAATGGAGAAACGGAGAGGAATGGCGTTTGGTTTCCGGAAGACGGCGACAGCTGTTAAAAAACCGGACAGGTAGATAGACAGAAACTCAGTAACCAAAAGAAAACTATTCTTAGGTAGAAAAACTTTGGGGGGGGGGGCATTTATCCCCCTTTCCCCCCAAGTTATGTCAACGAGCTTAGGGACAAAATATAGAAGACATAACATTTTCATTTTATGAGTGTAAAAATTGATCTGTCACTCTAAGGAAGTGAAATGCATATTCAAGTTGCTTGAGAATAGAGTGCCGAATGGCATGCATTGATATGGGGAAGTGGAAGGAGGAAATGACGCTAGAAAACTGCATATTGTGGGACTACGTAATGTGCGTTTTTCATTAAGTAGCTTCGGTCGATGTAATTAAGAAGTACGAGGTGGAAACCTGAAAAGAAGGAAGGTCTGGTGTGACCTAGCAATAGACAGGAGGCGGTGTTAAAAGAGAGCTTTATGGTGTGGATTTAAGGCACTCGGGTTAGGGACAGAAGGTGGAACAACGGTTGTGACTCTTCAGGTTCTATAAAATTCGAGAAATATACTGACTAACTTTGTATGTGTGGTTGTTGTCTGCTAGGCCAGTAGGCCTGTAAGTGACGGTAAGTGTGCCGACACTGTTTTGTTTCTTCGTTATAGAGTTGTGAGGGAGAGGGAGAGAAGGCAGGAGAGAGATATTAAGAATATCCTCGGGAGCAATACTGCAGTTTTCTTTGGTTTTCATACGTATGTAAGAAGTGGTGGTAAATATTTTCATACCTGTTCCTCTTCCGTTTAACTCGAGAAGTCTTTGATTTCAGGTCTTTTTCTTCCAACTGGAAAAGTTTCGCAGAGAGAATTTAAGTCATTTCCTGGAAATCTACAGGGGACTTGGCCCTCTGCTCATGAAATTGGAGAGTTTAGTTTTACAGACCAATACTGGCCAGTCGGGTCTGATGAAAATGTGTTATGAATTTTGGGAGAAGAAGATGTTCAGCACACTAATTATGTAAGCAGTGTTTTTTAACATTTCGATGAGTAAACTTTATCCGCTTTATGTATGAAACTGCAATTTCTACCCCAGATACAACACATTGATCCATTAGAAAGACCAATAAGTTAATGGCGTACAGGTAAACAACCGCTGTTTATTGTAGGACTCATGGGGAACGCTTAAAAACAGGGTGTTTTCGGAATGCAAAGTTTCAATGAAACACCTACAAACAATTGAGGTTTAAAGCGTTAGTTATCCGACTGAATGACGAAGTGACTGGCTGACTGACTGAAGTAGTGAGTGATTGAATAAGTATCTAACGAACCAAACAACTAAGTAGGTAGCTAGCCAACTAACTGACCGACCGACTGACTAAATTCTCTCATGAGGACTTGATAGTTCCCCATTTGTATGGAATCCTACCGTGTGCACAGAATCCTGTTCTAAGCCATTTGAATCCAGTCCACTCACAATTTTAAAGATCCGTTTTAACATTATTCTCTACTCCACGGCTAGACGTACTGTATATTCTCCCACCTAAGTAATTAATTTACTTATCTGCAACATGCATAATCCCTGTCCCGCCTAAATTAAGAAGAACGAGAAGACTAGCCGGACACGCATAATGCAAGGAATTAGAATTGCATTGAAAATATTTATCTGAAAACCTGAAGCGATGAGACCATCAGTAGGATCTAGGCTGAGGTGGGAGAATAATATTAACATTTTGGCGCCGGAATTATTTTTTTAATTTTGGCACATCCTGTATATAAAATGTGAATAATACAGGAACAAAATACGTTAGAATTATGAAACAAACTGCATTTTGAAGAGAAAAAAACGGAGAACATATATCATATTTCAAATATTCAGTACCTATATTTGTTGAATAAATATATAAAATGCAACTTTAGAGGTTAGCGGTGCGGTACGACCACTATAGTTGACATTAGGCGTCAAAAGGTTAATATAATTCTTAAAAAGATAAAGTATGAGGGTGTGGACTTGATTAGACTGTATGAGGATGGGGAGTGTGGCGGGAGGGCTGTGTTGGTATTTGTGTGAACATTATGACTAATAAGGCTTCTGGCTCCATAAAAGAAAGGGAATTTATAGGGAAGCTGAAAGACCGTCAGATTCCCATGAAGGGCTCAATTCCTTGTAGTTAATTAATTAAGATGCCAGAAGAATACGTGGAATAATGTAAGGCTGCGTTCACCCATCTTTGTTAAAGATACGGTGCTTCACCCAAGTTTATTAAAACTTAAAGTAATGTGAATTGAGAGACAAATGTTTGCCATTATTGACGAACATTAAAAAGGAGTTACTCGTAAAACAACACCTGTTAGACGTTGTCCACCAAGACTGATGAACTGGGTTTGTATCATTTCCCATTAATGGACACGACTCGCGATATGAAACTTCTTTCTTCAGAAATTCTTAGTTCGGTATTTTGTAAGTCTGCCGAACGTGTCTGAAACACTCTGCTTTTCAAATAGCCCCAATAAAAGAAATCACAAGCTGAGAGCTCCGGCGAACGGGCTGGCCAAGAAATGTCGCCATAAACGTCGTTATTTTGGGGAAAATCCCTCAGAAGAATGCACGGTGGACAGCCGATCTCATATCCATGCTCTCATTAAGTGGCGCGTCTATCTGAAACGTAGTGTCCCCGCACTCTGTGGGCTGCCGAATATTACGTAAATCAAAATAGTGAATGAATGCTGCCCCACGCTGTGCATAAAATGTACTTCTTTGTAATGGGCAGTAGAACTTCCAACTGGTTTGCTTAAACGTTTGCATGCACCATAACAAAGAAGCCTTATAAATTGTACTGTTTTGTGCACAGATTGGTGGTGAAGAATTTGAAGCATTTCAATGATTTGCTTTTCGGTAAAGTTGCGCTGTTCCAAGTGGACGCTGCGCTTGCCATTCCAGACGTGGTCTTGTGTCCTGCAGCCAGTGACGTGTACAACTGCATACTGAGCAGTGCTCGTGATTTTCTGGAAAAGTGAGTTTCTGAGTAACTTTTTGTCAGCCGACGTGAAAACTGAGCTTGACAGCTGACAGAGGTCATTTCTCTTTTGAATGACCTTCCTTCTTTCGTTACATATTTTGTCACGCCCACTGTTACATTACCATTACATTTCACCATTAACAGTTACATAACTAGCGATATTTTTTTATAGCGAAACCAACTAGATGCACAAATTTCTCAAATTTATTTCTATAGTAAAACCAACTAGATGCACCAATTTCTCAAATTTATTTCTATAGTAAAACCAACTAGATGCACCAATTTCCCAAATTGATTTCTATAGTAAAACCAACTAGATGCACCAATTTCTCAAATTTATTTCTATAGTAAAACCAACTAGATGCACCAATTTCCCAAATTGATTTCTATGGTAAAACCAACTAGATGCACCAATTTCTCAAATTTATTTCTATAGTAAAACCAACTAGATGCACCAATTTCCCAAATTGATTTCTATAGTAAAACCAACTAGATGCACCAATTTCTCCACTTTATTTCATTTGGAGTAACACTGTACATGTTTCGGGCGGTCTTTCCGTCAATCGTCAGGAGTTCAAGACTGTAATATTGCGACAGGCATATGTACAGTCTGGAACTCCTGATGGTGGACGGAAAGACCGTCCGAAACATGTACAGTGTTACTCGAAATAAAATAAATTTGAGACATTAGTGCATCTGGTTGGTTTTACTATAGAAATATATTACGATGCACGGCCCTATAAACGTCAAATTTAGCATTTAAAAAAAAAAAATTTTAGAATAAAAGTAGTTCTCGCGACTTTTTTATTTTCAATTTTAAACAAAAGAAACAGAATTGGTATGATGGTAGACAAGATCCACCATCGTACAAATTTAAGGGTGGTGCCTGGTGATTGGTGCCGTAACATAGGAAGTTTGCAGAGCCACTGTGCATGAGTAACTGAAAATTCAGACTTAAAAATAATAAAAACTATTTAAACTACCTTATCGTAGATATTAAGTCGGTACCTCAAATTTATTATTCGGACGCACACAAAGAGAAGCTGGCTGTGAAGGTCTGCTCTTTCTTTCCAACATGTTCAAAAACTTGATATTGACTTCTTTTATTTTTTTAAGGTTAAAGCGCGTCCCGCGCTGGATGGATGGTTCCTGCCTTGAATGCATACCTGTTAAAGTCAGCGACTCAGATGAACTGTACACTTTTTCGTTCTTCGAGGATGTTATACCAGTTCAGGCAGTTAATGACGTTGTCCTCAGTATCCGGGACAGCGCCCGCAGACTGGTTGCTGAAGTACAGAAATATTTGCAAAGGTAACCAAAAAATGTTGATTGTTCTGTAATGACGCTCCATAATTTGCTGTAAGTTATGTTAGAGACGTCTAAATCTGCGTTAGTAGAACGCAAGTTTCGGCTCCGCTAATGCCGAAACTTGCCACTAGATACATTCCTTAGCCATCTCCATCTGTTTTTCATACCAAGAAACCTAAAAAACAACTGACGATCTGCACCTCTCTTCCTTTGGGAGAAAAGTGCAGGAAACAGGATATTCGCCTATTAGGAAATAAGTAGAGGGAACGCGTATCAACACGATTACGCCGTTTACTAAAGCAGTGCAAGACACGGAAAATCTAAGATATCTCTGAGAAAAGTGAAGAAATAAGACGGAGGCAGAGAGGCCGGAGAAATAGATGACGATCTAAATACATCATCTTAATACGAAAAATGAAAGTAGTGATTACGTTTAAATTGTATCGCAAATACAATTTGCTAGTAACGGAAATAATAGAAAGGAAAATAGATCTGCCGTGCCAGAAGTGTTACCACCTGCGGCCAGTTCGTAATTTGTTATAGGATAAACTGAGATTTGTAAATGATACAATTCAGTTTGAACTTCATGAAAATGGGTTGTATCGGAGTGCTGATAAGTCCTTAGCTCGACCAGGAAGGAAAAAAGCTCGGAAGCATGTCAGGGACGCGCTCGATTTCAACAATATCGAGACGCGAGCTGCCATCAAGTTTTTTTTTTTCTGCAAGGCAAGGCGCCGAAGGAAATTCACGCCATTCTGACAGAAATATTAGCTTGTTTCTTTCCTGATCGGGCTAATGACTTATCAGCATCCCTCTATAGTTGACAGATTTATACCAACATTTAATTTGCTCATAAATTTTCGTGTGTATTTACAGTACAAGTTTAATTGTAATGAATCAAGGTGTCTGAGAGTGAAACCATCGCACGGACGAAGTTTAGGTCGCTATATTACGTTCTTGTCCTGCATTTCAGGCAATTAACATACTGCAGCTGTGGCGTATATAACAGTGATTTAAGGGGGGATTTGTAAAAAACTTTCAAAATTCTTAATTTGAAATGTTGGGATCTTAATGTCAGTATTTTCTTGAATAAAAATAAAAAGAAATAAAATAAAATAAAATAAACATATTACACACACATTTTATTTTCTTATTGTCATTTACAGATGGAAGAAATATAGGAGTCTGTGGACATTTAACAAGAATATTACATGTGACAGGTTCAGTGCAAAGAATCCCACTTTGCTGCAATATGATGAGAAGCTTTTGTTCTATGAACGACTGGTGACAGATGTTGACGAGATGAACAAATATTGCGACATTTACTCTATAAGGTAATATTTTATACTGTTCACAACTGAATCTGCTACATGCTTCTGATTTAACACTTATTGTCTAATGTCCCTGCAAAATATCGTGAATTGCTAACTATAAGAACTTTTGAAATGAAACTCTTTCGCTGCGCCGCTGGCAATTACGTCCAATTAGGTTGGAAATCTTTCTAAGTTCTCTGCGGACAGGATCCGTCCACTGGTGTACCCCTGCCATTGTTCATGTCTGCCTGAGGACTGAACGGGACTATTTCTAATGACCTTTACTTCTTCTCTCAAAATAATTGCTGCACGGATTTTTTTTGTACAAACCTCAAATTACAGTAAAAGTCATTCTTCTAAAATTATTTTATGAAAGTGATTTAGGCAAAGTGGGCCCGGTAGCTCAGTCGATATAGCGACTGAGTACGGGCTGGACGGTCCGGGATCGAATCCCGGTAGGGACTAGATTTTCCCTCCATCCAGACCGGCCCTGGGCCCCACCCAGCCTCCTGTAAAATGGATATCGGGTCTTTCCCGGGGGTAAAGTGCGGCCGGGGCGTGCTGCTGACCACTCACCCCTTTCTAGTGCCGCGGTCATGGAAGAGTAGAGCTATACCTCTACCCACCCTCTGGGCCACACCGGGCCT
>Ga0131853_10025345_pt1 | contig 10688 bp, 4 predicted proteins | sample TergutLab28metaG_FD_92764 | JGI IMG/M metagenome (GOLD analysis project Ga0131853, IMG submission 92764) | Labiotermes labralis P1 segment gut microbial communities from Petit-Saut dam, French Guiana - Lab288 P1 (version 2) (version 2) | ecosystem: Host-associated > Arthropoda: Insects >... | reverse complement strand
TTATATTACAATATTCACAATTTAATTCGTTTTTGCAAACAAGGTGTTGTGGCAGCATGTCATGTTGTGTAGGAATGTGTTGTAGAGAGAGCAGTTGGCTAGGTGTGCGTCCTATGTTACGTACTGAGGGACTGGTCATGGGTTGCGTGGGAGGATACTCCTATGCAACCCATGACCAGTATAACGTGTAAGGGAATTTGGAATTACTGTAATCACAGCACTCATGATTTTCGTGGTACAAGCTTGGAACCCCTAACGATTTACAATTAAGCGGGGTTCTTTTTCATCATCATCATCATCATCAATCTGTTATGCAGTTTGGCCACTTGTTGACCCGTTCCGGTCTCACGTACCCAGAAGTCTCTTCAAATGTCTACCATGATTCCTTCTGCCAGTTGGGGAGTAGTATTTCATTACCTTGGGTAATCCATTTCGGGGCATTCTATTTACATGTTGTATCCAGCTTCTCTCGTATTCCAGTAATTTGTCCAAAATTGATGTTATTTTTAACTCCTTTGCAATTTGTGCATTTGTTTTGTAATCTGTCCAAGTGTATCCCGCTGTTCTTCTCATGTATTTTATCTCTGCTGCTGTTATTCTTCAGGCGTCATTTGCTTTAATAATTTGTTTTAAAATTTTGCGTACTTCGGGTTGGGTCCTGTATGTGTCGTGTTCTAAATTTGTCCTAAGAAATTTGCCCTATGAAATTCTTTGTCATCTTCTTACTCTCTTGTAGCCAATGCTGACGTGTTTCATTTTAAGGTTCTAAAAGTTTCTATATTATTCTTCTGTGCCATGTAAAGAGTGGTGCGCTGTGGTACAGGTGTTTGAGGTACTTCGCTACAAGCTGGAATGTCGTGGGTTCGATTCCGGGTAGAATCATTGAGATTTTTCAATAACATAATCCTTCTGAACACACCTGAGCCCTGGGCTCGACTCAGCCTCCAACAGACGCGTGTGTTACGGTTATCTCCTGGACGAAAATGGAGGCCGGTTTGTCGGGCTGACTTCCTTGTCACTCAAATGTGCAGATTTTCTAGAAAAAAACTGACAAAGCTCTTCTGGAGCTCTTAGGTTCTGTCCAAGCCTGTACAGGGAGTGCTTTACCTGTTAGTAGGTTAAAAGCTGTGTCTCATTATGTCTGACCGGACGCACCTTGTTCAAGCCCAGACATTGCTGTTTCTATCGTTGCACCATGCATTTTGTAGTTTATTTAATTACATACACCAACACACACACACATATATATATATATATACACACAATTTAAGAAGTCTAAAATTTAGATTAAAACATTTGAAACGCTCCTACATGTTTCGATCACACGATCATCCTCACTACTTCTACGTAATCCATAGCCAGTCTCACTCTGCACAGCATACAACACACAACCATAACCAGGCACATTCTAAACACCGTACGACTCACACACGAAAACACGACATGCTGCCACAGCACCACAGTTAACATAACGAAGTAATTCACTGAATATTTTAAATTATAACTTTAGCAAGGAACAATATATGCTGTCTGAGGATGATCGTGTGATCGAAACATGTAGGAGCGTTTTAAATGTATTAATGTAAATTTTGGACTTCTTAAATAATGCGTATATATATATATATATATGTGTGTGTGTGTGTGTGTGTGTGTGCATGTGTTGGTGTGTGTAATTAAATAAACCGAGACATTGCTGTTACTTGCAACTGTTTCCCAAGATTTCATTGACGTACACTGAGATTGGAGGTACCCAGCTTCAGGGGTTTGGCTTCCTGTCAGCAGCCTCTGAATATTTTAACTATGACAGCCCGTTAATTTAGAAAATCAATACGATATTGAAACTTATTTTTATGCAGTAAAATATTAGGCTATTGAGAATGGCGTCATTTTATTTTATTTTGGTGTGATTTTTAATACACTACTTTCATAAAATGTATAAACAACCAACAAATAATATTTCCACCCACGTGTTTCGACCAGTATTCCAGCCATCTTCAGGGTGATGTTCTTAATGCAAGTAGTAAAATGACACAATCTCTACATAACAGTCAAAAAGTGTAATTTCAGTTAACACTTTTAGTTTTGAATAATAATGTCAAATAATATAGAATGAGAATGTATAATTATAAAATAAGGGAGTGACATTTACTTTACTTGAAATTTTGTTAACATAAGGCCGGGCCAGGTGTTTTGTTAACATAAGGCCGGGCCAGGTGTTTTGTTAACATAAGGCCGGGCCAGGTGTTTTGTCGCTGTCACATTAACGCGAAGGTCCGTTTTCGATCCTAGATCAGTTCATATTGGCCTTGTGGTGGACAAAGTAAAACGTAATTCCTTACTCCATGGATCAGCGTACTTCTTGAGAAGCTAATCGGTTCCTACCTAGTCCAAAAATTCCCCGCATCACATATCATATCATATCATATATCATATCATATCACATCATACCGTACCATACCATATCATATATCATAACATATAACACAAGTACCTGTCACTTGTTCCTGTTCTGATCCACATCGGTCCAGTTTATGTCCCCACATCCCACTTCCTGAAGATCCACCACTGCGATACGTTTTTCCCTCTTCTTCCTATTCATTCACATTAGTTCATTCATTCATTCATTCTTTATTTATTTCTTTCCTTCATCTACAATTTCAGTAACTAACACCGTTGTGAAATAAAGTCTTATGGGTTTGTGTTGCTGTATAGTGTGTATTCCAACGTACTTAAAATGCTCAAGTGATGATCATCGGTTGTGTAGTTGGCTTAACCTGACGTTTCAGTGAAACCTGCTTTTCAGTTATCAGGGGTACTGAATCCGAGACACATGGATTTTGAAAACGTTATATAAAATTTTGTACAAACCAAAAATACATTAAGTTTTATAACGCTCTCCGTGGAAATGTGGAAAAAATCTACATATTTACTACTATTAATACTATTAATAAAAATTGCACTAAAATTTGGAATGTTTTCAAAGGCTCAACAAAATCGACGGTTGAATTTTAAACACATTTAAATTCATAAGCAAAAATTCTTGTGCCGACTACAAAGATCGCACATTGTTGTGCTAAAATTAGACAATTATTGCTATATTATATGCTACGGGGTTGAAAAAAATCACCTGCTACCCCTCACAAACCCCAAGTGGAAATACGTAGGATAAGGGCTTGTGACATCACACACAAACAAATATCAGTTTAACAATGGAAACTGTATAACCACGGAAAGGCGAGTGTGACTAAATTAAAAATCATTATAAATCGTAATCACGGTAAAGACCACTCACTCACTCACTCACTTACACACACACACACACACAAACACACACAAAGAAATTAATAGAATTACGTATACAGAGAAATCTTCCAAAGGGGAGAAACTACAATCTATTATGTTGTTCCAAAACTACTGTATTTGCGTTATATCCTAGTAGTTTGTAAATTCAGAGTGGTCGAAATTACATTGTTAGCCCCAGAGGTTGTGCCTGTCTCTTGAAAACACTGACTCTCTTCTAGAGTGTAACGTGTTAGGTAAAATGTAATGTCCGTGTGAAGAATAAAGTCATTAGAAAGAGAGGTGCTTTGATTGAGAAGAAAATCCTGTAAAATATCTCTGACATTAATTTTCCAAGGAGTAGTCTGTGCCAGATGTCAGCTCGCTTCCGATCACAGAGCAGTGTGTCTGTGTGGCAGACAGGTGTGTCTCTTCAGAGTACTTCGTTGATGCCAGTCAGTTGTCAACAGAACAACGGTCCGTTTTTAATCTTACATTGTCCCGAGCTAAAACATTAAATCCATCAGAGACCGAAAGTCCAAGACCGTTAATCTCACCCCACAAAAAAAAAAAAACTTTTTTCTCCCATTTCTCGAAATAATATAAAGATCAGCCATTTAGCTCAGTGTTCACACTGTGAGGAATGATAATAGTACCTTCGAGAGGGTGGAAGAGTTTAAATATTTGGGAGCAACTTTAATAAATCAAAATTCTATTCCGGAAGAAATTAAGAGCAGATTGAAGTCAGGAAATGCTTGCTATTATTCGGCGCAGAATCTCTTGTCTTCCAGGTTGCTATCCAGAAATTTAAAGATCAAGATATATAGAACTAAAATTTTGCATGTTTTTTTTTGTATGGGTGTGAAACTTGGTCGTTGACATTGTGGGAGGAAAGTAAGCTGAGGTTGTTTGAGAACATGGTGCTGAGGAGAATATTTGGACCTAGGAGAGAAGAGGTAACGAGGGAATGGAGGAGATTGCATAACGAGGAGCTAAATGATTTGTTTTCCTCACCCAATATTGTGCGGGTGATAAAATCGAGAAGAATGAGATGGGCTGGGCATGTGGCGCGTATGGGTGAGGAGAGGGGGGTGTATAGGGTCTTGCTGGGGAAACCGGAGGGAAGGGGACCACTGGGGAGACCTAGACGTAGATGGGTGGATAATATTAGGATGGATCTCCAGGAGGTAGGATGTGGATTTATGGACTGGATTGGGCTGGTCCAGGATAGAGACAATTGACGGACGCTTGTGAGTGCGGTAATGAACCTTCTGATTCCGTGAAATGCGGGTAATTTCTTGACTAGCTGCAAACCAGTTAGCTTCTCAAGAAGGACTCTACACCATGGAGTAAGTAAGTAAGTATTTTATATCCGCTGTGATTTTGCTCGAAATTTGATAAAACCAAAAAAAAATTTCCCCAGAGTGCGACCGAAATTTTGGGTATTTATCATTGCCCAAAGGCTAGAAGTTTCAGTTGTACACATTAACATAAACGGCCCTTAAGATCCTTTAAACCTAAATTCAGGTCTCAGTCGTTTTAAATTTACATAATCCAATGACTCTCATCACTTCCATTAGAAACATAACAACCACCCTAAATTAAACAGGTCCTTCGTTCTCATGGATTTTTTTTCACTAAGAATCATAGTAAAAGTAAACACAAGTGGAAGCTATCCAAAAGTTCAGTGACAAGTTTAAATATTTACAGGCATTTCCACTCGGAAGAGGAGGAGACAGTTGTGGGGGTAAGGAGCACTTTGAGAGTCTAGTTCTGCGTCGACTCAATCCAGCCGGTCATACACGTGGTCTGCTTACTCCCACATAAACATTTCATAACGTGGTGTGGATGACACGTTCCAGAGAGTACGCCGCGGTTTCCGTTCTCTTTCAGCAGGTTTTATCCTCGCCGTGAACCCCTGTATAATTCACCACTACCACAGTCGCTTGGCTCAGTGTTCACGTCACCAGCAACCCAAGGTCCTTTGAAAGAAATGCCAAAGAACAAACAAGATTTAAATTATATGGCGCAATGCGGTTTAACCCTCCGTCATGGAACGTTGCATTATATGAAGCGGTTTACATAATACAATTTTATTTCGAATACATTTAAGATTGTAATTCGAGTGTTTGAATGTATTTGAAAAGAGCTATTACATGCTATGATCAGGGATAAAATACAGGAGCTTAGGAAAACTGAATGATAAGGAACATAATGTAAACAGTCCGCTAAAGTGTACTGTTTACTTACTTAATTACTTTCTCCATGGAGGTGAGCCTTTCTAGAGAATCTAACCGGTAATCCATTGTTAGAGGAATTACCCGCATTTTATGTGATCCCAAAGTTCATTACCGCATTCACAAATGTCAGCCTCCTGTCCCTATTCAGAGCCAGATCGATCCAGTCCATACCCCCACATCTTATTTCCTGAAGATCCAGCTTAATATTATCCTCCCATCTACGTCTGGTTATCACAAGTGTTCAATTTTCCTCAGGTTTCCCCACCAAAATCCTGTGTACACCTCTCCTTTCCTTGTCACCACAACATTGCGCGTTATCAGGTTGCAGATGGAGGAACAGCCTCCATTATTGAGGGTAGGTGCGAATATATCGAATAAGCAGTCGAAGACAGCCGATAAAGAGTGGTCTTCCAGCATGGGATTCGGGCGAGATACTAACAACTCTTCACCTTAGAACCCGTCATTTTTACGAAACAGATGCTTGTGCCTCAGACCTGGGTTGATCATTTGATTGATGTGTGTAATGGTGTTCAGAGAGAACGGGACGTGTTTGGTGTGTCTTGTGCTTACCACAAGATATCGTAACTCCTGCAAACTATCTTCATCGTTGCACCGTACATTCCGTAGTTTATTTAATCAATACACCAACAAATACACATATATCCATTTAATGATCTAAAATTCACATTAAAACACTTAAAACTCTCCTACATGTTTCGAGCATACGATCATTCTCAGGGAGCTTACTTTGTTCCTTGCTAAAGCGCGTTGTGCGACGCTATACGTCGCACAACGCACATACATAGCCAGGCTCATTCTGAACAGTATACGACTCACACAGTACACAAGAAATGCTGCCACAGCACCAACTCAACGTAACGATGCAAATCACTGAGTGTTTTTAAACTATAATTTTAGCAAGGAACAATGTATGCTCCCTGAGGATGATTGTATGATAACATGTAGGAGCGTTTTAGGTGTTTTAATGTGAATTTTAGATCATTAAATGAATATAGGTGCATTTGTTGGTGTGTTAATTAAATAAACTCCTACAAACTGTTAGTTGAGAGGTGAAGAGGGAATACTTTACGTGAAAGCACTATGCGTGTAAAGGAAACATAACATTTAAATGTGCTTCGTAGAGGTTTTGGAGGATATGCACTAGATTTATATGCCTTAAAATAGGATTCGCGTAAAATAGTTAAATATTCTAGCACGCAAATAAAATTCCTCGAAATAGACTACCCAGGGTAATGAAACACTACTTCCCAAATGGCAGAAGGAATCATGGTAGACCTTCGAAGAGACTTCTGGATACCTGAGACAGGAACGGGTCAACAAGTGGCCCAACTCCATGACAGATATATGATGACGATGATGATGATAATGATGATGATGATGACTTTTAAATATTCTGTATAATATTTTTGTGTTGTTGTACGTAAGTGTTACAATCCCGGTTTATAATAAGAGATGGGAAAGATGATAGGGCCTAACACAGTGCCAGGTGAAGTCACATACCTATTAAGTATGGTTTAATGTCTAAAGGTGTAAGTAAACTGACATAAAAGGCGAAAAACAACCATGACCTTAAGTATTTTTACTTCAATATTTTCATGTATAAAACATGTCTACACTCTTTGTTATCCAGACCAACAAAATGCACGGTATGTACATCAAAATGTCTACACTCTTAAGAACGTACATACTGTTTCTACCGAATGCGACCTTAATATTTGGTGGTGGTACATTCTCCTTCAGTGTATATTTATCATAAGCAATTTATAATTTAACCAAATAATTTTTTTATCTTTTCTCTCTTTCTGAGTCGTCCTAGATCAAGAATTAATAAATTTATCGTCTGAAATATTCCGCTAAGAAAAGTAACAGTTCTGTTTTATCTGTAAATTTGACCATTTAAAGACGAAAGGTAACTGTGTCATATAAGGAATCAGTCTGTACTGCACTGTAAACACTCTCCACCCCGGTTATAGAGAACAAAATGTTAATGTTGCTTAAGGCGAAACTCGCTCTTTGTTCTGAGAACTCATAAATGGAATGTAATCAACATGCAGAATTTGTAAATACTAAACCTTGTGGTATGTAAAGTGTAACATTTCTTAGAGTCGCCTTTTTGTATAATGATATATTAAAATTTTCTCTCAAGTTCTCGGTTCGTAGCTCCACGTAATTTGAAATTATTGTCACTAAGTATCAAAAGCGGTGAAGATGATTGTGATGTACGTCGTTATTTAATTATACCACTGGACTGAAGACCGTAGCAGCAGAAATGTCAGCATGTAAAACAGCCTCTCTGAGTGCAACAGTACAGAATTGCTGTGTTCATGGGCCCGTGGTACCCTGGACTCTAATGGCCAAAATTACACCCCCTTCTACCCAGTCCAGCGGTTCAGCTAGCCTCGACGTTAGGTCAGCATTTACTTGGGAAGGGTTACACGTCCAGTGTTACTAATTACATCGCAATTTGCACATATTTTGGGATTTATTTGCCAAGTGTAGTTTCTGTTGGCTATATTTCCTTCTAATGCAGTCTTTATGCTGCATGAGTTGAGTGGGAGGAAGCAGATAAGAACGATAATGATAACAGCATCAAAATTAATCTCATTTTCTTTACATAATTCTGAAAATAATTTTTAGCTAAGTTACGGGCAAATCGTCACGAACTTATAAAGTAATTTAAGCCTGCCTAATCGCTGTAAGTTGAAACTTCATATTTCAGCATTGTTACACAATTAGTGGGGATTCTTTTCCGATAGGCCTGCGGTTTACTGTGAGGCAATCAATGTGTACAATATATGTAAGAACGAATCCATTTCTATGATAGTATAAGCTCGATACATCATTTATTGTTTATTTTCGTCAGATTTGATATTTCTTGTGACGTATCTGATTTTATTTTCTTTATATCTACACGCGCTCTCAGAAAGTCAAAATATGAAATTTCTAGTGAAAGGATAGTACAGAATAACGAGATGGAAAAGAAATCGACGTAAATGGTCTTGAAATAATTTGTGGTATTATCCCATCATACGAACGTAATCCTTTGAAATAACAGTATTTATTGTAGAGTATGGTTGCAAACTTACACACTTCCATGGTTCTTTAATAATATGTTTAGAGAAGTATTTGGCTCCTGAGTTGTGCCTTCCCCGTTGTGTGTTTAAACTATATGGTGAGATAAATTCAATCAAAAACACAATTATAAATATATGGCTAAATGATGGTGTTTATTAGCAATGGAAAAACTACATGTTTCGGCCTATAGCGGCCATCTTCAGGTTTCGACAACTTTCTTGCTAAAAGGGTTTTATATGTATAATATCACCACGCGGTTTAAGCATAATATATAAAACTCTTTTAGCAAGAAAGTTGTCAAAACCTGAAGATGGCCGCTATAGGCCGAAACATGTAGTTATTACATTGCTAATAAACACCATCATTTAGCCATATGTTTATAGTTGTGTTTTTGACTGAATTTACCTCATCATATAGAAATATTTGGCTTTTGTTTCCATTATCCGGTTTGTGGTATAATTTACTGCACAATTGTTTTACTAACGTTTAAAAAGGCACTTGTTTGTAGCAAAGCTGATTAAGAACAGAGGAACATTTCTCGTTAGCCTTGTTTTTGGATAAATGATCCTAATTTTTATAACACAAGGCGATACATCTTATTGTAGTTACACACGTGCTTTTCGTGTGATTCATTTAAGGTGAACTACATAGATAAATGCTTCAAATAGTTCGGTTATAATCGTCTTTAATATCTGTTAAAGTTTTGGAACAAAATATCAAATATTATCGAAATCTCGAGCAAGCAAGCTAAGCGGAATATATTTTTTCTGTAGTGTACGTGACTTTAAGATTCAACGAAAGAACACCTAGGAAGTACACTCAAATCTGTAGACAAGAAGATATGATTTAGCACAGTGACGTACCGAGGGGAGTTTCGGGGGTTCAAAACCCCCCTCCCCCGAAATTCCGAAGGCCCTATAAAATCTTGCCAAACTCAACCCGATTGTGAAAACTGTTAAAAACTGCTGAATTTAGGAAACCAACACCTCAAGATGTTCGGTAAAAAGGCAGTAAAATTCTAAAACTACATAGGTTCACAATTGTTTTACATTAGCAATGACAAATAAATTGGTTGTCATCATAAATAGTCTTAAATTACCAAAAATTAAGAAGATTTTACTATATGAAATGAAATACCTTGTACGAAATTACAGTTGCCCCCAGAACCCCTGACTAGGGGGCTACCGCCCATAGACCCCTGTCCTCTGTCCTTAACTGAATTTGTTGAACCCCGCCTGAACAAAATTCCTGGGTACGCCACTGATTTGGCAGATGTACATGCCATATTATTTGGGCACTTTAAGTCCGTGCTAATTAACACCTGTCTGTGCCGTAAATATATGTACGTGTTTTTGTGACCAAATTTGATAAGGACGAATAAGACGAATGATATCACTTTTTTTTCCATTTCCTTTGTGTTTTTCCTTCTATTCTTTGTTAATGACCATATAAATATGGGAAACGGAACATATCGGATGAAACGGAGAAAATCCGCTAACATCTCGTTAATGATAACCAGAACCACTGGTACCTCCAAGCTACCATTCAACTCTGCTGGATTTTCATGGTAGATAAACACACAATATATACTCTGGAACAATCCATGTTGCAATCAGATTATATGCCGCCAGTAAATTGGAGTAGCCGGTCGAAATACAGTCGGCCAGTATCCTGGGAAATAACACGTGTTACTTAAAATGTGATATTGCTGCCACATAGTGGGCGAGTCAGACTGTGTTCAGTTCACCCGCTGTACACAGCCAGGCACCGTGCTTTGTTTCTGCAGCATGACGTTCAAGGGTAAAGTTCTGCCCGACAACCCTGACTGCAGGCTATTAACCCTTTGACGCCTAACGCCTCCTATAGGGGTCGTACCGCACCGCTAACCTCTAAACGTTACATTTTATATATTTATTCAACGAATATAGGTACTGAATATTTTAAAAATGGTATATACTCTCCGTTCTTTTCTCTTCAAAATGCAGTTTGTTTCATAATTCTAACGTATTTGGTTCCTGTATTATTCACATTTTATATACAGGATGTGCTAAAATTAAAAAAAAATAATTCCGG
>Ga0131853_10025344_pt1 | contig 10688 bp, 6 predicted proteins | sample TergutLab28metaG_FD_92764 | JGI IMG/M metagenome (GOLD analysis project Ga0131853, IMG submission 92764) | Labiotermes labralis P1 segment gut microbial communities from Petit-Saut dam, French Guiana - Lab288 P1 (version 2) (version 2) | ecosystem: Host-associated > Arthropoda: Insects >... | reverse complement strand
TGTGGGGACCCGTTGCGCTGACCACGTGACACCCCTTTATCCGCAAAAGTTGGCACTAACTTCGCCGACCGGCGGCGGCCGCTCTGTCGGTATAGTTCGCGTGCGGACTAAGGCCACGGAGTTCTCCCGACCACGCCATGGTGTAGACTGAAAAACGGCACGTACACAGATGTACGAAGACGCGCTCCGCACCACTGTACGCGCTTCCCAACCGAAGATATGCCACTCCCAAATCTGAGAGTTCTTTCTGCCGCACCCTGTATAACGTTATGTACCAAAGTACGTATGCTGGAACTGTGTACTAACGGATAATACGAGGGCGGGCTCATAAGTTTTGCCTCCACTTAGATAGAAAATGAACAGGAAAAGATATTTTAATGAAATATAAGAAGAAATATGCCTACATCAATTATTTTCAAAGCTGCTTAATTATTTTTCTACAAAATCACCGCGCACTTAATACACTTATGCCAACGCTGCACTACTTTTTGAAATCCGTCCTTTAAAAATTTTGTGTTTTGTTTTTGAAACCATTTCCTCACTGCAGACTTCACCTTACCCAGCGTCTTACTCTACTCACATCAACACATTGATCACCATAAACGGCTTGCATTCGTCTGTGAATTTCAATTGGAGGGATTTTTCCGCAGTTAAGAATTCAATAACAGCACGCTGTTTGAACCGAAGGTCTGAAAACTCTTCCATTTCGATGTGCACTGGGTGAGGACTGTAAGCATCTGTGTGTTCAAGGTGAAGTATGATGGAAGAGAGATACCATGCGACTACACAGAACAGGTTTTATCTAGATATGTCTAATGTAAATAAAAATATTACAATTGAAGCAAAACTTATCATCCTACCTACGTAATATGTTCAAAATTGCAGTTTGGAAAGAGAGCTGACTGGGAGAAGTCGATTAAGGAGGCGAAGGTCCTCATTAGACAGTAGTGCTATCATTCTCTTTGTTTCGCTTCCCTGTGTTCCTGGAAATTTCGAAATGCACCAATATCATCAGAGAACGCAAATTTCGTTAGGAATTCTTTGTGTTCGTCCAGATTCTCGGGCATGATGTTTGAAATTTTTTTGAGTGTAACTCTTATTATGTGGCATAATTGCGTACAACACTTGCAAATTGTAGGCACGCAGGCGCAAATTTTTAGTAACGCCCAATTGCACCGTCGAATGTCGCGCTGGCAAGTCGTGTCGACTCGAGTGGACACCGAAAACGACCTCGCTTATGTTTTCGATATTTTCCTATGACACCATGGATGCTCTGCATTTGTAATGTGCAAAAACTTAGCCGATTTCCTTGAACTGTTTGTACCAAGCGGGTGTCGATGTCCTGGATAGTGGCATTTTATGATACGTCGTTCTGAGGTAGCTTTGGAACTGTGTATCCGGTTTCGTTTCGATAAAGCACTTCATGCAGTGACTTCTCATGCAGGTTCGTGACGGCCAAACTGATGATCCATACATTCGCAGTGCAGTGGAAGCAAGGAGTACTAACTTCCGTCGGTTACTCACTGAAGCTTGGAGAGTTTCTTTCGTAGCAGATCGAAAACAGAGTGTCTTGTCTTTCCATACAGTTTTTATTCACAAATAAGTTTGTGAAAATAATTATACACACCCTGTAGATTTATTTTAGATTTAGATTTGAATCTAAAGAGGTAATTTTATTAATTTCATTTATGCTATCGTTACATTCTCACACAGTTTATCCCACAAATATCGTTTGTCGCTTCCTAAAACCTCTGTTATTTTGTACACACATGCCATCTTACCCGATAAATAGGCTTTCTCCACTTTCTGTTGAACGGTACCTAAGTCATCGGGTGGTCACTACGCACATATCGTACGGAGCTTACGCAGAAACAAAATTCTACTTCACAAATGATGAAAGAGGAGTCAGTTTTGTGAAATAACACCATCATGGGTTTTGTGTTGGAGAAATAGCCTCCACAGTCGTTGTCTGCCGTGTGGTGTGCTATGAGTGCAACTAGGACTCTCGAACCCATTTTGTCTAAGACCATAAATTCTCTAAAATAAATATTAAAGACAAGAAAGAAGGGACGGAAAGACGAGGAAGAATATATAAACAGCTATTGGAAGGCATTAAGGAAAAGATAAGATATTGGAAACTGAAGGAAGAAGCACTAGATCGCACTCTGTGGAGAACTCGTTTTGAAAGATACTAAGGACCTGTCGTATGACTACAGTCAAACTTGACTATAACGTCATGAAAGGTTTTGTGTTGTTATAAACGAGTGTTTTATATGTGAGGAGTGTAATTTTAATAGTTAACAGTGGAGAATTAATTGGTACCACAGGATATATGACGTTATAGAAGAGGTGTCGCCTAAACTGAAGTCGTTATAACCGGGTTCGTTTGTATGTAATGACTGATGATTACACACATGCTGACACCATTTTTGAACACGTGTCCTATTACGACAGAACCCGTGCGAGGTTTTATTTGTGACGAATTTTAAAGAATAAACTGTGCGCTAGTAATTTGTGCACTGAAGATAATATGAAAGGAATCATTCAAGATGTAATGTCTTCATTGTCACAGGCGGAATGAGCGAAAGTAGAGTTTGTTAGATATAACGTTTGTCTGCGAGCCGAAGGTAACCATCTGCATCAACCTCTATAAATATGCCGTTCAAAACCTAATTCTAGCCGATCCCAGTAGCCGCGCGGTCTAAGGCATGGGTCTGCAGCCGCTCGATTCCTGGAATTGCGAGTTCCAATCCCGTTGAGGGCATAGATGTCTGTTGTGAGTGTTGTGTGTTGTCAGGTACAAGACATAACGACATGCCGATCCCTCGTCCAGAGGAGTTCTACCGAGTATGTGTGTGTCTGAGTGTGATCAGGTGCAAAAATAAACGTCCACAGCTAAAATGAGTAGGTAGAAAGAGGTCAGACTAAGAAAGAAGAAAAAGGGCTAATAGACGCGAAGAATCTACTGATTAGGGTACTTCGATTTCTGCTCGGAATTACTTCAAATTTGGGTGGATTTTCACATCTTCATTCATCTTCATAATCCCATATTTACACACTGGCAAACAACAGTAGATAAAGGCCTAGTCTAATATTCTACACAGCGTAGAGGCGTAAGGTAACTCCTTTGTTACTCTACAGGTAAACAGCTAAAAGCCGCGCCAAAAATATCTAAAAAATATTTCACCAACCTTATAGATATGTGTCTTAGGCTCATGCAGCTTAGCCACCAACACCGCACTTTCCTTTATAAGAAGGAAACACCACAGTTTTCTGAAATCATGCTGCCTCTGTGTGTGTGTGTGTGTGTGTGTGCACGCGCGCGCGCGCGCGCGTGTGTGTTTGTTTATGTGTGGTGTGTGTGGATGTGTGTGTGTGTGTGCTTGTGAGTGTGTGTGTGTGTGTGTGTGTGAATGCGTATGTGTTCCTTATTTAAAATTTCTGAATCATTTGTCTAATTTTCATGAAACTTGGTACGAAAGTTATGCCACAGTGGATAATAAGTCATGAATTTTAATTTTTTAAAATCAGTAATAATGACATGAAGAATATGCGAATTTGTGGGGTGGGAACGACACTAGCGCCACATACTCTAGGGCCCTGGGAATATATAAGGTAACAGATCTTGAAACAAAGTGGAACATGACTAAGAAATTCAATAAAACCCGCAATATTAACTGCAACACATGGATCTCAACTCACAACAAAGTGGATTAGCGCCCGGAAGCTACCAGTGATATTTGCTAGTCAAAATAAGTAAACTGTATTATTGTAATGAAACTTTGGATTTATTTTCGAAGTTCTGCGGTCTAGTCTCAGATCTTTCGGCTCACTCCTGCGTTCACGCCAAACGAGATGGTCATGTCTGCCGTGTGATCTGGTTGCTGATATCTTTTTGCGATAACCCGGAAAGAGACACCTACTCACGCTGTATACAGAGTGATTAGCTTTGGTAAAAAAAATTTCTTTCTCGGCAGGTTTCTGTTTGCGATAAATAAACATTTGAACGGATACAACGTTTTTTATCTGTCGTTCTTCTTACTCTGATAACGCTATGCCCGTGGATAATAGTATCAGCTGGCTAGTCTGTACAGTGGAGAGCAAGGTTAAGTTAGGTTAAGTTAGGTCAGGTTAGGTTAAATTAGGTTAGGTTAGGTTAGGTGATAGAAGTACATGAAATTATACGAGTAAATTTAACACACTGGACGTCCACGTAACTGAAATTATGACATGATTTATGAGTATGTTAGGTTAGATTAATTTAGGTTATGTGATAGAAGTACATGAAGTTATGTCAGTAAATTTAACACACAGAGATAGACCATGTAAATGAATTTATGACATGATTTATGAATAGACATATTTGATAAGTGTACCAACATACTATCTGTTGACATTGTACAACACGCACATACGGCTATGTAACTATCTGCTCTGTAATGGAACAGCGAACGGTTGAAATGCACGACTTCGAATACCTCCTGTTACTCCAGTGTTTTCTGCATTTCCTTACCACTCCTAGCACATTGGCTTGTTTACTCCCTTTCTGAACTTCACAACCCCAATATCCCAAGTTTCCTTTGATATGGGGTGCCGGCCACTATAAATCTCTCAATCCCACCACTCTACTTCCATCGTCCGTCGCAAGGACCAATCTGATCAGTTATAACATCAAAGTCACTGAAGTAGACCCATACAAAGAGGAACGTATGTATAAATTCCCACTTCCCATTTCATGATTTTGCCCGAAAGAAACCTTCATTACTCTGTCCACAAAAGCTCGCTCACGGTGCACATACTAATCCAGATAAATCCTGTCTACAACGGATTGTCTATTTTTTTAAGCTTCTTCTTATTATCATCCTCCAATCAGAAATAACATGAACCTTTTTTTTTAATTTGGTGCTGGAGAAGGCTGGAGAAAATCAGTTGGAAGGATCGTGTGAAAAATGAAGAAGTATTACTCTGGGGTCAAGGAGAGGAATATCCTACGAGGAATAAAAAGAAGGAAGGCTAAGAGTATGGGTCATATTTCGCGTGGGAACTGCCTTCTAAAACACGCTATTAAAGAGAAGTGACGGAAAGACAAAGAAGAAGATGTAGGCAGCCACTGGATGTCTTTAAAGGAACGAGAGGGTACTGGAAATTGGAAGAGGAAACACTAGCTCGCACTGTGTGGAGAACTCGCTTTGGAAGAGGATGTGGACCTGTCGTAAGACAGACGGCATAATAATGACTGTTCTCTTACATTCTACTAAGATTTCCACAGGCAGGTTTTCCACAAATTCGCAATTGCTCGAGAGCTTTTTATGTGGATCCCTCGTACCGAATTTTACCCAGACTGACAACAAATTTCGGAAGGTAGGAAATGAAATTTGTTTAGCCCTCGCCCCGTAAAATAAGGTGTGTCTTTCACTCCATCGATTTTCACGAAGCTCACAGCTCGATATTTTGGTGAACATCTCCTTTAAAGAAAGTCTCCCAAATCGGATGAAAGGTTTAGATAATAAGAGCGAAGTGCCGTTTGGCATTCACTGCAGCGCCGTTCTAGATATTCGCCCTTCTTAGACTTGTTTTTGGAAGGAAATCTTATGCCGAAGAGCACGAAAATCCGACAAATCCGTCTGTTGCCAGTATGACGTCACAAACTGAAAGTCGTGGCTTCCATACAAGGCGTTCCCTTTGCTTCATTAAAGAGACCTCGTAATTAATAAGAAGCCAAACATACCAAAATCACAAACTGTAACATGCATGATGATGATGATGATGAAGATGATGATAATGATGAGAAGAGTTTATTTGAATTGTTTTCTTGTGTGATTTTAAGTTTCCGCCGCGATGTAAATGAGATATTCGCTCTTCTGAGATGTTACGCAGCATAGAATGGTAATTATTTACCGACGTTTCGGAACAACCTGTCCTGCTTGACCCTCGAATGTGGGGCTACGTAATGTCAAAATATTTTAAAGCGAGGGAATAGCAGAAGTTGCAATGAGAGTTGATTAATAAAACCTTTATGGGAAAAAAAGGCAGGCAATGTACTTATAAACATAACATGCAGGTGCGTTCGCGTAACCAATGTTGCCGTGGAAAAGCAATAAATATTACGTATTCTGAGTATGTGTTTGTAGCCTTAGTTATCCAGCACGCAAGTCATATTTTTCTGCGTCCTATTATACTGCCATCTGACTCCATTTTATTTTCCGCATTATGTCACAAACGGCACGATTTTTGGAAAAAAATTATTGAACATAAAATGTGTGTTTTGATTTTCTCTGCAACTTTTGCCTGAAAAATTTCTCATTCCTAGAAGAAACAAGCGAGATATTATAAATGTAATCGGTCTTCATGTGAAGTATCCGTTATCCTTGTCAGATTTTAATTAAAATTGAATTTCCTCGACAGATTTTCGACAAATCCTCAAATATTGAATTTAATGAACACCCGTCCAGTGGGGTGGCCGAGTTTTTTCGTGCGGACAGACGGACAGACAGACGTGACGTAGCTAATTTCCGCGTTTCGCATTATCGCCAACACGCCGATAAACTACAGACTTTTCTCCAAAACTGACAATGTGCATGTTAGAACTGTCGCACAAGGTACATGTCTCGCAGAGCAGCAGTGTCACTTCAAACGTGAATAAAAATTTTCTAGTACTTACGGTCCGACGCGGCCGGTCGCAGGCTCAACATTAGCACCACCGTCCACAGCTGCATCTCGTATACGCGACATGTCTGCGGGCGCATGTTATATAGGCAACCTGCCTTCCTACCCACGTGACCACATGAGGTCGCCAACGTATAGCAATGGCGGCGGCAGCAGTAAACTTTTACAATTATTTTCGTCTAAACCTGTTAATCTGGACTCTGTTTTGCACTTCTTTTCTTGTTCTTCTTTACAATAACCACCACGTATCAGAAAATGACTCCACTTCAATCTACAAGTTGTATGGATACGAAAACTTCTATTACATTGAGCCTTAGGCCTACAGGTAGTCTCGTTCCATAATGAATTGTCTGCTGGACACTGGATAGGATTTGGCTGGCAATTTAGGTTCACGTAGATACTGAAATTCCTTTGAGTTTGATGTTTGTCATTCGTTGTGCTATCCGATATCACCAAATAAATACACAAATTTCTGCTTTAATATAACTTATATTGTATATTAAATATTAGCTACATGTTTCGACTATTCAAATAAAGGTAAAAGTACATAACGTATACCACATGTAGTAAAATTCTGTGAATGTGTGATCTGAGGTGTGAGGTTTATAGACCTATATTGATATGCATTTCCACTTTTATTATAAGAATTTTAATACAACGATCCTGATGATAGTCGTTATAAGGACCGAAACATGTAGCTAAAACTTAGCATGTAATGTAAGTTGTCTTAAGACTGAAAACTGTTTATTTAGTGAGTGAAAATGCTCTTTGCTTGTGAAGTCTGAAAGGCAGGTCAGCTATATACCAATAGAACCGAGGATATCAATTGGAAATAAAAATATAGGCCTGCATCATATCCAATATCCAACCCTATATTAAAAGATATTTTTACATGACACGGTCAAATATCCGTAAGCGTACACTTTAATATTATTTTATAGGCCTACAATATATGATCTGAAGATGTGTAATTTCACACAGAAATCTGAAATACCGAGACTCATCTACTGCATATTTTAAGGCTAATTTTATTGGCTTGTAGTAAATGAAATGCAATAAAGAATTTTTATGTCATATAGGGCACGTAACAAATTTTGTTTGAGTTCATACATCTGACATTTTAGTCCTGTAGGTGGTAAATTATTCAGTGAGTTGTGTAGCCTGCTATTAACATTATTTTTTAAATAAGACACTGTCGTCGGAAAACAATTATTATTTGTTTATTATTGTTACAAAGAAACCTGGGCGACGTTTCGGAACCATGGTTAGTAAATAATGTTTCCATTATTCGGCAATGCACAAATATTTTCACTGTGAAGAGCTGTGACTCTCTATCATGCAGTGGTTAATACACTACATTCAAACCGTTCTCAGTGACTTGGTGTATAGGCAAGTAGCCCAACGGTAAGGACAGTTCCTTCTAGCGGCACTTCTGTCAAGCTGGTGAGGGTTGTCTGTCTCTTTGTATATCAGTCTTTGATGCCGCATGTCAAAAGGTTTCTCCGTTTCCAAAAGACTGCAGCCTCAGTTTCAGAATAAATTCCGCACTCAAATATAAAAGGAGCACCAAAAAGAACACGAGATCAGAACAGCTGAATCTGACGCCATGTTTCCTTTGAACCATGCTCGAATTTTGTTAATGTGAGGATAAAGTTTTGCACAAGAAGTTTGTGAGCATAATTCAAAAGTGCAAACACAATCAATTTCAAAATACGAGTTGTGATACAATCAAAAGAGTATGTATGTCATAACATTGGTTAAGGAGCTTTTTGTGTCTCTTTGTCCGTTCGTCTCTTTGTTTAATCAAGACCGATTTACGCGAAATTTGGTATGAAAGGAACATTATTTTGTGGAGTCAATGTGAATTTATGACGTGGGTACCACACTAATACTCGTATTACGTGAAGTAGAGTTTTGGTGTGTAGTGGTGATAGAACTGCTTAGGACTCCGAAGAAATATGAAACCCCACGTAATCATAGCTGTTGACAGACGGAAAATGGAATCGCATTTTTATGTTGATATACTATTTATTCATGTAATACATATTGCAAATGTGTAGAACCTTTGTACGGGTAATTTTCTCTCCAATGTTCAGGCATACTCGTAATGCCTAGACCGTCTCTCATGTGAATTGTTGTATGTAATTCTCAGTACTTTAATTACAGAAAGACCAGTTTCAGTATAAAAGACAATGTACGTATAACGTAAAAATGAGGCGCGCTTGTGCAACCATTGTTGTACTGGAAAGCAGTAAGTATTACGCAACTTGAGTGTGTGTTTTTAGCCTTAAGTATCCAGCATGCAATGCGCATGCACCGTATAGCTATCTGTGGCCTGCCCCGCTCTACGTAATTTTCTTGTCCCGCTCTACGACATTTTTCCACATTATCTAATAAACGACACGAATTTCGGGGGAAAAAAATTTATTGAACACAAAATGTGTGTTTCGAGTTTCTCTACAACTTTTGTCTGGAACATTTTTCATTCTAAGACGAATTTAGCGAGATATGATTAAAAATGTATATTGGTCTGCAGGTAAAGTACCGTTTATTCTTGTCCAGTATCAATTAAACTTAAATTTTCCCTCAACATATTTTCGAAAAATACTTAAAAGTCAAATTTCATGAAAATGCTACGTGTGGGAGCCGCGTTGTTCCATGCGAAGAGACGGACGAACATAACGAATGTCATATTCGCTTTTCGCGATTTTGCGAACGTGCCTAATATTGGTAATACTACTATTACTACTAATAATAATAATAATAATAATAACGATGATGATGATAGAAGGAGGAGAAGAAAGTTCTACAGTTTCAGAAATTATTGTAAACTACCAAAAAACCGGCTGATATTTCAACGGAAAATTAACACAAACAACCCTCTTAAAAACATCTTGGCACTTGAAAATTTCTGGAAAGGCACTTACATTTATATTGCTACACTAAACATGGTACAATAACAAACAGGGCTGCCTTCCTTAGAAAATCGATTTTTTTTGAAAGGCAGAAAGTTTGCACAGTGATGGGTTTAATGATTTGTCCTTCTCTTCAGATATCAATAGTGTGAGCAAAGGAAGAAGGATGAGATGGGCGGGCCGTGTAGCACACACGAGAGGAATGCTTAGAGGGTTGTAATGGGAAAACGTGAGAGAACGAGACGAAATCTAACACGGGAAGATAATTTTAAAGTGTATCTTTAAGAGAAAGGGTGGCGGGCATGCATTCCACTGCTGCCATATTGTACTACAATTTGTAACTACATTAAACTGACATAAAAATGGAGTAAAAAAACTGTTTTAATATACTTTTCAGAAATATATTAAATTTTTTTCTAGATGGCTTCTTTCATATATTATACCTCTTCGAAAAGTGGGAGACCTTTATGCCCCATCCTGTATATGTACGCGTATGTAGTTATGTACGTATGTATGTGTATAATGGTGTACGTATGTATTTATGCATGTATATCTGTATATATGTAATTATGTATGTGTGTATGTGTTTGAACGTATGGGGGACATGAGAGGTGTATACGGGGTTTTGGTGGGGGAACTGACATAAAGAGATCACTTGGAAGACCTGGGCGTAGATGGGATAATAATATTAAAATGGATCTTAAAAAAGTGGTATTGGGTAACATTGACTGGATTGATCTGGTTCAGATTAGGGACACGTACCGGCTGTTGTGAATGAAGCGATGAAGCTTCGGGGTTCCATAAAGTGCGGCGAATTTCTTGACCAGCTGAGAACCGGTTAGCTTCTTAGGAAGGACTCTGCTCCCTGGATTTATTTACTTGAGTATTTGCGTGTGTGTGTGTGTGTGTGTGTGTGTACGTATATATATCTCTCTACGAATGGGCCCTGGTACCGACTCAGCCTGTAACAGAAATGATTACCAAGAATACTTCCCGGGGGGGGGGGGGGGAAAGGGGGGGGGGGGGGGGGGGTTCCCACCTTTTTTGGGTTAATTGGCCGTTTTTTTGTAAATTGGGATTCCTCACCCCCCGGGACCCGGGAAAGGA
>Ga0131853_10025343_pt1 | contig 10688 bp, 7 predicted proteins | sample TergutLab28metaG_FD_92764 | JGI IMG/M metagenome (GOLD analysis project Ga0131853, IMG submission 92764) | Labiotermes labralis P1 segment gut microbial communities from Petit-Saut dam, French Guiana - Lab288 P1 (version 2) (version 2) | ecosystem: Host-associated > Arthropoda: Insects >... | reverse complement strand
GTGGTGACCTTATCAAAAAAAGAATTTGATATTGTAGAATTGCTTTCTATCAATGCGCCACAGATTTTTGATCGGGAACGTATTTATGATTGTGTATGGGGATTAGAAGGTGATGGGAGTAGTGATACCATTATGGAGCATGTCAGGAAGATAAGGGCGAAGTTTGCTTGCTTTGGGACTCACAACTATATTGAAACGGTTTGGGGGGTGGGTTATAAATGGAATGGTTAAGGTCAAAGTGTAGATTTCAGCAGATGAGTTTGCGAAAATCCTTATTTGTGATTATTGTCGGTGCTACATTTATTGGTGTTGTCCCATATCTTTTATCAGCATTTGTTGTTAACATTATTTTGGAAATTTGCCTTTGTGACACGCCACTTGGACATCTTGCTTGGATACTGCCCTTTATGGTCGCGGTTAGTATTCCTATTTTGGCATCTGCTATTTTCTATAATTTTAAACTCAAAAAGCCACTTTCTCAGTTAAATATAGGGGCTAAACGGATTATGGAAAATGATTTGAATTTTTCCATTGAAGTGTCTTCAAAAGATGAATTGGGAGAACTTTGTGAATCATTTGAAGCCATGCGGGTGGCATTATTGAAAAGTAATCAAGCATTATGGCAACAAATGGAAGAGCGGAAGCGTCTTAATGCAGCATTTGCTCACGATTTACGGAATCCCGTTACTGTTTTAAAAGGATCTGCTGCTTTATTGGAAAAAGGGCTTGAACAAGGTTATTTAACTTTGGAAAATGCCAAGGAAAGTATTTCTTTAATCACCCAGTATTCAGCCCGAATTGAAAATTATATTGGTGCGATGACAAGTGTACAAAAATTAGAGCAGCTAGTACTTACACCGAGAGAAACTGACTGGTTTGCTTTGGCGAAAGATTTAGAAAGCAGTTTGTCTATTTTAAGTGCAACTGTTGGGAAAGAAATACAGATCATTATAAATGGTAGTAACAAGCAGTTTTCGGTAGATGCAGATGTTATTCATAATGTAGCTGAAAATTTGGTTAGTAATGCGCTTCGCTATGCAAAAGATAAGATTCAAGTAGAGATAAGTTGTGATACTGAAAAAATTGTTTTATCTGTGAAAGATGATGGTGTTGGCTTTTCTAAGAAAGTCCTTGACAAAGGGGCTGTGCCATTTTTGCGTGATGATCATGCTGAGAATGAACAACATTTTGGGATGGGACTTTATATTTGTCATTTGTTGTGTGAGAAGCATGGTGGTGAATTGATGTTGGAAAATGATGAAACTGGTGCAAAGGTGACTGCTGTATTTTTATTTTAATGAGGCGTTTTTAGTTAGTGTGTAAATCCCCATCTATTAAATACTTTATTGTATTTAGATAGGCGGGGATTTGTGTTTGTCAAAAAAAATTAAAAAATTTTAAAAAATCTTGTAAGAAAACCAAGATGACGTCGTCTAACCAATGAGAGCGAAATGAAAGGAGGTTTAATCAGATGGATTTAGATTTTGAGCAATTGTACAAAGCCCATTATATGAATGTGTATTCTTTTGTGATGACGTTGACAAAAAAACCGGATGAAGCTGAGGAAATTACACAAAAAACATTTTTTAAAGCAATGACCACGAAATCCAAGCATCATGGAAATTCATCTCAGTTTACATGGTTGTGTGCAATTGCAAAAAATTTATTTTTAGATGACGTCAAGTTAAATAAACGATATATTGATGAAATGGCAGAAGATGAAAGAATAAGCAATGTTAATATTGAACGAGCATATGCAGATGAGGAAATTGCATTTCGCATCCATCAAGTCCTACATCATTTGGAGGAGCCATACAAAGAAGTATTTAGTTTGCGTGTTTTCAGTGAATTGTCTTTCAAAAAAATCGGTTTGTTATTTGGGAAAACGGAAAATTGGGCATGTGTCACTTACCACAGAGCAAGAGTTAAAATTCAAGAAAGGATTGATTTATTATGAAAATTTCATGCAACATTATTCAAGATTTACTTCCACTTCATCACGAGGAATTATGTCATGTTGACAGCCAAAAACTCATCGAAGATCATTTGAAAGACTGTGAGGACTGTCAGAATTATCTTAAAAGAATGAGGACAAACCAAATTGACGAACGAATTAAAACGGAGAGTGAAAATATGATTGACAACTTTACACAAAAAATAAAAAAACAAACCATCATTTATGGATTAGTGATTGCCATGCTGATTTCTGTTATTCCGCCGTTTGTGGTCAACCTTTCAGTTACAGGTGGCAGACTAGATTGGTTTTTCATCGTATTGACAGGTACGATGTTGTTCGGAACGCTTACGATTACGCCATTGGTAATTGAAAAGAGAAAAGGACTTTGGACATTGATAGGCTCAACTATGAGTTTGCTGTTATTACTCTTTACCATTTATTCATATAGCAGCGGGAATAAACCGACAGAAGGCATGAGCTGGTTTGCAGTAGCCTCTCTTTCTACACTATTTACAGTGGGTGCCGTTTTATTTATTGATAAGCTTATGAGAAAAAAGTAGCTTTTTATCTAATTTTTGCTGTCCAATTTTAACCATTTGTAATTTAACCCATTAATCAAATGGTCATATTTTAAGGTTGAACGGTTAAGCTAACTGTCTTCAATTAAATTTGAGGGATTCTTGAGATTTTGCTGTTATACTCTCTTTAAACTGAATAGTCAATTGCGAAACTGCTGTTATTCTAATCTTCTTTTTCTCGGGAAATGAGGTATTTTTGCTAAAACCCGAGAGTCTGGCTATATTTTAAATTAGGTGGCATCGATTTCGCAATTGCTTATTAAACTTAAATAGAGGAGTGTATAGAGTATGAAAGTTGTAGTAATCAATGCCAGTCACAGAAAAGACGGCGCAACCGCAAGGGTATTAAAGGAATTTTTAAGTCAGTTAAAAAATGAAATAGTCGAAATTGAAATGTTTCATGTAGCCGATTTGGACATAGCATTTTGCAAAGGTTGCTGTCGTTGCTACAAAACAGGGGAATGCTTTATTGCTGATGATGCCGAAAAATTATCACAAGTCATTGCGGGTGCAAATGCTGTTATTATTGGTACGCCATGCTATGCAAGTGGTGTATCGGGTCAACTGAAAACATTTATTGATAGAGGTCATTTTGTTATTGAACAGCTATTAAAAGATAAACATGCTATTGGGATTGTAACATATGAAAATGCTGGTGGTGGCTCTGCATCCAACACTCTGAAAACTTTATTCACTTTTTCAGGTGCAAAAACAGTAGACAAACTTATTGTGAAAACTGCATTTGGTTCAGACCCAATAAAAAATGACAAGATTAAAAGTCAAATAAAAAAGAAAGCTGCCAAGTTGCTTAATTCCATGCAAAACAATAAATCATCACTTATATGCAGTGTTACTAACTTTTTTGTACTGAACTTTGGTATTAAGCCTTTTGTGTCAAAAAAAGGAGCGGCATATCAAGGGGTGTTAAAACATTGGGAAAAAAGGGGGATTTCGTGATGTATGAAGTCTTGAAAAGAATTGGAATTATATCAAAACAATAAAAAAAGCCGCTCACTTTCTGATTAAAATATCAAGAAGCGTGGCTTTTTCAGAGGAGTTTATCTGACTGGCAAATGTATCTTTGGTTTTTGATGATTCTTCAATGCTGAAAATGCAAATGTTATAAAACAACGATTAAAATTTGAGGGAATATTGAGATTTCTCTGATATACTTCTCTTGTGCAAAACAAGGAGATGTTTTTATGGTTGAAAGAACAGAAAGTTCAAAGAAAATAAACCGATGGTTGTTAGTGGTTCATCAGATGACTTGTGTAGGGTGTGAAGAAAGAATAGAGCAAATACTCCAACAAACGTCAGGTGTTTTATTTGTTAAAGCTGATTTTGTGAAGGGGCTTGTGGAAGTAGGGCTAGATACGAGTGTGAGAGATATATCTAACGTGGTTGAAATCATTAATGATCTTGGTTATCGTGTTAAGGTTGATGATGTTATGGATAGAACTATTCCTAGTAAGCGAAAGGATTTATTGAAATCATTTGTTATATTTGGGACAGTCGTTGTTGTAATTATCATGGTGTTTTTGGTTGCAAATTTTGGTTTTGATGATTTTAATCCGCTCGCTCTCACCACAGATGCTGGGCTTATTGCTGTTTTTTTGTATGGATTGATTACGTCATTGCATTGTGTAGGTATGTGTGGTGGGATTCAGTTTTCTGTGTGTGCAACTTATCAATCAGATGGTCATGATCGACGTAGCAAGTTAAAACCGACGGTTTTATATAATTTAGGTCGTATGATTTCTTATACACTGATTGGTGGACTTTTAGGTGGCATTGGGTCTGCTGTGGTGATGACTGTCGATACTAGAATGAATTTTCGATTTGTGATAGGTATTTTGATGGTGTTAATGGGAATCGGGATGTTAACGCGCTTGCCTATGTTGCAAAGGTTGATGCCAAGAATGCCGAAGTTTATCGGTCTGCGGCTCCGTCGTAAAATTGGTAATAGTAGTCCTTTTGTCGTGGGTTTGTTGACTGGATTTAAGCCTTGCGGGCCAATGCAAACAGCGCAACTTTATGCATTAGCAACGGCGAGTATGATGACTGGTGCTTTGACGATGTTTCTTTTTAGTGTCTCAACTGTACCCATTATGCTGGGCTTTGGTTTAGTGACGACCTCATTGAGTCAGAAATTTGCTGGGAAAATGATGGTAGTGGGTGCTGTTATTGTGATATTTTTAGGGTTAATACTGCTTATTTAATGACAATAACTTGCTTTAAATGTCGTAATTGTTTATAATTTAGGGAATACTGTTAGCGGGACAATAAGTGTATAGGAGTCGACTTATCATGCTGAAATTAAAAAATATAAAAAAATCATATCGAACAGCTGATTTTACTCAGGTGGCATTAGCTGATATTTCGATTGCTTTTCGGGATAATGAATTTGCAGCGATTTTAGGTCCTTCTGGTTCTGGAAAGACAACCATGCTTAATATTATCGGTGGCTTGGACCAGTATGAATCAGGTGATTTGGAGATTGAAGGGACTTCTACCAAGCAGTTTAAGGATCACGACTGGGACACCTATCGGAATAATCGCATTGGCTTTGTTTTTCAGAGTTATAATTTAATTCCCCATCAAACAGTTTTAGCTAATGTGGAATTGGCTCTGACACTTAGCGGTGTTTCTGCGAGTGAGCGACGTGTTAGAGCCAAGCAAGTGTTAACTGAGGTTGGTCTTGGTGAACATACGCATAAAAGGCCTAGTCAATTAAGTGGTGGCCAAATGCAACGGGTGGCCATTGCCCGTGCTTTAATTAATGATCCAGAAATTTTACTTGCTGATGAACCTACTGGTGCCCTTGATACAACAACCAGTATGCAAGTAATGGATTTGCTTAGTGAAATTGCGAAAGATCGTTTGGTCATTATGGTGACGCATAATAGTGAATTGGCTGAGGCGTATGCCAATCGGATTGTCTATTTAAAAGATGGGCATCTTGTAACAGATACCCGACCTTTTAATCCAAAGGCAGATCAAATTCAAAAGGGTCGTGACATTAGAAAAGCGAGCATGTCCTTTTTGACAGCTATGACCCTTTCTTTTAGCAACCTAATGACCAAAAAAGGTCGCACATTGGTCACGGCTTTTGCTGGTTCCATCGGGATTATCGGTATTGCTGCCATTCTTGCATTATCAAATGGCATCAATGCTTATATTGAAAATATTGAAGCGGACATCCTTAGTTTATATCCACTAAGCATTCAAACAACTGGTTTTGATTTTGGAAGCATGATCGGTGGCGCAGGTGGAAGACCAACGCGTGAGACAGTCGACGGTTTTGTGCAGGAAAATCGCATCTTAGGCAATCGATTTGCTTTGCGGAATAACAATGACCTTGCTGCATTGAAAATTTACTTAGAAGATAACAGGGAAACCATCGATCCATTGGTTAATACGATTCATTATGCTTATAACATCACGCCGCAAATCTTTTTGAATGAGACTGCTGATGGTGTGATCCAAGTCAACCCTGACCCGATTTTTTCTGATTTTGGTATGGGGAGGATGCTTGGATTTGGGGGCGGATTTGGCATGAATGTTTTTAATGAAATGCCAGGGGATAGCCAGCTATTTGAAGCCCAATATGATATTTTAGCAGGTCATTGGCCAACGCGTTATGATGAAGCCATTCTGATTCTCCCTTACAGTGGTCGATTATCTGATGTGACCATTTATGCGATGGGGTTAAGAGATCGGGACAATCTTGAAGAAATGTTACTTGCCTTAATGGGGGATGAACAAGCGAATTTTGAAACAGATGAAGCATTAGGATTATTTGCTTATGAAGACATATTAGCGGTTGAATTCAGGGTGATTAATCCTTTTGAAACATTTGTTTATGACGAAACCTTTCATCTCTGGGTTGACCAATCTGAAGATGAAGCCTTCATGCAAGCGTTAGTTGAAGGCAGCATCCTTTTGCGAATGGTGGGAATTGCCAGACCAAGTGGCACCCTTACAGCACTTTCAGCTGGCATTCATTACACACCTGAATTAATCAATCATTTGATCACAGAAGCAGGAAATTCCCAGATTGTTCAAAATCAACTGGCTAGCCCAGAGGTAAATATTTTTACTGGTATTACTTTTGCCGAAGAAGCAGAGAATCAGGCATTAACTTTTGACTTCTCACGTCTGATTTCTATTGATGAAGAAGCTTTACAGGACATATTTACCATTGATATGCCCGAAATGGCACTTGATTTTTCAAACTTTAATGTCGACCTTGATCTCGGAGCTTTTCAGTTTGACCCTAGTTTATTCAATTTTGATTTTGGGGGATTGGCTCAGCTGGAACTTGATTTTACGTCAATTTTAGGCGAAGTTGAACTGGAACTTCCACCTTTTGAAATGGCGGAACTAACTGATGCCATTGCAGGAAATCTAGGAATTTCAGGTGAAGCAATGGCAGGTATTATGATGGGGGTTATTCAAGCATTTTTTCTCGAAATTCTGGATTCAGGCATCACTGATCCTGCAGAAGTCATGTTAGAATTTATGCTATTTTTGGAACGACCAGATATTCAAGAAATGATTCAGTTGCAATTATTGGAAATGATTGCCGAATCCGAATTACAAGAACAGATTGCCGAATTCTTACAAATTTATATCGAAACAGTCATTCAAATATATATGGAAGAATTAATCGACCTTTTGCAAACTGAAATCGAGGATCAAATTGGTCAGTTGATCAGGGAAGTTACAGCCACAATGACCACCCAAATTACCCGAGCAGTAGAGAATCAAATACAAGAATTAACTCGAATGATGGGCAATCAAATCACAACAATGACCACAGAAATTGCCACTGAGATCGAAGCAGCAATGACTGAATTAACTGAACAATTTCAAGAGATCGACCCTAGCATCATTGCCGACACTTTCCAATTAGCCCTTGATGATGAAGAAATTTTCCAATTGATGAGTGCCATGATGAACCCAGCACAACAAACTCATGAGCAAAATTTAAGGCAATTAGGATTTGCTGATCCAGCAGTGCCAACGCAAATCAGCATTTTCCCCCAGAGCTTCGAATCTAAAGAAGAAATCATGGCAATTTTAGATCAATATAATGAACGCATGGAAGCAGAAAATCAACCTGAAAGAATGATAGTCTATACAGATGTAGTAGGTGCATTAATGTCATCAATTACAGATATTATTAACATGGTTAGCTATGGTCTTGTAGCGTTTGTTTCCATTTCTTTGCTAGTTTCCTCCATTATGATTGGTGTGATTACTTATATTTCTGTTTTAGAGCGAAAAAAGGAAATTGGTATTTTACGTGCCATTGGTGCAAGTAAAAGCAATATTCGTCGGGTTTTTAATGCTGAAACTTTGATTGTTGGCTTTATCGCAGGGGTATTGGGAATTTTAATTACCTTGGTGATTGCAGAAATTGCCAATGTGATTGTGCTTAACCGATTTGATATTGAACGCATTGCCCGTCTGCCTATGATTGCTATCATAGGTTTAGTTGGAACCAGTATGTTTTTAACCTTTATTGCAGGATTAATCCCATCATCAGCTGCTGCTAAAAAAGATCCGATTGAGGCTTTGCGTAGTGATTAGCTTGTTTTCCTGAAATTAATTTTTGACATGAAAAAATAGGTGCCCATTAACACTGGAACACCTATTTTTTGTTCAAATTTTAACTTTTGAGTTATTCAGCCGAATGATTTTTATTCGGCGGACAATGCAGCCATTGTAATGTAGTTATAAGGTTGATTGAAATGTGGTAAGAAGAAGATGTCAAGTAATTTCAATTCATCAATGGTCACTTGTTTTGCAACAGCCAAAGAGAACATATGGATTCCCATTGAAATATCGTTAAATGATGCTAATTGCGCACCTAAGACACGGCGGGTTGTTTTATCATAAACAATGCGGATTTTAACACTATGATTATCGTCTGTAACGAAGCCAGGTTTTTGTAAATCTTCATAATCAGTGTGAGCAGCATCAAAGCCAGCAGCGGTAGCACCTTTGTAGGTTAAACCTGTCGAAACCATGTTGTACCCATAAATAGAAATCCCATTAGACCCTTGAACACCTGCAGATTGAAGTGGTGTTCCACCTACATTATGGGCAGCGACAATGCCACTACGGACAGCATTTGTTGCTAATGCGATATAGGCTGTATCTTGCAGGGCATTGCTGTAAACAACGGCACAGTCTCCGACTGCATACACATCTGGCTGGTTTGTTTCTTGATTTAAGTTAACTTTATAAGCACCTGATGGTGTTGTTTCTAAAACTCCCTCACCTAACTGGGTATTGGCGGTAAATCCAACACACACAATCACCATGTCGACATCATAAGAGCCTTTAGTTGTTACGATGCCTGTTACTTTGCCGTCACCTTTGATTTCTTCAATTTTTTCTTCTAAGTGAATAGCGACACCATTTTTTTCCATATGCGCTTGCATGTCAGAAGTGATCCACTCATCATAATAGCCTGGCAAAATAGAAGAATCAGCTTCAAACATATAAGTTTTCTTTCCACGTAATTGAACAGCTTCTGCAAGTTCAACACCGATATAGCCTGCACCGATAACTGCAACAGATTTAACATCATCACTTTTTAACGCTTCATGAATGTCGCCACCATCGTGGAAGGTTTTAACATAATGTACATTATCTAAATCGATTCCTTTGATGTCAGGTGGAATTGGACGTGATCCTGTTGCTAAAATCAATTTATCATAAGGTTGTTCAAATGCTGTACCATCTTTTGAAACAGCCTGAACCATTTTGTTAGCAAAATCAACAGATTTAACTTCTGTTTCCATCAAGACATGTGCACCAGTTTCGCTTAATTTAACCCCAGAACTGTAAAACAGTGAATCTGGACCTTCAAGCTTTCCTGCTACCCAAAAAGCTGTTCCACATCCAAGATAACTGATATATGAGTTACGCTCAATCACAGTTACCTCGTGATCCTTATAATTGCCAAGAATCGTATTTGTTGCTGCGATCCCGGCATGATTACTACCAATGATAACAATTTTACTCATGTTAAAACCTCCTAATAATTTTGATTACCATTTAATAATGAATGGTTACAAAGACAGTATACTACATAAGCTAGAACTTGTAAAGCATTATCCAAAGAAAAGCACTTGAAAATGAGAAAAAAATAACCACAAGTCGAATTTTATGTTATTTTCGCCAAATTATTTGGCGAAAATAATTATGTAAAATGTGATGGATATGCTACGTTTTTGGTGGTACGAATTTTCAAATACAAATGATTAAAAAATAAAGGCGTAAAGAGCTTAGAAAACTTCGTCATATCAAATCCACTAACGTATAGCTATTATTTAGATGGGGTGCCTGAAGTAGCAGTCAATGTTTTACAAGGATTTTAACGAATTAATGTTACCTTTTTGTTACCTTTAAAGAAAAAAAGTTGAAAAAATACGTTATTTGTAACATATTCGTGCAATTTTCGGCATAATATGGTATACTATGAATAACTTAAATTTATTGGAGGTTTTATTATGAATAACTTAGAGCCATGGGTAATTGTTGTCATTGTTGTAGCTGTTTTTGTGGTTGTGGTTTTCTTGCTTTCTTACGTGAAATCACCGCCAGATCGGGCGACTGTAATTTCAGGATTCAAAAAGAAACCGAGATTATTAATTGGTCGAGCAGGTTTTAGATTACCATTTTTCGAGCGAACAGATAGCTTATACCTAAAACAAGTAACGGTTCCTGTTAATTCGAACTCAATTCCAACGAATGATTTTATCAACGTAAACATCGAGGCGGTTATTAAAATCAGAATTTGTTCAGAATCTGAAACCATTAATCGCGCGATGACAAACTTTTTGAACAAATCGCCACAAGAAATTATTAAAGATACACAAGATGCTTTAGCGGGTAACATGCGTGAAATCATCGGTACATTATCACTTAAAGATTTATCACAAAATAAGGATAAGTTGAGTGAGGCAATCCGTAATGCGGCAGGCGGTGATATGCATGCTTTAGGTCTTGAAATTGTAACTTGTAACATTCAGAATGTGTCTGATGAAAAAGGGTTAATTGAAGATTTGGGAATGTGCAATACGGCTGATATTCAAAAAGAGGCATCAATTGTGCGTGCTAATGCAGAGCGTGATGTT
>Ga0131853_10025342_pt1 | contig 10689 bp, 4 predicted proteins | sample TergutLab28metaG_FD_92764 | JGI IMG/M metagenome (GOLD analysis project Ga0131853, IMG submission 92764) | Labiotermes labralis P1 segment gut microbial communities from Petit-Saut dam, French Guiana - Lab288 P1 (version 2) (version 2) | ecosystem: Host-associated > Arthropoda: Insects >... | reverse complement strand
TTATTATTATTATTATTATTATTATTGAGCTGCTAATTCGGTGTGAAAATACGCAGACCTTTTTCGAAACCAGTAACTTCCATAATTTTCATTGTCATAATCCTCCAAGCCGTACTATGGACCTGGGATCGACTCAGCCTCTAACATAAATGAGTACCAGGGATATCTCTCCTTGGGTAAATACGGCCGGTAAGACCGCCTGGCCTTACCGTCTTCATGTGCTGATTGTCTAGATATTCTGGGAGCCTCAACCCCCAGGAACTCTAAGGGCCTGTCCCGGCCTGTACAGGGATTGCTTTACGTTACTTCCACAAACCAGACTGTGCTAATTTAATAAACTTTCACAGTCAGTGGTCTACGTTGACGGTAATCGGAGTGATGAAGCAACACGTGATTTATATTTTCTATCACTTGTGTTGTTCATGTTTGAGTCTCATTTTATGTACATGTGTTTATATTGCACTTTATTACTCTTTGTGTGTGACTGCGCTACAAGCCGAAAGGTCGCGGGTTCGATTCCCAATGGGGTCAATGAGATTTTTCATTGACATAATCCTTCCGACCGCACTATGACCCTGGGGTTGACTCAGCCTCTAACAAAAATGAGAACTAGGTACATTTCCTGGGGAGTAAAGGCGGCCGATGCGTAAGGCTGACAACCTTATCACCTTCATGTGCCGACTGTCTTGAAATCTGGGGGCCTCAAACTCCTGGAACCCTTGGGGCCTGTCCAGACCAGTACAGGGATTGCTTTACGTTTCACTCTTGGTTAATGGCCCCTTGGCTGTTTACTCAGCAGGTTATTAAACAATAACTGAATTGAACTGAACTGAATTACAGGTAACACGCGTTCGGACCGAAGAAACGTTAAATCTAAGCAGTGATAGGGCTGAAGACCATTCCCTACGATACTTCGAAATAAAGAGGCAAGATCCTACATCTCAGTGGTTAGGTCACGAAAATCCTGAGAGAGGAAATTGACTGTCGGCTGCTTAGCGTTTAAGGCCCTACTTTTCGTGCGGAAAAGGAAATACTGATACGCTGGCTGTGGGTTCACCGGCAATCCGACTGACGCGAAAATCAAACCGTGCCTTCTGCGTCAAGCCTGAAGTTCCTCTGAACAATTCAAACATTCCGCTGATAAAAACAGCAAAAAAAACTGTGCCTCCGTTACAAAGAAGATTTGGTTAATTCTGCTTAGCAAAATTACTGCTATTTATTCTGAAAATCATGTAAAATACACCGTGTAAGCAAAACGCTGAGTGTTCTCATGTTAAAACATCCGATATTTATACTAACCACTGTACTTTAAGGGGTGAATAAAACAGAAATTTTCTCATAACTGGTACGTAAAATAAATCAACATCACAAGTTTATTTTACAAACGCTTATTACGCTGCGTCCGGAAGTACAGTCAATCCCCGATGTAGCACCAGTAACTGTTTGGTGCAATGCATGACGGGTACTGACGGTGGCTGTAAATCTGAGTGACGTGAAATTGGGAAAATCTGTTCGCAGGCTTTTGTGGGTGTTAGGTGAAGGTGGCGCTATATCGGGGGTTGACTGCCCGTGTATGCAGTATCACGAATGAAAGCACAATTTCATCTGATATTTACAAACTGACTTCCTACCTCCAGTCTGTTTTTCCATTACAAAGACCAAATGGCTTATGCAGTTGGGGAAAATAATCACCGTTTTTCATTTATTTTACGACGCTGTCAGTAAGCGTGAAGTTATAGCGTCGAATAACGGGACCACTGAAGCAACTACAAGGTATTTTGAAGGGCGCAATCCGTGACTTAAGACAGTTACCAAGAATTTTTCTGGGGAGGGGGAGGGAGGACTGAATAATAAAGCAAAAAGCTTCAGTCAAAATACTGACTAGTATAAGCGAGGTTTGATCTAGGTATCACCCGAGCACAAGCCCACAGCGTCCCGGATACATTACCCCGTTCAGCAATCACGAAACTATGGGTAACTCTGCTACGAACCCTACCTCTAACACTCCATCCAACCGCCAAATGGGTGATAGTACAGGTTACCGAAAAAGTTCCTACTGACCTGCAAGTCGAGGGAATGTGCCTAGATAAGTTTTAGACACATTCGTAAAATTGCGAAAAGCGACCATCACATTCGTTCTGTCTATCGGTCCGTCCATTAGTCCGCAACGAACGATTTGTCTCCCACTGGACGGATTTTCATGAAATTTGATTTCTGAGTATTTTTCGAAAATCTGTCGAGAAAATTCAAGTTTCACTAAAATATGACAAGAATGACAGGTCCTTTACATGAAGACCATTACACACTTCTGGTTATATCTCGTTCAGTTCCTCTTAGAACGAGAAATGTTTCAGAGATAAGTTGAAGAGAAAATCAAAACACACATTTTATGTTCAATAACTTATTTTCCGAAAATCGTGCCGTTAATAAGATAATGTGGAAAAATATGGAGAGCCTGACAGGCCACAGATGACAACACGACGCATGCGCTGTGCATGCTGGACAACTAAGGCTAAAAACACACACTCAGAATATGTAATAGTTATTGCTTTTCCACGGCAACAATGGTTACGCGAACGCGCCTCAATGTTACGTTATAGTACCCTGTGGCTTGTTACTGAATGGCCAAAGCCCATTCAATATACGAATGTAAAATCCTTACGTCGATCCATTTCCTTCCATTCCGTCTGCCCGATCGATTCCAAAAGACCATAAAAGTACAATGCACAAATCTACCTCTGTCCACCGCTGTTATGTGGCTAGACAGCCATAGTCTACAGTTTTACAGTCCAAGCATAAAGCGATCTATTTGTTAAATATTGCCCTTAGCAAGAAGCTGCGCCACAGTGATAAAAAATAGTAAGTCAGAAAATGTTCGAGAACGAGACACTTCCGGCGCGTTCGCGGACACAGTGCAACCAAGGTAGCCATGGTAATCAAGCTAATAGTAGCGACGGTAACAACAATGGTAACAATGGTACCCGTAGTCATACATACATATAGGTCTTCATGTGGAGTGTCTTATTTTTGTCCGATTTTGACCACAATTAAATGCTTCGACAGACGTCACTGCAAATCCTCAGAAGCCAACAGTTGCATTTCGCAACTGCTTGGCGAAAGCGCCTATATAGGATGTCAGATGTGATATTCTTTGTTGTTTTGAACTTGAATTTAATGTGGACTGTCCATCATCTCTGTTGTACTAAAATATGGACACGGGATTCACGCCTACTAAGATGTTACGCCGTGACTATTGGTAATTACCTACCGACGTTTCGAAGAAACTTCGTGTCTTCAAGCAATGCACGACAAACGTACGAACCTTCGGAACGTCATTAACTGTTTACCAGTCGGCACCGTGTAACATCTCGGAAGACTTGAAACTTCAGCAGCACCGCTGTGAGAACCTCAAATCTCGCACTGAGGGTTAGTTAATTATACACAAATAGTTACACTTTGGGAGGGGGGAGACATTGATTCATTCAGTACTTTAACTGAAATATTTATTTTCACTTTTATGTCCCCAAATTTGAATTCCACAGACTGAATCTTCGCGTTCCAAATTACTTGCCTGCCAATAAATGAAAATTATAAAATCACAGTATCATTTTCACGGAAAATTTCGTATCACTTCATGCTCCGTTAAAAACCCGTTGACCAAATACAGCCTCCATAGGGTCAAACATGAGCCCCAAATGTAACCGACAGTATGTCCTTGTCTCTACGGATGTCTGACGGCACTACAGGCGTAATCTTGGCACTCGTAAGACATTTAACATTTCACAAGCAAATAAATAAGAAGGATGAAATGACGATGAAATAAACAACTTGCTGGACAAGGTATTTGTCTTCCGTCACTTTTAAACAGTCGGCGTTTTATACAGGCTAACTTACGCAAGAAAAATTACGTACAAAAAGGGGCAGGCAGCTATCACGAAGAGTTATACTGAAGTAAATCTAAGAAAGAAAAGTGAGGTATTGTCGAAAAGGAATGTAAATGGTTTCGTTTTCTTTTTTACTGTATGGTCTTTTGTACATGCGTGTTCCAGCGGTGTAGTGAAATGAAGGAGCCCAAGACAAATGCGTAAACACATTTTTTATTCTTATGTTTAATCATTTAAGCAGCGGCCTAAAAAAATAGAGATTGGGAAGCTAATGTGTGCGAAAGGTTATGTTCTGATGTAAATCCTGTAAATTGTTCAAGATATTCGACATCACGGGTTTTATTACGGCGACAGAACAGCATGCTTTTCCTCCTCGTTTGTCAGTCCCTTTGGCGACTCTTCTCGTCTGCCACTAGTGCTAAATGGCAGGACGGCTGTACTAGATGAAGCAGGAATAGAATGCCAACAGCAGGACCATGCTTTTCTTACAACATATCATAATGTATGATTTAGTTAAATATGGTTTCAGCCTTTACATCAAAATCTGAAAAGTCACCAAGCAACAAATCTTCGATTTTGTAACGCCTGCTTCACTGCAGGCGGGGTTACATGCATGCGCTTCTTCAGCAATCTCCTCGTCTTCGTATATTGTTTAATTTTGGACTAAATGGATTTATGATGTTCAGTGCACATTGTGTGACAACTTAACCATTCGGAAACTAAATTAATCGACATTATATACAATGAAACCCAGCTAAAACGAGCCCGCAAAGGACTGGGGTTTTTTCGCTGCAGGTAGGTAAGACGTTGGGACTGTGATTATGTTATATCCAGGTTCCGTTAAAGATGGGTTTCACTGTATAAAACTCCAGTTCCAACCTGACAGAGAATTGGTTTGCTTCCAGTCGGTTAATACTGTGGACGGACACAATCCCTGTTTATTGTAGGAAACATAATAAGTGCACAGGAAAAAAGGCGAAGTTTGTAGCGTTAAACCTGGCGATATATATAGTAACCACTGAGCTTCAATAGGTGAGAAATATAGGCCAATCTGAGCTAAACAAACATAAAGGCCAACGAGGTATATCAAATCGCAAACACAGCGTTCATGATATATACATGATACGACTGCCGTGAAGATACCTTTGCAATTTTGCCTAAATAACGCTTTGCAGTACTGTAGAAGTGCGTAAATCAGATGAGTTGTCACAGCGAAACATGAACTTACCAGCGAAGAAGAGCCTTGGTTGAGGAGCAGATGAAGGAGATCTGAACTCCTGCTGCTGCTGCTGCTGGCCTGGGGTGACAGGATCCGCTAGGATGTCGTAGTCACTTCCGTCGGAGCCCACAGCAATGAAAGAGTACGAACCACGGGACCAAGGATCTGCCCGCCAGCGGGTCACTACTGCCTCCTTCGGCTGCAGCAAAGTCATTACTTCGTGCATACAACCACAAAACAAAAAACTCTACTCGGAATATGTAAATCAGAAATCGATGTGTGGAGAACACAATCCTTGAATTGCTGACATAAATTTGGTTATTTCAAAAACTGGCGTAATACGAACAAACCCGACCATGTAGCTGCACATAAACTGGCTACTCGAACTACTGCCATTCCGCGATATCGAGGTTGCGAAATAAGGTAACTCGACTAGGTCAAGGTTTTGTTGTAAGCGGATTCCTCATAGGTAAATTTCTAATACGGGTCTTGAATTAACCTTCTTAGGACAAGACAACGTCAAAGTAGTTTCCTTTCCCATTTTCTAATATATAATAACAAAATCACTGCTTTTATTAAGGTCCCCAGGCTTCACCCACTTGCACAGTATTAAGACGAGTAACGGGGTGTAGCCCTGGTGCACTGACAACGACAGGCGAACCCGAACTACTCGGATATAAATCTACTACGATACCGCCTTGTCCACCACAAATCTCAAATTAAATAATCCGGGGTCGAAACTAAGCCTCTGGGATGACAGACCGGAAACCAGCCATCTCAGCCATGGCAAGGAAATCGGAGACTAAAAAAGTGGAAGTTCTTTTCTATGGAACGCTCCCCGACTGCCGAAACAGCATTGCATTCTGTAAGATTTCCAGGCTTCGCCCGTTTTTCCCTCCCGTAAGAGCAACGTGTAGACGAAGACGAGTAACGAGGATTTGTGGAGTGGTAGTACGGACAGGGTAAAACCGAAATATTCGAAGAAACACCTGTCCCGACCACTTTATCCACCACCAATCTCATATGGCCTAGCCTGGGATCGAAACCGGGCCTCCGTGGTAAGAAGCCGGCGACAATCGGCATAAAGTATGGCGCGGCCACTGAAGACGAAAATTAATCTAAATTATGCATAAAGATTCAATTCGTACCACCTGGAGGACATAGTATCTTGCCACGAGAAAGGCCAGTCGGTGTTGCTGTAGGCCTATTAGGAAATGAAAGCCGTTTATAGCAACTACCAGACATAATACTTTAATACGCAGCGTGGACAGAACCCAGACAATGTACGCGTGTACCTAAGTGTTAAACCTCACGGTGCACATATTAACTATCAGGCTTCCTTGGAAAGTGCTTTCGGTCCCAACATCATGGGCCTCCTGTGGAGAGTGACGAAAAATTATCCTAAGTCGGAAAATAAAACCACACCGTACAGGTTCTTATTCTGATTTATGTGGTAGGAAAAGTACTGATAAAGATGGGAAGGAATTACGCCCAACGATCCATGAAATAGGTAGAGAGCATCTTCGCGACCTCCTGACAAAATAAGATATAAAGAAGAATGGGTCAGAAAACAAAGAGACAAAAGAAAAGAAATGAAACTCAAAAATAACTGTAACATTCTGCCAGTACACTGACACCATGGATAGTGGGGATGACGCTCGAGGATTCCCACCTACCAACCAGCCTAAAGCGCCCGTCGCTAGAAAAGGTTTTGACGTAGTTACCGCTAGCAACAATCGTGTTTACTGAATGACTCTCGAGGTTTTGAGGGAAATACAGGGAAATGTTTTGCAGTGGGAAGAGTAACTACAGCTCGAGGGATGTGTGGCTGGGGTCGATACATGGGGTTTCTTGTGACCCCTGTATAGTTACTTCCTGTAATTTGTACGAAGTCCAAATTCATGGGTTGCGGTCCGGTTTGGTTTTTTGCAATGCTGTCTGTATTAACACTATACAGCGTCACTGTACATGAGTATAGAGCATTCACGAGAGACCATACATACAAGGAGTATATTATACGACGTATACCACATGCTATACGTAGGGAGTGTAATTAGTATAATGACACGGCTGGCTACTGGCTGCAGGATCAGAGGTTCACCTCCTGGCACACTCCCTTCTCCAAAGAGTCCAGACTGGCTCTAGAATGCAAAAAGTCTCCTACTAAATGGGCAAAGGCGACACTTTCCTCGGGGCGTGAAGCTGACTGCTCACCTCTATTTCACTCCGAGATTCAAAATGATTGGAACTATACCTGAAGTCCCCCATACTGGTGTGCACAGAGACTTAACCTCTACCTACTTAGTTAAGACGGACGAGCATAAGACAGGCGTCTGCAGAACAAGAGAACACAATTTCTGGCGTTCTATGGTTCTTGCATACACAGACATAATTACTACCCACGCATTTGAGTGGGCGGACTCGGGAAAATCACGGCACACATAGGTCAGGGTAGTTGATATCCCAGTCGGGATTCTAAGTGGTAACATCTCGAATACAAATCAGAGCCACCCTGCTTGACAAAACGCGTTTCTCCGAATCACTATACTCGTCGGCACTTCGGTGGAGACTTCAAAGCAAAAGGAAACATGAATCTCCGACAAGAATTGTCGGTTTTAACTACGTAACTAACAAAGAAAACAAGCCAACAGTACCGAAATCTGTAGGCGCGAATTGTGTCACAAGTGGCACTCGTTCCCCATTCCTGTTAAATACAGAAGATACCTGTTTCTGGCTGGCTTAAGGAACTTGTAATGACCCAGGAGGCTAGTCGCAGGCCTCACACCGTGGAGACCCTGATTAAATCCTAGGCCAGTTACTGTGGTATTTATGGTGGGCAAAGTGGCACTGGAACAGGTCCTTCTCCGAGTAAGGTCCGTTTCCCCAGTGTTCTACACCCATTCTCTCACCACCAGCACTACGTAAACCTAAAAAGTGGCAGCGTCGTTAAACAACATACTTAAAAATTATTGGCTTACCTCTGGTACTTCAATATCGCCGAAGATGCCCCTAAGGACGGTGATACAGCGACCAACGATGACGTCTTCACTGACATTTTCCATAATATCCGCCGCTTCCCCAGCCACCAGAGCCAGAAGCACTGGAGCACGGCACAAACTCCAGAAGAGAAACAGTTCACCTAGGAATATAAATTGCAGTACTACGTCTTGCATCAAATATATCGAATGTGCTGACAAAAAAACTTTCTAAAAAGACACAGTAGGCGAAACTACACTTCTACATGCCACTTTCTGTCCACTTCCGTTTCTTAAGGTCGTTCGTGAGTATTCTCATAATTTCCTTCCGGGTCACGACTGTAAATACATGACAACTTTATTATATACTATAAATCTCTTATGCAGTCTTTGCTTTCGGGGTGACAGTGGCGCCCCGACACGGTGACATTCTCCGCCTTCCAAGGCGGTCTCGTGCATCGTCCGTAACAAGTCAAATTCGAGATTTGTAAGTACTCGCAGTGAAGGTGTTGAAAATTCTATTCTTCCGGGGTGTTAAGCCACGTCGACGGGCAGTCAGTTACCGCAACGCTTCGAAGGAGCATAGTGCCTTTTCAGGATAAGCAGCTCAAGATGGGCCTCCTCTAGGAGTGCTTGAGCTGAAACGTCGGTAACTATTTACCATCTGATCGGTGTAACGTAACAGAGCAACTGAATATTCTAGATAAAACTCATTCGTATTTACTCCAACCTTCATATTATATACTACTTATTTATGAATTATTTACAAAGACAAGTGAGAAAAGTTAATGCATGACGAAAAGGCTGGTCAGTCGGTGTGTTCACAGACAAGTTTTATCTCAAAACCGCTCAAGTGAAATTTGTTTTGAACATTATACTGAATGCTGGCAAGTTGGTTCCATTCAGTAATTACTGTTCGAAAGTCACCAATAGTTTAAATTAGGCAAATCGAATCCGAATTAATTTTTGCAAAAACGGCCTACAGCACACATTACTGGTAGCCTATGTAGCGCAAATACAGACATCATTAATGGCCATTTATGCATTATGCACTCACTCATTCATTTATGATTTATGGAACGAAGCAGTCGGTAACGTACAATGTAAGGGTAAAGCAGTCCCGTTACAGGCCTGGAGTGGCCCAGAGGGTTCCAGAAAGATAAGGTTCCCAGACTTCATTACAACGGCACAAGATGGTGGTAAGGTTGTCAGCCTTACGCACCGGCCGCCTTTACCCCCAGGAAATACTCCTTGTACTCATTTCTGTTACTGGCTGAGTCGACCCCAGGGTCATAGTGCGAAAGGAAGGATTATGTCAATTAAAAGTCTCAATGACACCATCTGGAATCGAACCAGCGACCTTCCGATTTGTAGCATAGCACCTTAACCACTGTGCTACCGCGGTCCCCAACGTGCAATGTACTGTATCGAATATTTGGACTATTGTTAAACAGCGTATTGTGAAGCAGATACAAGTCGAAGGTCGTGGCCTAATTGGAAGTACTATCTCGATTCTTTCCTGGAGGGGAGGGGGAACACAAGGAAAAATCTGGGCAAGGATAGCTGGGGACATGACCGAGGCTTTCGACGTTAACAGGTGTAGCCTACAGTAGGCCTTATCTCACCTGAAATATTTTTGAACGACAAAGGCTTAATGTATATGTAATGTCACATTTATGGTCTTGTACCTGCAATACACTGTCAAGAATGGCAACAAAGCACAGAAAACTGCAAACGACATAATTAAGAAATACATGTACGCCTAATTCGAAGCTTTACGTATGTTCGCTACTCATGCTTCCCTCGAAACAAAATACTGATACTCATATTTCTCCAACGTAAAAAAAGGTAACTCAATCCCTGCACAGGCTTGGACAGGCCCTGAGGGTTCCAGGAGTTTCAGGCTCCCAGATTTCAAGACAATCGCCACATGAAGGTGGTAAGTTTGACAGCACCGGCCCCCTTTACCCCTCAGAAAATTTCCTGATACTCATTTATATTAGAGGACGAGTCGACCCCAGGGCCATTGGGCGGCCGGAAGGATTATGTCAATGAAAAATTCCAATGACACCATCGGTAATCGAACCCGCGACCTTCCGTCTTGTAGCTGAGTGCCTTAACCACCTGCGCCTCTGCGTGCCCCATTTCACCAGTGTAGCTCCATATACCGTCTGGTAGTACTGCTGAGACACACAAAGTTCACGTTACCTCTACTGGCAGTGGTGCTGCTCACGTGTCCAAACATGTCGCCACTGGGATCCCAGAAAATGCTTTCGAAGCACAGCACTACTTTGTTCAGGTTTCCAAAACCAAGTCGCTGAATTGCTGCCACCTTCCAGCCGGGTAAAGGAGGGACGAACTGCACGGTATTCGGCTCACCTTGAGTGTTGGCAGCTGTGCACTGTTTCAGCACGCCCAGTGGCAATGTGCACAGCACAGCATCTCCTGAAAACACACACATTTCGTAACTTAGCTCGGCTGATCGGATGAAGGAAGATGCGGTGGGCTAAACGTGTTGTATGAACGGGGGGGGGGGGGGGGACACGGGGTTTTGGTTGGCCCGCCCGGGAAATCTGGGGGGGGGTGTCGGGTGAATATTAAAACCGAAGTT
>Ga0131853_10025341_pt1 | contig 10689 bp, 5 predicted proteins | sample TergutLab28metaG_FD_92764 | JGI IMG/M metagenome (GOLD analysis project Ga0131853, IMG submission 92764) | Labiotermes labralis P1 segment gut microbial communities from Petit-Saut dam, French Guiana - Lab288 P1 (version 2) (version 2) | ecosystem: Host-associated > Arthropoda: Insects >... | reverse complement strand
CTGGCCATTATCTCCGTAACCGTTCAACTTTGGATATATGTGTTTTGGGTTATATCGGTATACTTTAACATAAGGAACACTCTCCCGAAGTCTTGCACATTCCTCCTGGGACACCCTGTATATATATATATATATATATACACACACACACATACATACGTACATATATATATATATATATATATACACATACACACACATATACATAAACACACACACACACACAGCAAATACAAGCAACACTGCACAGTTCACTATTTTTAGATCATCTAAATGCTACAGGTATCTCCAATGTTCTAGTGGCCATTGTATTTGGGACTGGTATTTTTCACTGACATCTAGTGCCATAAAATGGGTACCATCCTCATAACCTGATAGTCCCTGCTGCCTGTTCCTTTCCCCACTTCCTCACCCAGCAAGTTCCAATTTACTGGAACTATAAAGTACATAGCTGTGAAGTCAGAGACTACACGGTGAGTTACTCATACTACCCACAAAATGGCTGTTTCTGTTTTGAATGTAATTGTCAAATTATGTTTGTATAATGTTTTGTAAAATAATATTCAACAACACTCATGGTCCCACAACTAGCAGTAACATTACTAGGACATGTATAGTCCTCATACAGCTAAGGAAAGAAGTTATAACTGTTTACTCTAACTCTCCAACATCATGCCACTAAAATCAGTTACATTTGCATCTTCTGTTCAGTATCCCTTGTCTGAAACATGTTCCTATGTGTCAAAATGTCCAGCAGGAATATCATACCTCTGAACACTGGTGTATTACACCATGTACCAAACATCTGCAGCTCTACTAAACCTACAGTGTCAAGTGTTACAAAATTTCCACCTTACAGATGCTGCTACACGTAACAGCTTGTGACACCGGCATTGCATTCTTTTTCCTATATTTGATGACCTCAGAATTATACATGTATAAATATGTATTTATCCATGTACGAAGCACAGCTTGACTAAAAAAGGAGGAGTACTGAATGATTCATAGTCATGAATTCTTATCCAACAGTAGAATGACTATCAAGTACAGCAATCCAATTTTCCTTCAAATGATGGTGATAGAATTAAAACAGTGGCAATCTAACAAAAACATTCACACACTGGCAATTGGATGAGAGCAACCAAATGATAGTATTCAAATAGTGGCACCCCAACCACTGCAACCAAATAAAGCTACTTGACTAATGCCAACAAAAATAGTTACTAAAATAAGTAATCTGGTATATTATTAGATGATACAAACAAAACACATGCATTTATCAGTCCTACATCTCTTCTTTAACTTCAGTCAACATCCATTTGTGGAGACCTAGACACTGTTTTTACCACTATAAATCAACAGAACTCATGCAGTATACAGCGAATGTATGGGTGGGTTTGATTACAAGGTAAGTCAGGACAGCTGTCACTGCATCTCACTAAACTGGAAAATGAGAATATATTACAAGTTGCAAGTCTAAAGTTTCCAGACTGAGGGAATGTAACACTTTTGGGCTGAAATTATTTACAATTTAGTACTGTTTCATTCAAAGGGATCCCCTTCTTGATGTAAACACTTTACCCAGTGCCTCTCCCACAGCTGTAAACACCTCAAACTCCTGTTTTGCGATGCGCTCCAGTGCTGCCTGTGATTCAGCTTACTACCATCTTTTTTTGGTTAGGTACCAGTAAAAAAAATGTGAATTTATATGGCAAGCCATGTTGTCATGAAGAAGAAGTCAGTCCTGTATATGTCACTTGTCAAGCATTTTCTCCCAACACCTTCCATAAAAACCCTTAGTACTCCTATGAAGAACTGCTGATTCACAGGCTGGTACTGAAGAAATCTCCTTCTGAAGAATTGCCTTACTGTTCAAGAAAACAGACAACATGCTCTTGAAGTCTGACTTCATCTGCCTCAACTCTCTTGGATGGCAGGACTTTGACTCTTCCTCTGGGATGAATGTTGCTTTGTTCCTGGGTCATAACCATACACCCAGTTTTCATCTCATGCTCTGAACTTAGAATAGAAGCCTCTTTCCTTTCTGACATGTTTTTGTAGGCCCTTGCATAAAGCAAGCTGGTTTTGTTTCTGGTCATCTTTCAGCAGATGGGCACAAATTTTACAGCAATATGCCTCAGATCTTTGGTTCATCTATTATCATGTACTACAAGATGTGCCTAGAATGTTGCAATCATCATCAAATAAATCCTTATAACCGACTCAATGCATATTTTCCACATTTTCACCAGTCTGACTTAATGATGGGGGACTTGAACATTCAAAATCCCTAGAAAAACATTGGTGACTTGAAACACAAACAGCATTCAACGTTTGTACCCTACTCATGACGTCATCATAAAAGGCTTTTATAAGAGTTCTGTAAGTCTTAAAGCTCAAGGTTAAAACAAAACTTGTAGCAAATTCTCTGCTCTTTAAGGTCTGCCACTTCACTAAACTGTAACAATCACAGAATGCACCTAACATGAACACACTTTAAATGTCAACTGCAGAAAACACAACATGAAGTTACATTGATGCTCACCACACTAATTCACAATAAATTCAGATATACCTACCACCACATAACTGCCTTATATCCAATTAGCACTCCAAGTGATCAGTCCAAAAGCTTTTGGCTGGCACCACATGTAAGAGGTAATACAGGATAGCTGCTAAGCCACTAATGTGGCCACTTACTGACAAGACAGCCAGGTAAGCAAGACTAGAGCAGTTCGTACAGTGAGTGACTAGAAGTGGACACCTAGAATTTCATTATATAAGCCCAAACAGCTAACTTAATATGACGACTTGCTACAGACTGGAAGACTGGAATTTTATTATAAGAAGTAAGCTACAGTAGCTCTGTACAATGACTGGCTACAGAATCCACCAATACTTGCCTTGGTCCAGTGACCTATTTGAGGACTGTTATCACTACCTGGGTGACACAATGTCTCGCCTGGGGCAGCACATTTCACACTGCTGAAGCTATCAAACAGTTTGTCGATGTCCTTGGCAGTCACAGGCAGGTAGGTAACAAGGGCAGAGAAGACTGAGGGAAAGACTGTAATGCCCAGTCCAAGCCACATGGCACTACCAATCTGTTCAGGCATTTTCCTTCATGTGTCATGATGTCTGTTGGCAAGAACTGATCACGGCATAAAAATTTGTAATGAAGGAACCAAGCTTCCTCTGTGGTGCACAGTCTACCGACTTTCTCCGCCCACAATTTTGCACTGAAATAAACAAATGATTATATTACAATTCCAAAATAAAGCGCCGTTAATGCAAGTGTAATCCTAAATAATGAACACTTACTGTGCTTAATGCATGTTTAATTAAAAAATAAGTTCTGAATTTGTCACATTCAAAAAATATACAATGCAAAACAAACTGCAACTCATTATAGTTCAGTGACCGTACAAGTGTCAGTTTGTTGTAACGTTTTTTAATTGTTTTGAACCGAAAACTGGTTGTGTGGTGTAAGAATATATGGTCATACACATCTGGTCTATAATTTTATGAACATACCGCACTGGATTCCTTGGAAACCTGAAACGTTCCCCTCTCCTTTCCCTGTGCCACGACGTGCACGGTACGGCGTAACACCGTTGGTAATTGCCGTCCATTGCAAACCGCAAACGCAATAATTATATGCACATGAAATACACAATATATCCGTATGAAATGATACACATAACAAAATGGTGTGTTACGTTCAACACATATGCAAGAAACTTAACTTCCACAAAGGAATTAAAAGTTCAGTAACACTATGAAACACACACCCACGCTGCGCTGTCTTTCTCAATGGCATGTACACACACCAGGACATGTATATATACGAAATGAAATCCGTAACAACAAAACGCTGTAGTTTACGTCACACATACAGAACAAACTGCATTCCCACAACAAAAATAAAACTTTCCGCCACACAACAAGACGGATGACCCACGATAAATTCCAACTATAAAACTCTAACACAACTCCCCCATACTTGAACTAACGAAGTCAACACACGGTGAAATAGCCGTCTCGTGCACAGATCATCCAGTAGTCTCGTGATTGGTTGCGGCCGCAGCACAGCCGATCATGTGACTCGCGACAATTCTGACACCTGTTGCCATTGCCAAAAACTACCTGCCTCTGAATCCCACGGCTGGTACCATTGTTCACCAATACATGTCGCACCGTGGGTGCCCACTCCTCCCATCGCAGTTTCAGGGGGGGGGGGATGACTCGTATATTTGCATATCACTAATAGCAAAGCGTATATTTGCATATCACTAATAGCAAAGCGCACAAATTAGTCAAAGGCTTTATATATACATACATACATACATATATATATATATATCCACGAATGAACTGCTACATCATCCGTGGTGAATTGCCCGCCACAAGCTGACGTGATGTGGGTGGCGACTGGTCTGCAGTGTGTGGCGACGGCGTGTTACGTAGCGACATTACCGAGATATAGGGGAGGTGTGGGGCTGCATTCCATGATTGCAACTATGCCGATGAACGTGGTGAACTGGTCCACGTTGTCGGATCGGCACCCCACAGGAAACATGTAGTGGGCCAGGTGATGTAGTCTCCTTCGCGATTGTGGAGATTAAGGATTGCATTCACATGCCGACACGTGCTCTCGATCGTGTTCGCACATCAAAGGAACCGATCGTGTGGTTGACCGTTTGATGTGTGTAGCCGTGTGTTTCGACGTGCCTGTACGCCGACCAGCACCTACACCACACCATGCTGCTTCTAATTAGCCCAACATCCTTCAAGAACTGGACGCCGACGTCGGGGTCGCTGAACAGGAATGCGAGAAAAAACTTATTAACAACACTGATGGCGTCCAGCGTCCCGCGCCCGAACGTCATGGAAGGAACGTAGGGCTTGGAATTGAGGCGTGTTTCAATTACAGAAGTGACACGCATATTCGCCATAGGCGTTATAAATATACAATTTTTGTCAGAACGCGAAAAAATAATTCCAAACTCACAACAGCACAGCACTCAAAGTAAAAACCAAAGGGGTACTGGCGTCCAGCGCGAAGATGACGAAAATGTATCGCGCAGCCCGGAGAGTTAAGAGGAAACGCTATGAATAATTCGAAAGGCTAACCGTTGTCCGTCTCGTCAGAGGAATATCAAGGAAAATAGGGGGAGGGGGGTGAAACGGAAAGGTAATGAAGTGCCACATACGTTCGAGGAAAATGAGAGGGAAAGAAATTGTATGAATCTCTAGGAATAACCTGAACGACTAACCTTAGTCTCAATAGTAATGCGAATTGGTAGGAATGGAGGGAAGTGGGAACGCGAGCAGTATTTCGAAGGACTAACCGTCGTATCTCTCGTCATGTGCATTGAGTCATGTTCAGTAGGTGGAATGGTTGGAGTAGGAGACTAATGTGCGGTGCATAGGAAGGGAAAGGAGGAACTACAGCGCCACACGTAGCAGACCTGCGTTAATACGGAGTTGAAATAGAAGCGCCATGCATGGTAGATGTGCAGAACTAACGTACCGTACCCGGTAGGAGAGTGGTGTGGAACTTCTCCGTCCCTCGTACAATCACTCAGCCTGAGTTTTTTGGTTGAATGGTTCGGGGAGTGGGGGGAGAGGACCCAACAGTGCAGCCAATATGCTGTAACTCTGTGAATGTGAAGCTGCGCAAGTTGCCCCTCCTGTTGGCCGGTAGTTGGGGATTGTCTGTGGCTGTGCTATCCATGTGATCGTAGTTGAATGTGGAAGTGGAACTGTGAGTGATCCGGTCCGTGCATTTATGGGCTAGTCAATAATAATGGTTTTGCTACTAGTAGAAGTTTCTGCCTTGGCTAAATGACATGGATGTGTGGAATGTGTATTTGCTTAGATTGATCTGCGTATGCATATTTTTGTACGACTTCGGTTGGGCATGTGTCTCAAATTACGATGCGTCAGAGAAGAAGTATTGCGGAAATAAAAGCGTCTCGTGTGCATCTCAGGTGGGATACACTGCAAACGTCTCAGTAGTTATTTAATTACTGCAGAAAGTGGAAACATTATTTGTTGACCATTTTTCCTTTTATTTTGCAGTTAGTAAACTTTACAGATGCCGCACGATCAGCTTGCATGATAGAGGCTCCAGGAGGTAAGATTGTGTTTGATACATATCTCTACTGTCACGATAATGGAAGCGGGGAGTGGGGAAACGCTTTGCATTCGTCTGTTATATAGGCGCGGCACCAGTTGGGAATAGTGCCTATATTGTCATTTACCAAGCAGTTTTCATTATTTACGCTGCTGAAAGCGTTTGCAAATTCACAGAATATTTATTCAACATGCACTTTTCTGAATTGCTATTACGTACTATTAGCTTTGACGTAGTATGTTTAGTGAATATTGTTTTCCAAAGCAAAACTGTTCTGGTAGCAATATGTTGTTAGTTTGCTTTTAATGACTTAACGTTTTGTGAATACCCTAGTACAATGTTTCTGAGTAGGCGGTTAATGGTGAAATAGGCCTTCAATTTTTCTGAATGTTTTTCTTTGCATATAAAAAGACAGAGTATTGCTTCCATTAAATGTGTTTTCTTCTCATTTTTTATCATGTTCCATGTTTTTGTTCTGTTTTTGGATCCTGCTCAAAAATCTACTACAGGTCATTTCTTTTATTGCTGCAGACAGCCTGCATGTGCTGGTACATTCCAGATCAGTGATAAAAGAAATGCACTGTGTAATGCTGTTCCTTAAAATAATTCATGACCAATGCAGGAATTTACAAAATTTGCTGTAAAATTTCTTATTTCTGGATCACTGCTGTTACTGCTGAAATGCATATGGTTCTGCTTTTGAAGGTATTATGTTAGTTGCTGCTGTATTGTTAGCTTTAGAAATTGGGCATTTATTGTGACTGATATGGAAAATGAGCGTAATCTTCTTCCATCTACAGAAATATTGGCAGTAGCAGTACTTCAATTATTTTGAATTGTTGCTGCAGATTTTACAGCATGTTGTAAATTATATCTTGCTGATAATCAGCTTAATTGTATGTTTCAGTTATTTTTATTAAGATTATCTTTATGTATCTCAACAAGTTAAAAACTCCGATTTTGGATTAGTTACGTATTTTAATGTGACATCATATCTCTCTGTGAATTGATTATTGCTGCCTGAAGGGGTTCTGTACATACAGTGTAAAATTAAGGCAAGTTTTTTAAGATTAAAGTGGGTATATTTTCATACCCATATGAAAGAAAGCAGTTATTTTGTAAATTTAATCATGCCTAACAAAAAATGTATGCCTCTCCTATGTAGATTCTGCTGGCAGGGACTAGATGCTAATTTGTAACCATATAATGTGAAGTGAAGTATTTCCTGTTCTTCCTTGTGATGCTTATGTAAACCCAGTACTGTCAATTTCCAAAGACTTCGTTAATGTGACACTTTTCATAGACTTCTAATATTTTGATGAACAAAGTTTAATTAATTTAAGTATTCTAGCTTTTTGCCATGGATTTTATTATTGAGGTTGGTGCATGTGGAATAAATTAAGCACTGTTGTGTTTTTGAGGATGTAACATGTGCCCATGCTTGCAGTATGACTGTACCTCACTTGTTCAGCTGTAAGATATGTAAGCCCATTTTTATTTTGATAATTAAGGTGTGGGCCTTATGTTTTCTTCTCTTTTCTATCAATTGAAGCTGTGTCAGTGACACCAGTGTGCAGCATGCTATACCATTTCAGGGCCCTATGAAGTCATAGACTCATGGTCCCAACTATTAAGGTAGAAACACGTCTGACTTATATTTAGTAGGGACCAGTTTTGAATCTTTATGAGACACTGGGGTTTATGTGCCTTTGTCCTCATTCACTCAGGTAAATAATAGGATAACACTCTCAGGTTAAGCATGACTGGTGGTGCAGATAAGACCCCTACAGACCTGATGGTGTATGGAATACTACAATTTTTTGTCAGTTCATTTGGACTGGATTTCATTCTTACAGAAGCTGTATTCTGGATCTCTGTTACGAAATCTCGGAATAACATTGCTAATAATTACAGGGGCACACATCGGCTATCTACAAAACTGGCTGTGACCATGACTGTTTCTTTCCCCTCCCCTATCTTTCCATTGCTCATCCTTGTATTCTTTTTAGTGGTAAATACTATTTGCAGTTTGTACATTCATGGAAGTGTTGAGAGAGCAAAATGAGACAGATGAGATTGATATGCTTTCACATAAATCAGCAATACAGAAACAGTGTACTAGACTGAAGTTGACTGAACTGATTTGTCTGATGGACTCTTGCATAACACTTATACAAGGAGAATACAAAATGAAGGTTGCAGTTTCATTATTGACCCCGATGATGCTGACAGCAGGTCTTTGAACAGTGGGATTGTAACCCAAGTTTGACAAAACTGATTGCCTGAGGAGATTGTTATATATTTATTTGCCCTGAAGCTCTGTATCTTACAAACAAGTTATGTACTTTACTCACAGTTTGTTTGCTTTGTGATGTGTGGAGGAAAAATGACACTTCTGTTGCCTACTTATACAACCTGACCGAAGATCTGTAGCTTCCACTGAAACTTTCTCCACTTCAGTACTTAAGTGGGGAAATACTTGTGGTAAATATGGCTGTCACAAATGGCATCTGTAGAAAATAATAATTGAGGCAATGTATATGTTTTAATATGCCAGCAATTTATACTCTCATTTCATTTCTGTGAAGGTGTCATTCTAAGATAGTAAGTGGACTAAATTGTTTGTTGTTACAGCTTGTTCGACATGGACATTTAGTAGTGGTTACCCCACGCATAAAGGATCAGTAAGGCTTATAGCATTTCCAGGATGTGAAGAATCATATGGCTTCAGTATTTTGAAGATCATATTTAAAGATATTGTATGGACTAGTGAGTAATTGAATATTAATTTGTTCAAATAGGATTGCTGTCAAAATAGAACACAGCATTTCAGGACTGGATGCATGTCCAGTGACTGAAAACAGATCTTCCTGTCATATCCAACTATGTAAATATTTCCGTGCTCTTGCAGTGAGGATGGGAACAGATCCAGTTCCTGAAACATGGTACTGTATTTAAAATGTAAGCAGCTGGGCAAATTCCAGAGACCTAGTAATTCTAAGTGTGATATTCCATCATCCGAATGCTTTAGAATTAATTTTCTCTACATGCACCCTGTTTATGGATCATTGAAGTTTACAGCAGATGTTCCATAAAGTTTCACTAAGTTGATCTAGCTTTTCTAGATTTATAGTCTTAAAAAACAGGACCCACTATGTTTATAGGTACAGGGTGGTCGATTACTAAGTTATAACACATGAACTTGATTGTATGGATGGAACCTCTGTTTATGTTACAGTTTTTCTCTTGAAGGGAGGTATTGAAATTCCTAAGAGTGTGCAACTATGAACTGGTTAGTTCTTAAGCCCAAATTTAGCTACTGGCTTGCTGCCATAGTTCTTGTCTCATGTAGAGAAACTCTTGCTTAACGAACAGTTTGAAAGAAGTTAACTTTTAATATGTTTTTTGTCAAAGTGTCATGAATTCTTTTGTTTTACACTAGTGATGTTGTAATGTGTAACGTAGGATGATTTTGGATGTATACATTGAACCAATCAGATGTTCTCGTATGTTGTGCAGTATTTATGTTTTCTATTATTAGCTATTTTTGCATCTTACACCAAATCCCTTGAAACTAAATTAGGGGATCATAGTCCTTTGGTTGTAAACACTGTTCATATATCTGGCAGACTGTGTTATGGGGTGATTCCAGCATGATTAACTGTTTGATGCTGGAATTAAGTGCTTATTGTAGTTTGCAGAAGACTTGGGATTTAAATGGTCTCCCATTACTTTGGATGTTTGAGGGTGATGGTATTGTATGACATTTGGTTTCCACTGCCCCACACTGTGCTTTGACCAAAGTAGTTCTTCAGCACCAAAAGGTTTACATTAATGGAAAAAGGTCATTGATAAATCACATTACACTTTGACACTTTGTAAGGGTATTTGTAAGATTTAGAATGGAATCTCATATGCGATAACGTCAGGATTTCTCTACATAGTTTAAGATGTGTGGCCTGTATTGTTTTCAGCCTTACAGTTCAGGTTTACAGAATATCAGAATGAAAGCAGGACTTTCTGCCGAAGGTTAACAGTATCTTCAAATCACAGCATTCCAGAACTACTTTATGATTGCCGTTGGACAGATAGGAGTGATTTTGACAAAACTTTCATTTTTCAATATGAAGCTCAAGGTAAATTTTACACAGAGGCTGGAAGATACTGGTTCAAGCTTCCAAGTTACAATAAATTAGGTAAGAAATTTACTTGTACACGTGTGTGTGTCATCTTTTTGGTCTGTTTTTAGGTGCAATTTAAGCGAATATTTCAAAACCACCTCTCATTATTATTATTATTATTATTATTATTATTATTATACGATATGTATGTCTCCTGTCACAGGCATTTCTTCCTGGTACTTCTCTTGAACCAGTGGTGATCCCCACTGCTCAGGCTTCAAGCTTCACATTGCAGTACTTTCCGTGTTATGTGTGATGTTCCAAGTATAGCTGTCTTTTGTAGTGAATCTATCGAGTGGTTTCCTGGTATAGTTTCCAAATTTTTCTTTAAACTTCTCGTTACTATTCCAGTGGCTCCAATTATTACTG
>Ga0131853_10025337_pt1 | contig 10690 bp, 11 predicted proteins | sample TergutLab28metaG_FD_92764 | JGI IMG/M metagenome (GOLD analysis project Ga0131853, IMG submission 92764) | Labiotermes labralis P1 segment gut microbial communities from Petit-Saut dam, French Guiana - Lab288 P1 (version 2) (version 2) | ecosystem: Host-associated > Arthropoda: Insects >... | reverse complement strand
ATCGAAGCCTGCGTTTTCCAGCCATTTTGTCATTAGGATTATTTGAACTGTCCCTGCGTTACTCTCTTCGTAGTACCCGGAATAACTGGTATAAACCCGGCCAACAACTATGCCGATTTCACCTGCTTTAAGTTCCCCATCACGGTAAAGAGCGAAAGAGACGGGTTTAACACAAGTTTGATTCCTACGCTTAATATTCTTTATAGTTTCAACAAGCGGAAAGGTTAGCCAATCATCTCCGTGGATTTGCACACATTTATCCAGGATAAGCTCAAAATCGGTGTCCACCCGCAGCTCATACCTCGAAAGAAAGGGACGGATGCTTTTTTTGATATACAGTTCCGGAAAAAATAGCGCAGACCTTTCCAAGTGCAGTTTGGGTAGGGTGACATGAAAAGGCAAAGATTGAAAGGCAGCGGACATAACCAGAAAGCCGGATTCCATAAGCCGTTCTATAAAATCTACGTCAAACCCAAAGGCAAGGCAAAATTCCTCGTTGTAATCCATCTCCAAAAGGGCATCTACTACTTTATCACAATCATCATCCGGATCAATAAAAACATGTCCGGACGGCATATAGCGAAGAGGATAAAAATCCATATTAAATAATACTATACCATAGCATCCTATATCATAGCATTGACTAATTTTTGTTTTATCTGCAATCTTTTATTTATGTTTACCCGCTCGCCATCTGCCAGCAAAACGCTTCCCAGGGAATACCGGTCTGTAGCCGATAAGCTTTTCCCCCCGAAAGGGTTTTCGGCCGGGAAAGGCCCTTCGATAAACACAGTCGAGTCATTTGCTAAAGTTTTAGGGATAGGCGAAGATTACAAGCGACTCTGGGATATTTACAAATCAGGCCAGGCAACAGGGGAATTTCTTAACCGCTTTCAAAATAACCTTGATTTACTAATTCAAAAAACCTGGGTAGAAAAGTCAGACGAAGCCCGCAAAGAAGTTCTATTGGACAAAGTCCCGCCCTTTATCTCTCTAATCGAAAATAGCAATTATTCCAGGGCATTGGAAGAATTTGGCGCCATACTGGAAGAATTGGCTTACCTCTTTTTCGGCGTCCAGAGCCATAAAGACGATTTTTCCCAATACGTTTTGCGGATTGATGCCCAACTGGGGCTTTTCTGGTGGTACGGAGGGCAAATCAACGCAGGACGAGGCGCTCCCTGGATTAAAGACGTAGATCGAAATATACATTATGCCTTGCTGCTTATTGGCATTTGTTATCTGACCAATTTTTAATACACAGTCCTTTATAACTTTCTCCACAAATTGTACAATAACACAGCAACACAACGGAGAAGTAAATGAAAAAAACAAGAATCATACTCGTACTACTGACAGCACTTTTGGTTTTTGGCTGTGGCCGTTATTACCGGGGAGGAGCTTTATTTGCGGCCCCTCCCTCACCCGCATCCAGCGTCATGCTTGCTTCTTTTGATGACTCGGAATCAATAGCAGGCGTTACACGACAAAGACAGGGCAGCTTTTATACATCATACATATCTGAATCGACAATTCCTAATCTTGCTGAACGCAGGCTGGTAAGAAGCGCGTTTATAAGTATCAGGGTAGAAAACCTCGATACAGCAGCAGCTTTTATTTCGGATTTATTAAGCAGATACTCAGCCTATATAGCTTCATCAACGATTCAAGAAAACTCACATTTTTACGCCTTTCGCGTTCCGGCGTTTCATTATGATGTCTTTCTTGCTGAGATGAGTGGTATGGGAAGATTAATCCAGCGTACAGAAAGTACAGAAGATGTAACACTCCGTTACTTTGACCTTGAAAGCCGGCTTGAAACACAAAGAGAACTGTTAAGAACGTTTCAATCGTATCTTGGAAGGGCAAATAACATTGAAGAGATTCTTTCGGTTGAAGCCCGGATAGCGGATTTACAGCGTGAAATCGAATTTGTTGGAACACAGTTGCGTAACCTTTCTAACCGGGTGGAATATTCCACCATCGACTTAAGCTTGTTGGGGCCGGTAGCAACAACTCTAAACCGGGGTGTAACTTTTGGCGAGAGGGTGAGGCAACTGGTTGGCAACTTTGGCGGCTTTCTTTCGGCTGTGGCGGTAATTCTGCTGGGTATCTTAATCTATGGTATTCCATCCTTGCTGGTATTGTCCCTCCTGTTTTGGATACTGTTTGGCAGAATAGGCTTACTGAGAAAACTGTGGCACATGGTGATGAATAGATAACCTAAAATATGTTAAGCTAAACCAGAATAGACTTATGCAGAAATTTGCTGATGAAGCGTTTATTGAAGTATCCTCCGGTGCAGGTGGAAACGGCTGTGTGGCTTTCCGGCGCGAGAAGTATGTCCCCATGGGCGGCCCATCCGGAGGCGATGGCGGCAGGGGCGGAGATGTTATTTTTAAGCTGAGGCGCAATCTTCGTACACTGGTGCATCTCAGGTACAAACATAATTACAAGGCTGAGAATGGCCGCGACGGCGAAGGCGCGGGGCGTTACGGCAGAAATGGTGACGATGTTGTTGTTTTCTTGCCGCCCGGCTCGGTCTTAAAAGACGCTGAAACCGAAGAGCTTATACGGGACTTTGGCCAGGACGAGAGCGATTTCCTTTTCCTTAAAGGTGGAAACGGCGGGTGGGGAAATATCCATTTTAAGTCCTCAGTCAACCAGGCGCCCCGGAAAGCTCTGCCGGGAAAACCCGGAAAAAAACGGCGTCTTAAAGTTGAACTCCAGATGCTGGCAGATATAGGCCTTGTGGGATTCCCCAATGCCGGAAAATCGTCGCTGCTGGACAAATTTACAAACGCGAGGCCTAAAATTGCCCCATACCCTTTTACAACCAAAATCCCCAACCTGGGAGTTCTAACTTTTGGCGCAGGCGATAGCGATGCCGGAGACATTAATGTCTCAGACATCATCATCGCCGATATACCTGGGCTTATAGAAGGCGCATCGGAAGGCGCAGGTCTTGGAATACGCTTTCTTAAACACATTTCACGTACTGCGGCTTTGGCATTTCTTATCGACTTGTCGGAGGATAATTGCCTTGATGCCTTTGATATACTATACAATGAACTTGAAGCCTTTTCGCAGGAGCTCATCGCAAAACGGCGGATAATTGTCGGTACAAAACTGGATCTGGAAAACACTGCGGAGCGGCTTTTGGAATTAAAAGGCAAATATCCGGGAGAACAGGTGATAGGAATTTCTATTTTTTCAGGGGAAGGTATTCAGGAATTGGCTTCGGTTTTGGGGTCTTTAGTCAGGGAAGAAGAATGCAGCTAGCGATATTGGGAGGCAGCTTTAACCCCGTTCATATCGGTCATCTCTTTTTGGCGGATGAAGTGCTTTCAAACCTCGGTTACGATCGGATCATTCTGGTTCCGGCTTTCAAATCCCCATTTAAAATCGGTACAATAGAAGTTTCGCTAAGAGCTTCACCCAAAGATCGTATGGAGATGCTAGCCGCTTCAATTTCCGGAGATCCTCGTTTAACTGTCGACGATTGCGAGCTAAGCCGGGGAGGAGTTTCCTATACCATCGAAACCATCATTGATATTATTGAGCGCTATAGGCCGGATGGAAAGCCCGGTTTAATCCTGGGGGACGATTTAGTCTCCAATTTTGATAAATGGCAGAAACCCGGCGATATAGCGGAACTTGCGGATTTTATTATAGCCCGAAGAAATGGCGGAGAAAACTTATCGAACTTCCCTTATCCTTATAAGGCGCTTAATAACAAAATTATGAATATATCTTCCAGTCAGATACGTGAAAAAATCAACAAGGGCGAGGCTTGGCGTTATCTTGTTCCATCAGGCGCCAGATACATTATTGAAGACAGAGGGCTGTACGGGTTTATCGGTCATCCTGACGGAATTACTCCGGCCGGAGAAAAAACCGGTGTTGAAGAAAGAATTGTACGTATAGAGAACGATGTACGTGCGAGTTTAGACTTAAATCGATTTTTACATTCCCGAAATGTCGCCCTGCTTGCCTGGGATCTGTGCCGCCGTTTTGGTATTGACCCGCAAAAAGGGTATTTGGCAGGGATTGCCCACGACATGTGCAAAGACTTTGAAGCCGAAAAGCTTCTGCGTTTAGCCCGTGCGGATGGTGGAAACATATCCAAACTGGAACAAAACAAACCCGGCTTGCTCCATGCCCGGGCAGCCGCAGTGGTGCTCAGAAGGAAGCACGGCGTTACCGAGAAGGACATCCTGGAGGCAATTCGCTATCACACTACAGGGACATTGGATATGGGCCCTTTAGCCAAGATTGTGTATGTTGCCGACAAGCTTGAAGTATCCCGAATCGAAGCAGCGCCCGCTTTAAAAGAAATATGCAAAAGTGACGATTTAGAAAGCATTTTTACCGCGGTTCTGAACAATACCGTAACTCATCTCAGGTTCAGGCAGTTGGACATTTCCTACGGCACAAGAAGGCTGCTTGCAGCAATGCAGAGAAGGAATAACAGTGAGAAAAGTAAAGTTTGATGCAAGCGCATTATTGCTCGTACTCATTGTCTTACTCTTAGCCGGCGGCATTTATTTTGCTACAAATTATCTCCGCCCTGATCCTGTAAGAGATTCTCTTGTCGAAGGCAGGGTGATTAACACCCTTTTTGTCATTGAAAACGCGGATAAAACCCAGATAAGACCTCTTGCTTCCTATGTGCTCATGTATTCACCGGCTACAAGGCGGGCGGCGATCTTTGATGTCCCCGGTTCTGTGGGACAATTTCTCCAGCGTGTAAACATAGTCGGTCGAATTGACTCTGTATACGATCCTCGCAAAATTACACCCTTCAAGCAGGAAATAGAGAGTCTTTTGGGGATAGATATTTCTTTTTATGTGGTCATTACTCTTGAAAACCTAGGCAAAATCACCGATCTAATTCGAGGCGTAGAACTCTTTATACCGGCTCCGGTGAACGAGTACCATGAAGGGTACATCCTGTTTCCGGCCGGAATAAACCATCTTGATGGCGACAAAGCCAAAATATATATCACATACGAACTGCCCGAAGAAAACCCTGAATTGGCTAATTTTCGACGTCAACGTTTTTTTATGGGTTTTATAAAACGCTTAGGCGAGCAGAACGAGTTTATTAACCACCGGCAAGTAGGGCGCACATTTCATTCTCTGATTTCCACCGGAAGTAATCGCCGGATTCAAGCAAGGCTCTTTGATGAATTTGCCAAAATAGATACAAACAGGGTCAGCATTCAATCTGTGGGCGGAAATGTGAGAGAAGTGTCCGGTTATCCCCTTATTTTTCCCCACTGGGATGGCAGCTTAATCAAGGAAATAGTCCGCCAAACTCTGGCTGGACTTGCGCAACCTGCCGAAAACATGTTGGGTGACAGGATTTTTACCGTAGAGATCCTGAATGGAACCACAGTAAGCGGCCTTGCCGGGCGTACAGCGGAACTCTTCCGCGGCTTTGGCTATGAAATCGTTTCCATCGGCAACGCCGATCGCAACGATTACGACAGAACTGTTATAATCGACAGATCCGGATACCAGAATGTAGTCAGAGCTTTTGCAGATATCATTCGCTGCACAAATATTATTTACGATTCACCTGAATTTGCCGATCCGGAAATTGACTTTGGCATCCGGATTTTTGAGCACCGGGCTGATATCACACTTATACTTGGAAGGGATTTTAATGGACGCCATATCACAAACTGAATTTTTTGCCCTGGATCTGGGAAAACTCCTGGATGATCATCGCGGCATAGACGTAATAGTGATGGATATGAGACCTCTCGCTTTTTGGACAGACTTTTTCGTTATTGCCACGGTAACCAGTAATACCCATCTTTCGGGCATGGAACGGCATATAAAAGAATACGTCCGGGAAAACGAATTGGAAATTATCCATCGCTCCAGAAAACCGAAAACCGGCGATGAATGGAGCCTTCTGGATTTGGGTAATATTGTAGTTCACCTTATGAGCGAAAAAACCCGCCTGTTTTTTGAGCTGGAAAGACTTTGGAGCGCTGCTCCCATTATCTTTGGAACCGGAACTTTACGAAGCCCCGGTTCCTTGACTCATTCGTCGAAGTCGTCGTAATCTACGTCCTCTTCGTAGTCGAAGTCGTCGTCTTCATCTTCATAGTCTTCATCTTCGTCGTCGAAATCATCTTCATCATCGAAATCATCGTCGAAGTCGTCGTCCATGTCATCGAAGCTTTCTTCGTCACTCATATCATCATCCTCATCTTCGTCATCATCGCCAAAAAGAAGGACGGGCAAGAAATCCGCGGGAAGCCCCCCATCCTGGCCTCTATGGCTATAATCATCAGAAAGAGGCATAAGGGCAAGCTGCGAACTGAAGTTCGGCGAACTGAAGTTCGGCGAACTAAAGTTTGGTGGAAATGCATCCGGATTATTCAGGGTCTCATCCAAAATCATTGTGTTCTCCATAAATGATTTATGTTGATTTACTATTGAAACATTAAGGACAGATTTCAAATCTGTCAACTGGTTTTTGTCAAGATCCATATATCTTTTTTCGGTTATAATAAAAAAATGATAAAGAGCATAAAAGAAATTTTCATTGATGCTCCCTGCAAAATTAATCTGCATCTGGGTATTGGCGAAAAAAGGCCGGACGGCTTTCATAACATAGAATCCCTTTTTGCCTGCCTGGCTCTCTCTGATACCCTCAAGTTCGCCCTTTCCGGAAAAGAGGGGGAATGTATCCTGTCAACGAGGTTGGATGGGGAAATTGGGGAGTGGGGAGCGGGGAATGGGGAATGGAGAGTGGGAGAAAAAGATAATCTGGTTTATAAGGCAGTTTCCCTTTTTCGGGAACGAACGGGGTTTAAAGGCGGGCTTGAAGTTTTCCTGAACAAGCACATTCCTATCGGAGCCGGGCTGGGAGGGGGCTCTTCCGACGCCGCTTCTACCCTGCTTGCCCTGAACTCCCTTGCCGGGAACCTGGTTTCAGGGAAAGAGCTAATAGAGATGGCAGCACTTTTAGGCAGCGATGTACCTTTTTTCCTTTATGGCGGCCTAGCTTTTGTAAGCGGCCGGGGAGAGCGGATAGAACCGGTTAAGACAGGGAACAGGGAACAGGGAGCAGGGAACAGGGAGCAGGGAACGGAAGAAGCCTCCTTTCTTGAGAAATTAAGCGTTGTTCTGGTAAAACCCCCTTTTTCCAGCGATACGGCAGCAGCGTATAAACTTCTAGATCAGGTAAGAGGGACTAGGAATAAGGGATTCGAAAGCAATGTTAATAAGCAAAGTGGGTTATTTTCACTCTCAGATTACTTATTACGCTCCCCATTCCCTGATCCCAAGACTTGGCCTTTTTTTAACGACTTTTTGTCTGTTTTCCTGAATGCGGGGGGGGGAAATGCCCGCGCTTACCAAGCCATACTGGAGGATTTGCGGGAAACCGGGGCTTCTTTTGTTTCTCTTTCCGGGAGCGGGTCTTGTTGCTTTGGCATTTTTACTAGAAAAAAAATTGCAGAAAAAGCTGCAGAATACCTTGCTGGGCGGGGAAATTTTGTAAGATTGACTTTTTTCCTTGCCAATATTGCCAATCAGGTGGTAAAATAACAGTACCTGTTTTATTAAGGCAAAGGAGAAGCGTCATGGAGATTACAGACATTAGGGTTCGAAAAGTAGCAGGTGAAGGAAAGCTCAAAGCCTATGTGACGGTTACATTTGATGACTGCTTTGTGATTCATAATGTCAAGATTATCGAGGGTAAAAGCGGGGTTTTTATCGCTATGCCGAGCCGGAAAACCCGGGTCGGGGAGTATAAGGATGTAGCGCACCCTATTAACCCAGATTTCCGGACGGAACTTCAGAAAAAGATACTGGACAAATACGATATGGGAAGCTGTCCCGACGACCCTACAGTAGAGATATAAATTCTCAAGTATAAAGAGATATTAATTCCGCAATAAGAGGTACGAGCTGCTTTTTGCGCGATACAATTCCCTTCAATTCATAAACGCCTTGAGTAGCAGCCGGAAAATTAATGAGGTTGGTGAAGGATTTATCCCCGGCAACAAAAAGCAGGGAATCCAGCACAGTCACATCAGTAACAAGCAACGCGGTAAAAAGATGGCCTTTGGCAACTTTTAGCCCTTCCAGGGCAGCATCGATCTCTTCCCTGCGTTTCATCAGAGCTTGAGTATTCCCGACCTCAATCTGGCTTATGGCAAATGTGACACCCCGTTCGGAGAACTCTTTAATGTCAAGGTGTATCAGTTCCTGGGCCGTAAGGGAGCTAATTTGGTTTGTCGCATGTTGCAGATCAAGACTCAGCGCATTGATATCCAGGCCGGTGATAGACGAAAGGTATTCGGCGGCTTCCAAATCCACATCTGTAGTTGTGGCGGATTGCAGCATAAGAGTATCGGCAAGAATCCCACACAACAAAATCGAAGCAATTTTCTTTTCCAGCGGAATCTTTTGTTCCCGGTATATGTTGGTAATGATTGTGCAAGTAGCCCCAACCACCCGGTTGATGAAAGTTATGGGGTACCGGGTTGAAAGGTTGCCCAACCTATGATGATCAATGACTTCAAGGATTTTGTAATTTTCGATTCCTTCGACTGCTTGGTTGGGTTCATTATGATCCACCATTATCACTTCGACATTTGGTTCTTTGGTCAAATCTCCCTCAAAAATGATCCCTTTAACCTTTCCTTCATCATCAGCAACCGGCAGATGCCGGGAAGGCGCTTTTGAAAGGTCGTGGAGAAAATTCTTCACCGGATCATTTAACTTAACTAGAGGTACAGAATTGTCTCCAAGATTCCCCACCGTCACCGAATAAATGATCAACATCGCCGTTGAAGAAGTGTCAAAGGGGCTTATTAACACCGTTACCTGCTTTTCTTCCGCAAGCGCTACTAATTCCCTGGAAAGCGTGTTCCCGCTTGAAAGAATCAGCGCCCGGACCCCCAAGTTAATACAGAATTCCTGGATATCCCAGCGATCTCCCACAATAACAAGGGCATTTTCCACCCCTTCAGTCTTTATATTTTTTTTGAAGCTTTCTCTGTACGAAGCTGCGACTATAATGGTCGATTTTTTCGTCTCATCGCCATTAAAAAGCGTAATCGGCTGAGCGTGGATAGTCGCTGCTAAATGGTTCAGCGAAAGAGGGAAGGCGGATTTTTTTCGAGGATTGATATTGGCGAGAATATACTGGGCAAAGCTTTTATAGTGGAACATACTCCGGTATATCCCGTTTTTATCAACAACGGGTAACACTTTGGAACCGTCTTTCTGCAAGAGCTCCAAGGCATTCCAGGCGCTGTCATTCTCGTGAACTGTAACCGGGTTTTCGAAAATATAGTGTTCTGCTTTAAGAACCAGATCAGGCAGGAATTGCGGGAGGCTTACACCGAAGCGCTCGAAAATATATTCGGTTTGTTTGTTAACATTTCCAGCCCTAGCAGCAATGCAGTTTTCCTGCCCTTGCAACTGCTTAAGCCGCGCATAGGCAACCGCAGATACGACCGAATCTGTGTCCGGGTTCCGGTGCCCAATGACATATACTCTTTTCGTGTTAGGTATCTTTTCATTCAATTGCATTTTGTTATATAGTATCTTCACAAATTGGGACGTAGGCAAGTGGTAAGCCACCGGGTTTTGGCTCCGGCATGCACAGGTTCGACCCCTGTCGTCCCAGGGAAGCACAAATGCTTAAGGAGTAGAATATGAGTCAGGTTGTATTGTTAGCACGGAATCGCAAAGAAAACGGTTCCGGAGCAGCTCGCAAAATCCGCCGCGCCGGCCGCGTCCCCGGTGTATTATATGGACGAGCCGGTAAATCTATACCCATAGATTTGGATGCCCTGGAATTTGCCAACGGGGTTAAGAATATTTCAGAAAGTACTATTGTGAAGGTTGAAGTGGACGGAAAGCCCTACGATGCCTTTGTTAAGGATACCCAAAGGAATATTTTGGATGGAAAAATCCTTCACGTTGATTTTTACGAAGTAGAAAGCGGAGTCGTTTTAAGGGCCAGGGTTATCATTATCCTCAAGGGTACTGCCGCCGGCGTAAGGGAAGGAGGCATTCTGGAGTTTCCCCGCCAGGAAATCGACGTGGAATGTCTGCCCAAGGATCTTCCCGAAAGAATAGAGTTGGATATTTCGAGTCTTGGCGTAAACCAATCAATACATGTTAGGGATATACCTCTATCGAGCGCAATCCGGGTTATTACCCCCGCCGATCAGGTTATTGTCCTTGTTAAGTACGCCAAGGAAGAAGCCCCCGTAGCGGCCTCCGCTGAGGAAGCAACAGCAGCTCCCGCCGAGGCTCCGGCGAAGGAAGCGAAGGCTTAGAAACCTCGGATTTGCGTATTTTTTAGCTAATAATAATCGTTGAATTCCTCATCCTGTGGCTATATACTTCTCATACTGGAGGTTTAATAGGTGACGGTGTTAAAAAAAATAGCACTCTTGTTTATAGCCTTATTGGCGATTCCGGTACTTCATGCCGAGCAAAGATTCGCTTTGGTCATCGGCAATGAAAATTACACAACCATTCCAAGGCTCGCCAACCCGGTAAACGATGCCAACGACATCGCCGCTGTATTACAGGAGCTAGGCTTTACCGTTGATATCGTGCTGAACGGCAGCCTCTATGAGATGGAAAACGCGGTTGTAAGGCTTAGGAACAGGCTTAGTGTGTCAAGCGATTCCTACGGCTT
>Ga0131853_10025336_pt1 | contig 10690 bp, 7 predicted proteins | sample TergutLab28metaG_FD_92764 | JGI IMG/M metagenome (GOLD analysis project Ga0131853, IMG submission 92764) | Labiotermes labralis P1 segment gut microbial communities from Petit-Saut dam, French Guiana - Lab288 P1 (version 2) (version 2) | ecosystem: Host-associated > Arthropoda: Insects >... | reverse complement strand
TTTTTCCTTCAATTTATTTACAGTGTAAAATTGTCGTTTAGCTGTTGCATTTTGTTGACATTCAGCCTTTTTGATCTGCTTTAGTTTTTTGGCTGCTAGTATTCTATATGGTTCCTGTATTTTACTATGTAATTTTCTAATGGCTTGTTCAGTTTCTGTTATCAAAGTAGTCCAATATTTATTCAGCGGTCTTTCTATACTATGTTGCATTCCTTTGTTAAGTAGCCTTGTTTCTATATCATAGAGATAACTAAAGACAAACATTATATGTTACAGTAAACAGTATGCCAGAGTCTGCCTGTACAGTGTAGAAAAAGTGAACTCCTGATGATGAGCTCCCTGAAGCTCAAAACATGTAGAGTAAAGGACGACTAACCGTGAAATAAAGGATAGTCCATAAGTGTCATCTTGTTGGTGTTTATTTTGGAACAATTGTAATGATGCACGGAACCATGAATGTAAAATCTGCTAATTATTTTATGTTTTTGAGGCACTGTTATAGTTACGCACTTCCTCTTGGCAGTAGGACCTCTTTTACCCTTATTTGGAACTTTCAAAGCCATAAGAATAGCTCAATGTGCTCAATACAGTCCAAATAACCTAAGATAAAGTCACAGAATGAGTCACGACATCGGAAGTTACAGGTGGCAGAAATTCTGGTCTTGGAATTATTTTCCTCAACAGCTGAACTATATGGAGTCTCAGATTAAAGGAATTCTACTGTATTACATGCACTGTTGCAGGTGTAGTTTGTACCTCACTTTCAGGTCGCCCCTTGTATCACACCCAATGCAATTTCTAGTTTGTTCTGTGTGATTCATATTACAATTCACTGACACACCTCATTGCTACAACAGTATAGTCCTAAAGGGATTTTCAAATCTGTATCTTCAAGAAGCTGTGATTCTTCTTATACACATGTCATGAAAAGAAAGTCATTTTGTATAAAACACCTTCATAAGAGTTAAGCTAGGCCCAACTGCTGGGTATAGAATAAAACAGATGGGATGCCCCAACCTCTGTGTACACAGTTGGTATGCTTTAGTAATAGATAAAAAGCACATGGCAGGAACACAACACTATAAAAACATTTACAGGCAAGGCTCATTTTATGCCATGGTTACAGTCTTGAAAAATGTCATTAAAAATTAAAATCACAAAAATTGAACAAAAAATTTCCATTTAAAACTGTATATTTCCTGGAGGGTAGGGGATTGACAACTTCATTCTATATTGTGTATGACTATACCACTCATAGACATACAGACCTGTAAGAGTATATATGCACTGTATGCACAGTGTATGTATGCCGACGACACAGCAGAGATTGATGTGTGCGCTCAGAAATGCCAGGTTGCTGCCTGATGGTTGCTGCTGCCTCAACAATACGGGCAGTAAACTCCTCTTCAGAATCAACTGGTGATTTGTAAATCAGGGCTTTAATGTGGCCTGAAGGGAAGAAGTCCATTGGTGTGAGGTCTGCTGACAGTGGAGGCCAAGTGATTGGCTCATCCCGTCCAATCCAAAGATCGTTGTAAGTGGTGGTGAGATGTTCTTGGACCTGACGTGCAAAGTGAGCCGCAGCCCACAAGAGGTATGAGAAAGAGTTGACATGCGCACCGCACACACGACAAGCCCTGCTGCGTCGTTGTCGGCTATGTATCAAGGTCGGAGGCTGTACATTTGAACATCTGCTTTAAATTGGTATGAAATACAACTTTTTTCCAGAATACTTCAACGGTTTTACTTGATTTCCAACCTTAGTCAGACCCAATTTGAGAGTCCATACTGCTGCAAGGACGCATCTTCTACAAATAGTTCTTTGACAATATATCTTTGTGTTGGTTCACACTGGCAGTGCTGCATAAAGGGCCACTTACGTTAAAATTAGCTACAACTCCATGCAGTACTGATATGCCACATTGCAACAAAGCCTCGTAACTGTGGTCTCATTCACCGAAATATGTTATGACCCTCAAGGGGAAGTTTTAGTCAATTATGATCTTACTAACAGTTCCCACCATAGAAACACATGCTGCTGCTGCTGCTGCTTATCAATGAGCAACCATGGCATAAATTTCATGGAGATTTGATGCATATTCAAATTCTCTCTTAGAATTTACTGGCAAGTTCCATATGACAGGCCAAACTGCCAGCTGTCTCTGAAATGGTATTTCATATTTCTTCACTGACAACTTTGCAAACTTTCTTGTTTTTATCCACGCAACTGGTGAATAGATGTCCTGAATGCTCACACTCTTCAACTGAAATCTCCCTACATTTTAATTGAAGACCACTTGAAATTCTGTGTTCTTCCATGGCACTGTCCCTGAAAGCTGTTGTCAGCATTTCATTCATTTTCAATGCAGTTTACCTGACTTTGAAGCAAAACTTAACACAATCGTGTTGCTCCTACCTCAGAAAATTGCTAACATCATTCAACTCACACAACAATACACACCCATTAACAAGAAATGCAGTTTTATGACTGCAAAACTTACTAGACTGACTCAGAAGACAGGGATGCTATGGCACCCAGTGGCAAAAAGCTGTGCTATATGCTGTTCTTGGTTCTAGTAGCAAGTTTGAAAATGTTCTGATATGCCTTTGTGCATGTTATATATGCTGTTGTATACCTTGAGCTTCTCTGGTATGGCATTATATATTTTTACTTATTTTATACACACACTTAATACTTATATTTGAATTTTTAACAACTTAAGACAATATGAATCAAAGGATTAAGTAACTTTTTTTTCCAGTGTGCATTTCTAGACAATATTGAAATTTCTTGACCTTAGCCAGCAGATTCCTTACTGTATTCTCACACCTGACCTGAATCAGTTATCTTGCATTTTCAGCGAAAATAGACTGACAGCCAGACTACATCAACAGTCATCAAAAAGCATCTAAATGGAACCACAATGTAAGTTAATGGCCTTCAGTGCAAGATATTAAGCATAATATTTATTACTTTGGTGTGCAAATATTAAAAAACAGCCCTAAATTTTATGGACATTGAGAAGTCTGAACACTGTACACACTAACCTGCAGTAATGATACATTTAAAACAAGCTTTTTGGTCAATCCTGGACCACAACACAAACTTCGCTTCTGGTCGCTCCTGTTTGAGGGTTAACATACAAAGCACCAAACTCATTCCTGTAGCCATAGGCACAACAAAACACCCAGCAGATGTCTTCACACCTATCAAGAAGAATTAGTACATTAAACACAAACCATGTTACTGTACACTGAATGCAACATACAAATTAAAAAGTGATAGGCAATGTTGAGTGACAACTCTAACTTCCTGTATTCCAGGCATGTCAGATTTGTTGGTGTGTGCAGGCTACAGTTAACTAAGAGATATGTGGTTGCGTTTCAAAATTTTAAAAATAAATAGGAAGGATAATAAGATACTATTACAATACATACAATATAATAATTTTTGGACGCAAATCTAAGCTAAACAGAAATCTAGATCACAGCATCCAATCAAGTACTACACTAATATCTCACCTCTAAACAGAATATTTTCCAGAAACACATCACATTTTATTTGTGCTTAGCAAATTAATCTCAGGTACAAAATTATTGTTTATGACACTTTTATTTTAATTAAAAATGTGGCTTTATTAACCATGATCTTGTGGTGACCATGTTTCACTTCATGAGTGATAACAACTGTCCCCAACACCAGTATGTGCTCCCAAACATCACACACTTTTGGCAAGAAATGAAGTAAAAACTGGAAATGAAATAACAAGATTGTAGTGATCAAAATATGAAATGGCAACGGCAATTACGCTCAAAAACTCAACAAATGATGTTACGGTCTTAGCCAAACTTTAACATTTCTATCTACAAACTGTAATCTTGGGGATATACACATAGTTTGTTTTGAAGAGTTTCAAGGGTTTTTGAAAGAATTCGAACGGGCCCATGTGGCATGCAGGATGCCAGTTTCATGTGTCTGCTGTACTCATGTAGTGACACATCACATTTATGTCAGCCAGTTCAGTACATGGTGGTGCCAGAACAGATTACTCTGAATGGCTGATCAAAAATAACATTTGCTGCAATTATATTTCAATGCAGCTACAACTCTGGTCTGATAATGAATACTACGTTAAAACAAGTATGCATAAAACACCATACCCATAAAGCGAATTACATCAAGCACCAAAGAGTTTGTGAGTTTGTTCATCAGACTAGAACCAGCTGCTTTAGGCTGCACCTCCCCCAAATCTCCGGACCGTCCGATACCATGTCCAAGCCTATAATGGCGTCGTGCAACCAGGGCTGAAATAACAAAAAAATGCAATGGCATGCAAAATATTGCTTTCATATCAACAATGCCTCAAACCTGTGCCAGTCTTACAGTAAAGTAGTGTTAATACCACAGTGCAAGCACCACCTAACAACTCACTGCGCAACAACCGACCGACTGACTGAGTGACCAAATAACTAACTACATGAAGCACAGGCCCTCCTCAGAAGCCAATAAACAATTCCTGAGTCAAGAAATTATTCACATTTTACTCAACCTAAGGTTTATTACTGTGTTCACAACAGCCAGTCACCTGTTCCCCTCCTAAATCAGACATGAATCAATGCCCTACCATACCATGTCTCTAAGATCTATTTTAATAACATCTTCCCATTTATGCCCAGGTCTTCAAAGTGGTCTCTTTCCTTCAGGTTTCACTACCAATACCCTGTATGCATTCCTTTTCTCCCCACACATGCTACATGCTCTATCCATTTCATGCTTGTTGATTTGACCATCCAAATAATATTTTGTGAGAATCACATCACAAGAGCTCCTCATCAAGCAGTTTTCTCCAGTTTCCTGTTACTGCCCACTTAGGCCCAAATATATTCCTCAGCACCCTATTCTTAAACTTCATCAAAGCCTATGTTCTTCCCTTAATGTGACAGACCAAGTTTCAAACCCACATAAAACAACATGCAAAATGACTGTTCTGTATACTTTAGTCTTTGTACTGCTAGACAGCAAAAGTGAAGACAAAAGATTCTGGACTGAATGGCACCAAGCATTCCCTGAATTTAATCTGCTCATAATTCCATGGACCACTGCACAAAATAAATCCCCTTTTGAGAAAAGAAGTGGAACCAGTCTCATCTCCAGTAATGTACCTTGTTGGCAATTCATCACACTGTGGTAAATTTAGATTATACAATCAAATGTTGTCATATCTTGTCAGATGAAGAGTTAGGACATCAATGCATGAATGACTCAGAGGCCAGATAAAAAGAGTTTTTCTCTCAACAAGCTGTGCATTCTGTAATGGGAATTACATTGAGAACTGAAGAGTAACATGTATGTTTTGCTGACTGTGTTAAAAAAGTGTGTGTTTAGCTTCTTATTTGTGTACGTCAGCCTGACATTTGAACAGTGTCATACTAAGAAAAAAACTTTTGTTGTCATGAATTTTGAAGATGTACTGTACCTAGTGAACAGAAATCAGTTTCTCTTCCCATACACATAGGAAGGCACAGATTCACTGAGATCAAATATTTCACCTAACTCTAAGTAGCATGTCGACATGTCCCTTAGTGCAACTCAAGTAAAAAACTGTATTCTTTACCAGATGCAATTCTCGCTTCTCTTTCACCAATTCCACAGTTTCCAGGGAAGTTATTGCTGTCCATCTGAGCCAAGTCAGCAAGAAACATTTCAATTGTAGTGTCATCCCAACCTTCTTCTGGCCATTTTCTCTGAAACATGGCAATCAAAGTTCATTTTACTAAAACAAAAAGAACTGGTTTTCCAGCTCTCAGCAATGACAGAAATTATAATGTCACATACATATTTGATATGCTGGGTGAATGGCACTCTGCAGTAATCATTTTTACTGCATAAGAATGACTTTGAACAAGTTGGTGTAGCAGTTGAGGCTTCAGAATTGCATTTGGAAAACGCCTGGTTTTGAGATTTGGCAAATTACTCCACTTCTCTGTGGTTTACTCAGTCTCTCCAGCTGAATACCAGGACAACACAACAATTACCTAATTCTTATTCTTACCTACACACAATTCATTCCCACTTTCGTATCTCATTCAGTAGTGTCCAATCCCTGCAGCTGGAAGACTACTGCTATACAACCTAAGCAGCAGTCAGCCACGAGCAAAGCATCTATACTTCCCAACAAGAGAGGCAATGTACACATTAACATAACACCGTGGTGTGATCATTCAACCACTGTTGCAGTAAAAAAGAAATAAATATTATATATTCTGAGTGTGTGTGGCTGCGGCCTCTGTTATCCAGCATGCAATTTGCGTGCCCCATATTGTCATGTGGCCTGTCTGGCTCTACAATATTTTTCCACATTATCTCATAAAGGGCACAATTTTCAGAATACAAAATGTGTTTGATTTTCTATAAAACTTTTGTCTGAAACATTTCTCATTCTAAGAAGAAGTGAGCAAGTGATCAAAAGCGTATATTGGTCTGCATATAAAGCACCCATTATTCTTGTCATATTTTAACAAACTTGAATTTTCCCAACAGATTTCCAAAAAATACTCAAATATCAAATTTCATAACAATCTGTCCAAGGGAGCCATGTTATTCCATGCAGACGGACAGATAGACAGACATTTATGGTAAAAGTAAAGGCAAAATTTCCTCTGCAACAGGACACAAAGGCCCCGAGGGGGGGGGTGGGTGGGTAGATGTATAGCTGTACTCTTTCTTTAACCACGACGCTAGATGAGGTGGATTGTCAGGGTCACGTCTCGGCCGCCTTACCCCCGGGAAAGACCCGATACCCACTGCCTAGGAGGCTGGGAGGGGCCCACGGCCAGTCTGGATGGATGCAGATATATTGCCCCCACTTGGATTCAATCCCCTGACCATCTAGCCTGTAGCAAGTCGCTATAACAACTATGCTATTCCAGCCCACACAGACAGATACGACAAAGCTAATAATCCCTTTTCACAATTTTGCAAATGCACCTAAATATGTCAACACTAAACCTTCAGCTACAAGACAGCATGTTTGTCAGTAGTTTGTTCTTATAAAGAAGAAAAAAAAAGTCAAGAGGAAAATAGCAATTATAAACACAGGATACAAGCAAATGACTGATTTATAATATATCCTTATCAACTCCTAGCAGTTCATGAATAACCAACTCTCACATTACAATTAGCATGTCCATAAATCCGCAGAAAATGCAAGAGTGGTTACAGAATATATATTTGCACACACATTACTATTGTTTCAACATACAGAGAGAGATCCAGGGTAAGTTCTAGGTAGAAGTAATGTAAACAGGACTTGAAAGTAATCAAAGAGGTGTAAATTAATTAAACCTTCTTCTACCGTGATCCACAGCTCACAGAATCACTGGTAGGTCAAAAGGAGAAGCCACCTGCAACCCACCTCTCCAATGATGCATCTCTTATTACCATTGTTTCTTCTCCATTTCTTTCTCTCCATGCTCATAAAGGAAATGACCTATACTAGTATTCTGATTCAATACTTTAAAGATGTTCTCACCTGTACTGCTACGGTGGTTGGGCTGGGGTCTCTAGAGAGATCTACTTAGTTCAGATTTATTGTTTTTGGTTTTTCCTTTTGAAAGTCTGTTTGATTTTCATTATAAAGTTGCCTGCTGCCAAAAGATTTACTTATTAAGTCAGTTTCAGTACTCTTATTCAGAAGGACTGTTAACATTGCTTATGTTACTATATCATCTGCATTTTCATTTACTTTTTCAGTGCAGCTGTATCTTTGTGCTGACACATTCATTATGAAGTCCCAACAGTGCTGCTGATTTCATGGATCCCACAAAATTAATCACGAGAAACAGGTACAGACTGAGGGGACAGGGACATATGTGGAATTATCATCACCAAAGATGACACAGTTTCTTTTGACAGGTTGGGAAGTCTGCAACACTTTTGATATTTAACCTTTTGGCGCCGGAATTAGTTTTTTAATTTTAGCACACTCTGTATATAAAATGTGAATAATACAGGAACAAAATACATTAGAATTATGAAACAAACTGCATTTTGAAGAGAAAAGACGAATAGTATATACCACGTTTAAAATATTCAGTGCCTATATTTGTTGAATAAATATATAAAATGCAACTTTAGATGTTAGCGGTGCGGTACGACCACTATAGTTGACATTAGGCGTCAAAAGGTTAAACTGCAGCAACTTAATTCTGAATTTTTAGTTTGTCCAAGGGTGTGAACTATACTTAAAAATAACTATGGATTTTGATGGCATCCCCAGAGCTAAGTCAGTTGTTGCTCCTACTTCTCTTATCAGACCCATGGACATTTCTGGTAACTGGATTACAGATGTTACTAGTTATCAGCCACTACACCTTTTCCTCTTGGTTTGTGCCACCAGACATTAAACACACAGTTTAAAAACTCTATGACAACTGCTGCATAGAAGCTCATTAGTGGACACGTTAACAATCTGGTTCAAATTTTGTTCACAATTATTTCAACTCACTGTGGCTCGTGGTCTTAACTAAGTTATTTAATATTGCTTACTTCCATACCTACATGATGTGGTGACACAGTAATTCATTTTATGAAGGAATAAAGGGTACAGGAAATAATTTATTGGTTTGTTATTGACGTATAGGAGGCTGAAAATGTTCTGACATGTTTCTTGTCAAAGTTTCAAATAGTGAACCTATGAATGCAGAATATGTCTAACATAATAAGTTATTTGGTCTACCTCATATTGTTTCAGACTCCTTTGTTTTGGAAATATAGTGATTTGCGTCAAAACTGCACAGATACATTCAACACAGTAACCATTCAACATCCAGTAATGTGAATCTGCAAGAAGGTTCACTGGAAACAGATGCAGTAGCGCACGATTGGTGATATGAAGATGGCAGGCAGGTATACCAGAAGCCTGGCAGCATTACCATTTAACAAGACGACCATTATTGTTTCCAAATTCTCAATCATTTTCCTAGCAGGAAGATGATTTCTTCTTAAAGCTACGCAATCTGACCAAGCACCAATAATCATTTTCACTGATTATTGATAAGCTCAATCACTCACTTCAGCACAATATTTGCCTGTGGCAAGTATGATTAGAATACATGACAAATGTAAATATTTCTACTGGAATTTGATGTGGTTCATTTATTATCCAAGCCCATGATTTTGGGTGATGTATTCATCCACCATTCCCAGAAAGAAGTCTGCTTTCGGAAAGGAGCAAAAAAATTTCTGTATTTCCCCACATAATACATTTTATTTTTGCTATGAACCAATGCTGTGACACAAACATGTTCAGTAACAGCAGGAGGACAGACCGACAGCCCTTCATTATTATGATTTGGATAATCTGCATTCTGTAAACCTGTATGGCATTCCAGACAATTCCCACAGTTTATTAGCACCTGTTAAAGCTCTTTAAGGTAAATTAACAGGAGGATGGAGAAAAATGCATAAGGAGGAGCTTCACAATTGGTACGCCTCTCAATATTATTTAGGTGAAAAAATCAAGGAGGATCAGATGGGCAGGGCATGTGGCAAGCATTGGGCAGACAAGAAATACACACAGGATTTTGCTAGGGAAACCTGAGAGAAAAAGAACACTTCAAAGAGCCAGGCATATATGGAAGATACAATCAGAAACACATCTGAAGGCAAGATTGGTTTCACTTCAATCAAAACAGGAACAAGTGGCAGGCTCCTTTTAACATGGTTAGAAAACTTCAGATTCCATAAAATGTGAGGAATTTGACTAGCTATGTAACTACTAGCTTTTGTAGGACTCTGCTCCATGAAGACCATCAGTCAATTGGGCACCTGTTTGGCCTCACAATCAGCCACTTGGCCAATTGGTCAGTCTGTCAGCCAGCCAGTCAGTTAGGTAGGTAGGTTGATGGTAGGTAGATACGTAGTAGGTAGGTGGTTGGTAGGTGGATGGTAGGTAGGTGGTTGGTAGGTGGATGGTAGGGAGGGAGGAAGGTAGGAAGAGTAGAATTCCTTTAATCTGGCAACCATGGGAGGGGACAGGTGCTGGATTATCAGACAGTACCTATTGTACTAAATTCTTACATGTAATTTTTTAAACTTTACTCTAAACATCCCATTGTGATAATACATGAAGTAAATTGAAGTAATCCCGCCCCCCCCCACACAGGTATCACCACCTTGATGAAGGCGCAAGCCAGGTGAGGGGGCTTCAGAGTCTCAATGATCCAAGAGGCAATGCTGGTGGAAGCTTAGCTTCTGGTAGGGTCACACTAGCCAGACAGGCTCTAGTTGAGAGACCAGACTAAGAGAGATACCCTGTTCCTCCAGGTTGTGGGTTTGGCGCAGGGCTGACAAATATGTCCTGGAAAAATTAACAGCTGCGAAGAACTCAGTGATGGAAGCCGTACTGCCCTTATGGAAACAAATTAGACTATGAAACAAGGACATACTTACTTACTCCATGGTGCAGAGTCCTTCTTGAAAAGCTAACTGGTTTGCAGCTAGTCAAGAAATTCCCCGCATTTCATGGAACCCGAAGGTTCATTACCGCACTCACAAGCGTCCTCAACCTGTCCCTATCCTGGGCCAACCCAATCCAGTCCACATACCCACATCCCACCTCCTGGAGATCCTTCCTAATATTATCCACCCATCTACGCCTAGGTCTCCCCAGTGGTCTCTTTCCCTCCG
>Ga0131853_10025333_pt1 | contig 10691 bp, 6 predicted proteins | sample TergutLab28metaG_FD_92764 | JGI IMG/M metagenome (GOLD analysis project Ga0131853, IMG submission 92764) | Labiotermes labralis P1 segment gut microbial communities from Petit-Saut dam, French Guiana - Lab288 P1 (version 2) (version 2) | ecosystem: Host-associated > Arthropoda: Insects >... | reverse complement strand
CTCCACCCGTTCTTAACCTCGGCGCTAGATGGAGAAGAGCGGTCAACTGCGCGTCCCGGAAGCTTTATCGCCGGGAAAGATCACCGGAATAGGAGGCTTGATGGGCCCCAGGCCAGTCTGGACATTTGAAATAGAGAAAATTCTCTTGGCCTTACTGAGATTCGAACCCAGGACCGCCCAGCCCGTACCCAACCCCGACTTCGTTGTATCGTTAACACCCAGTCAATTCTGAGCGACTAACAAAGACTATTGTGTATAGTTTAACTTCACGGCGTTGCTCAAAGTCGTTACCGACATTTTGTGACGACAATCGGCTCTCTACTCAAGAGTCAAGCATTTCCGTAAAGTCGGTAAGAAACCGTCAATTTACGCCACCAAACGTCCCATAAGAGCGAAGACCTTTATTTCAGAGCGGCGGAACCTGAAAGTTTCACATAAGTTGACGGTGATTATGAACGCAGTGCAGAGGGGAGTTGATGTGTGGTGTGAGAGTTCAAACTTAATAGGTAGAAGTACTGGACAGCTGAAAGACGCAGCGGTACAAATGGAAGAGGGAGCCAACGAGGTGCGGCTGAGAATAAATGAAGAGGAAACTAAGTACATGATAAATACAAGAAATAAAGTACGTTTTAGGAATGAGAAACATCTACAAGTATGTAACTATGAATCTGAAAGATTGGGAGAGTTCAAGTACTTAGGGTCACTGATAACAGAAAATAGTGATAATAACACAGATGTAAAAGCAAGAATAATGGCCGGAAATAGGAGTTATTACTCAGTATAGCCCCTGTTGAGATCAAAAGCTGTATCCAGGACAACAAAAATAAGAATGTACAAAACAATAACAAGACCAGTGGTGCTTTATAGCTCAGAAGCATGGTGTTTAATGGCAAATGGTGAGAAAAATTAGCGTATTTGGGAAAGGAAGGTGCTGAGAAAGATATTTGGTCCAATATGTGTAGCAGGATACTGGAGGAGCAGAACAAATGGAGAAGTGAGGCAATTATATGGAGAATTGGACATAGTAACAGAAATAAAAAAAGGAAGATTGAGATGGCTGGGACATGTGGAGAGGATGAGTGAGGAAAGTGTGGTAAAGAGGTTATATCAGAACACTCCGGAAGGAAGTAGGAGTGTAGGAAGACCAAGGTTAAGGTGGATGGACGATGTGAGGGAGGACCTGAGGAGGATGGGTGTCACAAACTTGAGGATACATGCACACAGAAGAGACGACTGGAAGATGGTCGTGAAGGAGGCCAAGGTCCAACAAGGACTGTAGAGCCATGGTGTAGTAGTAGTAGTAGTAGTTGTAGTAGTAGTAGTAGTAGTAATAGTGAGAGTTCAGCAGTAGAGGACAAGAAGGAATTGCATTAGGAGCAGATTCATAATTCTGTGCGCTTCTACTGCGTAATGTCATCAGTAATTTGAATTATGCGAGGTACTGCTGTTAATAACGGGACTGGAATCAAAATCGGTACTGTGTACTACATGTTCTCCCCGTTAAACTAATTCCCATCGGAGCTACAACCAGCTCCATACCCGCCCTCGAGCTTCGAAGCATCCACAGAAGTCATTTTTTAAAGTCTTTGAACAACTCTGTCATCTTCTTCATACGCCTTACGTAAAAGTTTGAAGGTTTCATGTCTAATCCGTGTTCAGTTCTTTTATCAACTTCCGATATGATCACAGCAAATTAAAAAGATCCGTTTGTAAATAAATAAATAAATATATATATATATATATATATATATATATGTACAATGGGTACTGGTTCTTTCTCGGGGGTAGACGCGGCCGGGGCGTGGGGCTGACCCCCACCCCTATCTTGTGCCTAGGTCCTAGAAAGAGTAGAGCCATACCTTTACTCACCCTAAGGGCCTTCGTGGCCTATAAAAAGGATGAAACCTACCTTCCTACACATATGTGTATATATATATACATTCGTTGACGCACCAAGCTATATATATATATATATATATAGAGAGAGAGAGAGAGAGAGAGATAGAGAGAGAGAGCTTGATGCGTCAACGAAAATTTTGGCATCCTAATGGGGAAAGATTTTCCATGACCCTTATATGCGTATTTCGGTGATAAACGGTCAAGGTCAGAAACTGATCGCGCTGTCTCGTTATTTAATAGCCACTCCAAATGAAATATACTCGTATTCATGAGAATTGGAATATTAATTTTATACTAAGTGTTTGTTTCTTGGTACCACGTGCACTTAAAAAAAAAAGGCTTAAGAAGTTCTTCACAGGTCTTATAATCCTCTCCCAATATTTTACCGCTGATGTGTCGCGTGTGATGGTGGCCTTTTGACATGTCACTGCGACAGAATCCGGAGCCCAGTGTACATGCGGGAGGAGAAGCCCTGACTCTTCAGACATGTAATCTCCGTGTGGCAACTACCCCTTACATATAGACTTCCACGCACCTAAGCCACACGCCTCTAACTGCATCCGACTGTGACCCTAGCCGCAGTGGCACACCGAATGCAAGACAGGCCTATGACTGCCATACAATACATAAACTGCACAGTGGCCGCTTGTTGTGGGTTCGTACATGGCACTTTCCGGATTCGAAATGTAACCCATAGGATTGGCTACGTCACCGATATTTTTGCGTGATTTTACACAGTGTCGTCTAACAAATTGTCATATATTAGACCTCCACAGAAACGAAGTAAACACCACTCTATTTTGCTCGCTATTTGATGAACGTGAATGAATTATATAGCGTCATGTCATGATATATGAAATACGTAGTCGATAAAGTGTCCTGAAATAAACGAAAGAACTAATAAGCAACAATTAGCTGAGTATCAGCTTTACAGAATTTTGAGGTGTGGACGACTTTTAGTTTGATGTAAAAAGTCTAGGTATCGGCCTCTATCTTGATACCCTGATGATGGAGATAGCGTTGTCCTACAAATTATTTGGTCCGTATCTTCCAACCTACACGTCGTCACATCCCAGAAGACAGTAATCTTCAGACCTAATAACCCTGCGCATTATTGCCCACATAGGAACCTTCCATGATTTCCTTCGTTTTAACCAGAATGTTCAAGAGGCCCCAAACATTTTCCTTCTACATTTTTTTTCCAATCCCTCATTTATATGTGCCTTTATACTCTAAGGCACAATCCCCGTACAGGCCTTGAGGGTTCCAGGAGGATGAGGCTTCCAGATTTCAACACAATCGGTAGAGGAAGGTAGCAAGTTCGTTAGCCTTACGCACCAACGACCTTTACCCCGCAGGAAGTACTTCTGTTACTCACTTCTGTTAGAGGCTGAGTCGATCCCAGCGCCATAGCGCAGCCGGTAGGATTATCTCGATGAAAAATTCCAGTGACATCATAATCGAACCCGCGACCTTCCAGTTTGTAGCGCAGTGCCTCAACGAACTGCGCTACGGCGTGCTAGCAATATAAACTTCTTCCTGATTCTTATTTGTCTTCCTCCTACTCATGAGCCAGATTTTACCAATCAGGATAAGGAACAAATTCCAGGCTTCACGAAGTATGAAATGGGAGTTCAATTTTGGACAGTCACAAGTTTTCTTCTCCTCTCCTCTCCATATTATTAACACATCATTAGCAAATTATTGACAGGCAATTATTTTCAGGGTCAAAACAGCCGGAGTATAAAACAAGGCTCTAATAGTTATCTGGGGACCGCGGTAGCACAGTGGTTAAGGTTCTGTGCTACAAATCGGAAGGTCGCTGGTTCGATCCCAGCTGGTGTCAGTGGATTTTTCATTGACATAAAATCCTTCCGATCGCTCTATGGCCCTGGGGTCGACTCAGTCTCTAATAGAAATGAGTACCAAGAGTATATCCTGGAGGTAAAAGCGGCCGGTGCGTAAGGCTGACAACCTACCACCATCCTGTGCCGTTGTTACGAAATCTGGGAGCCTTAACTTCCTGGAACCCTCTGGGCCTGTCCAGGCCTGTAATGGGACTGCTTTAACTTTACCTAATAGTTATCTCATTCAAAGTTTAAAATTTCATGCCGCTACACCTACAATCCCCGACAAGCCATTGTAGCGTGATGATAATTAAGAATATAGATTCTTTGTAAACACACTTCTTCCCAAATATCACGTTCTGAACCAGAGTCAGGAATTTGAGACTGGAAAAACGGTTGGTTCATACTGCTGTTCAGGCGCATAATCTCTTCTGATGTGTGTCGGACCGTGCATCATTGTGATAACTGAAGAACGAGAACCAAATAGATGTTACTTATTATTTTATTGTACTTCTTATAGGCTCAACATGTTTCGGGCACTACTATGCCCATCATCAAGAGCTCACGACTATAATGTTGATTACCACATTGGTCGTTTCGTTCTTGGTTAGCTGTAGGTTGGAGGTTAGGTGCGGTTAGGCTGGAGTAGTGTCTGGGCTGCAGGCTAAAGCACGACTTTAGCTTTAGCCTGCAGCCCGGACACTACTCCAGCCTAACCGCACCTAAACTCCAACCTACAGCAACCCAAGAACGAAACGACCAATGTGGTAATCAACATCATAGTCGTGAGCTCCTGATGATGGGCATAGTAGTGCCCGAAACATGTTGAGACTATAAGAAGTACAATAAAATAGTAAGTAGCATCTAATTCGTTATTATTCTTCAGATAATCTGTTCGTACCGCGATTATAACTGGACCCACAAATTACTGGCTTTGGTCAAAATGCTAACCCCCTTTAATGTCACACTAGACAGGTCACACTGCAGTTAACACCTTGCACTAACTGTTCGAAGCCTGAAGTCGGCCTAAAGAGTATTTTTTTTTTAAAAAAGTAACTTCCTACTTCTCTGAAATCACGCTGCAGATTCATTAGCAAGAGCAGCTGGCGAATTCCATTTAATCCGACGTTCATACGAAAAGAATAAATACGTTTTATATGTAAAGTATAGAGACACGTGTGTCGACAGACGTGGTGGACTAACAGTTGATGGTACCTCCGAGCTCTGAAGCTGTTTAATGATATCCTTTGCATCAAATATACCGTATTCCAGAATGCGGTTTTGCCGAGAAGCCTCTATCTTCGATCCGTAAGCCTCTAACAAGAGGCTGTGCCATAGTAGAGGCCGTTTCTCACTCTACAAGGCCGGGTTCAACCTTGGGGTATTCCATCTGTTGTTTGTTGCGGACAGCGTCGCACTTGGACAAGCTTTTCCGCAGCACGTTTCCCAATATCAGTCATAATTCCGCCATTGCTACTTATTTATTTGTCATCCGCAGGTTACAGAATAGGCCGCAGTTCCCCAGATATTTAGATTTTCACCCTCAAAAAAGATAATAAAAGTAACCCATAAACAAAGTTTAATTTCTTTAAATTATTAACCAACAAATGCACTATACAAAATTTCACATTAAAACACTTAAAATCGCTGCGACACGTTTCGATCCTAAGATCATCCTCAGGGAGCTACGTTGTTCCTTGCTAAAGTCATTTTAAAACTTTTTTTTTTAATGTGGCTTTAGCAAGGAACTGTGTAGCTCCTTGAGGATGATCTTAGGATCGAAACATGTCGGAATGATTTTAAGTATTTTAATGTGAAATTGTTTATAGTGCATCTGTTGGTTTATAATTAAAGTGATTCTACGAAATGCACAGTACAACAATGAGGATACTTAATTTCCTTGTTGCAATTTCAAAGTTCTTTGAAGTGCTCATTCAGATTTGATGAGCATTTGATACTTGTGCGCTTCTTACACTCAAGGACCCGTCTACGAGGAGCGACGGAATTAATTGGAAAGGGTTGTGAGGAAGGCAGCAATTGGGGTGGGGAGCGACTCGTGCAAAATGTTAAGCTAATTTCTAATCCATCATGGCTACCAGGAAATGCACCTCCGAAATGACCAAGCAAGAGGCTCCTTCAAACGATGAAATTTATATACACCTTCGTCGTTACCAATTGGGTGGTCACGCGATAACAATGGGGTTGATTCATGTAAAAAAAATGCATATTATTCTGTGGGTATAGTTTTATCCATGATAAGTGGGCTCCGCTAGCATGGCATGGCGCATCCTCATGTTGCGGGCGGAGGAACAGCCTCCAATATGGAGGATATACTCGAAAATATTCCACTTCAGTCGTGGACAGCTGACAAGAGGTGGTCTTCCAACTGTGGGGTTGGGCGAGGTGCTAACAACTCCTCACCGTGAAAACCTATCATGTTACGAACCGTTCACAAAGTCCTCGGACCTGGACTGATACTTCGGTACGACCTAAGCAATGGACAATTGCATACGGGGTTTTGGTGGGGAAACCCGAGGAAAAGAGATCAACTTGGAAGAAGCAGGCGTAGATTGGAGGATAATATTAAGATGGATCTTCAGGAAGTGAGGTGTGGGGGCATGGACTGGATTGATGTTACCCAGGGTACGAATAGGACACAGGCACTTGTAAATGCGATAATGAACCTTCCGTTTCCATAAAATGCGGGGAATTTCTTGACTAGTTGAAAACCGGTTAGCTTTTCAAGAAGCACTCGGTTCCATATAGTAAGTAAGTAGGTAATTTGACGTTCAGTTGACCGTGCATCGTGATAAATTCTTATAATAAAACCAACTAGATGCACTAATTCCTCAAGTCTATTTTTTGAATAAAAATCTGCATGTTTCAGACAGTTCCTCTGTCCATCATCAGGAGTTTTTCACTGTACAAACAGCAATGGTATATGTCATACAGGTTTGCTGACAGCTTGCGAGCAGGATCAGGACGTCCGTCCTGATCCTGCTCGCAAGCTGTATGACATATACCACTGCTGCGTGTACAGTGAAAATCTCCTGATGATGGACATAGGAACCGTCCGAAATAAGTAGAGTTTTATTCCGAAAAAAATAGAGAAATTAGTGTATCTAGTTGGTTTTATTGTAAGAATTTAAGTAGGTAAGTGTGTTTTGTATGGTAGCTCAGTTGGTATAGCGACTGAGCTACGGGATGGACGGTCCGGGATCGAATCCTGGTGGGGACGAGATTTTCCGCCCGTCCAGACCGGTCCTGGTGCCCACCCAGCCTCGTGTAAAATTGTTACCGGGTCTTTCCCGGGAGTAAAATGCGGCCGGGGCGTGCTGCTGACCACTCAAACTCTTCTAGTGCCGCGGTCATGGAAGAGTAGAGCTATACCTCTACCCAGTCTCTGGGTCACACCGGGCCTCTAACGGGATCACTTTACCTGTAATCGTGTTTTGTATAAAAGAGACTGTTAAAACTGGGTTCTCCGATCACCATTACAAATCATCGATTGTCCATATGTTCATGACTATGGCACATTGAAATAAACTTACCCCCTTTTTGGACCATTGTCCATTTTTTTTATTTCTTCAGACAAACCTTTCGGCAAGTGAGTCTCTTTCAGTGACCGAACCAAGATCTTTGTCAGCAACCAAATTCAGCAGAAAAATTTACATTTTTTATAAACCTTTATATGCACCCCTTCTCTGAACGAGCAAAATAAGACGTCATAACAAATTACAATTTTAAAAGAAATGTTCATTACATATATTTAAACAGGAGTGTAAAATGTTCTACCTTTTTCTTGTCGCGGATGAACAACACCAACAAAAAAGTGCAAAATTATTTTTTTTTATTTTGTGATATGACTCAACAAATGCACAATTATTTCACAAATTATTACACTCCTACATGTTTCGACACTATCGTGTCATCCTCAGGGAGCTTGTGATCAATACCTTGCCAAGCTACACAAGTATATCAAGTGCAGCTGTTGGTAATACCATTTATATTTAAGATGTTCCACATATCGCTCATTTGCCACAACCCAAAATCTTTGATTTTTCAGGAGAAACTTTTATAGGTTTTGAAGTGCTATAATTTTCTGTGAGTGCAACGGCGACACAACTGCTCTCCAGCGGCGAGTTTTGCAAACTGCGTCATGACACTATACCTGTTAAAAGTGCATCTGCAAACGTTCCTTTCTGCACCAGTAACTCAAAAATGCAAAATTTTGAGTTGTGACACTCTTGTACCAAATGAGCGATACGTTTTATACAAATTCTCATACTATAGTCGTTGAAATCCCAATATTATAAAATCCTTTAAAACATTAATAATATAATATAATTATATATTTTTATAATTTTAAAATTTCAACGAATATAATATGAGAACCTGCATAAAACCTATGTGAAACATCTTAACTGTAAACTGTATTACCAACAGCTGCATTTGAAATACTTGTGTAACTTGGCAAGGTACTGATTACAAGCTCCCTGAGGATTACACGATAGTGTCGAAACATGTAGGAGTGTAATAATTTGTGAAATAATTGTGCATTTCTTGAGTCATACATTTGATAATATTGAGCTTTCAACGACTATAATATGAGAACTTGCATAAAACCTATGTGAAACATATTAGTTGCAAATTGTATTACCAACAGTTGCATTTGAAATACTTGTGTAACTTGGCAAGGTATTGATTACAGGCTCCCTGAGGATAACACCATAGTGTCGAAACATGTAGGAGTGTGATAATTTGTGAAATAATTGTGCATTTGTTCAGTCATATATTTGATAATATTGAGCTTTCAACGACTATAATATGAGAACTTGCATAACACCTATGTGAAACATATTAGTTGCAAATTGTATTACCAACAGTTGCATTTGAAATACTTGGGTAACTTGGCAATGTATTGATTACAAGCTCCCTGAGGATGACACCATAGTGTTGAGAACTTGCATAAAACCTATGTGGAATATCTTAACTGTAAACTGCATTTGATATACTGGGTTACTATAAAAGAAATAGACACTTTCAATGTTGTATTGAAAAGAAATTATGAATGATTTAGCCAAAACACTATTTACATGGTTTTGTAGTGCATGTTTGTAAGATTATATGACGAAGTTACAAATGTTCTGTGTGTGAGCCTTTTGTCACACGACAGGTATCAATACGATAGTCTAATTCTGTCCAAACAGACCTGAGCATATCCTCGTCAACACAACAACAGCTGTTGTGATGCATAAAAACAACCAGTTTCTTGAAATGTCTTGCTCCAATCGTAGACAGACTGCCTTGTAGGAGGAGGTTTGCCATATCGTCTTCTGAAATGACCCTATACAGGAGTAACCGAGTTCGTCTTCGCCAATTCCAGCACACAAGAAGCCTTCTCTACAACAGTAGCAGCCATTTTGCTTCAGTGATGTCAAGGGCGCTGACGTGGTGTTGAAGTCACGAAACAATGCCTGGAAAAAAATTTTCATCTTTCCCTTGCGCTACTACGCAAATTGTGTGTCCACTACGCTAACGGTTTCGATACTACATAAAGTTGAAAGTGTCTTTTTCTTTCATAGTAACCTAGTATTTGTGTAACTAGGCTATGTATTGATTGCAGGCTCCCTGAGGATGATATGATAGTGTCGAAACATGTAGAAGAGTGATAATTTGCGAAATAATTGTGCATTTTTGGTCATACTACAGAATAATAAAAGATTCACGGTACATGTATTGAAATTTTAAAAAAGTGCAAAATTATATTTAGATATACAGGAAGTCCGATTAGTGCCGCGCAATTGACGAAAGTGGCACTTAAGTCAAAAAGGGAGTCACAGTGACTGTACAGTGCGTACGGTTACCGTAAGTGTTAGAAATGAACGTCACGGCCTTGTGTCAGAGGTCACGTACGATATAGAGTTTAAGTGGAAGTCACAGCGAATATATGTAGTTCTTACAGCAAGAATAAGCCTTGTAAGTGACCCCATGGGCACCTGGAAAGGTCACCTGTGAATCCTAAAATAGTTACATATAAGAGGCTTTCCCACTTCCGGCAGAGCACAGCACACTTCTTGCACAGGTTCACAGGGACTTTACATTACTCTTTATATGCGCATGGTGGAAACATACACTGCCGGTGTACCACATAGGATTAGAAACCATTTACACCGCTTGCTGGATAATTATGTTGTCCGGGTCGCGTAGTCGGTATAGCAACTGGCTATAGGCTGGACGGTCCGGGAATCGAATCCCATTTGGGGCGAGATTTTCCGCACCTGTCCAGAACGGTCCGGGGCCCACCCAGCCTCCTGTACAATTGGTAACGGGTCTTTCCCGGGGGTAAAGAGCGGCTGGGGTGTGACGCTGAGCCCTCACCCCCGTCTAGTGCCGTGGTCAAGAAAGAGTAGAGCTATACCTCTACTTCCCCTATGGGCCGTGCGGCCCGTACAGAGCCTCAGTGCCTGTACATTAGAACTATACCTCTACTCTCCCTATTGGCCGTACGGCCTGTACAAAGACTCAGTTCCTGTACAGTAGATCTATACCTCTACTCCCCCTATTGGCCGTACGGCCTGTAGAGAGCCTCAGTGCCTGTACAGTAGAGCTATACCTCTACTCAACCTATTGGCCGTGCGGCCTGTACAGAGCCTCAGTGCCTGTACAGTAGAGCTATAACTCTACTCCCCCTATTGGCCGTACGGCCTGTAGAGAGCCTCAGTGCCTGTACAGTATAGCTATACCTCTACTGCCCCTATTGGCCGTACGGCCTGTAAAGGGCCTCAGTGCCTGTACAGTAGAGCTATACCTCTACTCCCTCTATTGGCCGTACGGCCTGTACAGAGCCTCAGTGCCTGTACAGTAGAGCTATACCTCTACTCCCCCTATTGGCCGTACGGCCTGTACAGAGCCTCAGTGCCTGTACAGTATAGCTATACCTCT
>Ga0131853_10025332_pt1 | contig 10691 bp, 5 predicted proteins | sample TergutLab28metaG_FD_92764 | JGI IMG/M metagenome (GOLD analysis project Ga0131853, IMG submission 92764) | Labiotermes labralis P1 segment gut microbial communities from Petit-Saut dam, French Guiana - Lab288 P1 (version 2) (version 2) | ecosystem: Host-associated > Arthropoda: Insects >... | reverse complement strand
TAGACGGAATCCTTCGGTCGGGAAAACGCCTTTGGTATTCTTCAACAGCAGCACGTGCATTGCCGTTGCAAAATCCATACACAAAATGCATGTCACAATATTCCACGTGGGAAAACACAAAAGACATTTTTGCAACTCCGTAAAGCAACTAACCGTCACGCAGGCGCAATGAATACTGCATTCCAGTCTCAAGGACATTAGCACTGTCGCGCGTCGCATCAGCTGTGCAGGTTGCAGTATTTGGAACCGCAAGAAGCCCCCACTTTTCTCTGGCCATTATATCCGTAACCGTTCAACTTTGGGTATAGGTGTTTTGGGTTATATCGGTGTACTTTAACATAAGGAACACTCTCCCGAAGTCTGGCACATTCCTCCTCCGAACCCTGTATATATATATATATATATATATATATATATATACACTATGTTTTGGATTGGTATTTGAAAATTTAGCACATGAAGTCGATATGCATGTATGTTCCTTTTTTTTTTTTCTAATCTGTATCTTAGATCTGTTTGTGTATATAACACAACTATATGAAGGTACAGTACCATTCTTTTTCTGTTACAAGCTGATGTGGTAAATTATTTTCTTGTCTAGTAAGTACTGTATCTTTTAAATTGGTACCCCAGTGTTATTACTTTTTGTATTAAAATAACTTATGTTGTGTTAAAACCTCAAATATTGTGCTAGACCTAGTAACTAAAGTTATTGTACACTTTTATAGTGACCTCACTTCTAGACTTCTTAAGCAAATATGACTATTTCCATATCCATATGGATTTTGTAATCCTGTACGGATCCACAGAATAAAAATAAATGATGTGATATGACGCACATTAAGAATAAATGAACTCACTTGTGTGTCGCCTTGGCAGGAGGTCGTTTTGAGCAGCAGGCCTCAGTTCGTGCACATACAGTATGTTATTTTGCAACTTACGTTAAGCATTATCATGTAATGCCTTAGATTCTGATTTTTACTGCTAAAAAATTTTCAGTCAGGGTGGACCATTGAACTACTGCCTGAAGATTGACATGCGTTTCATGGAACAACTGTATATCGTTATGGGGACACAACGTTTATGACTTATTTACATTACATACACTTGTTAGAAATAATTTTAGTTCATTATTTGACAAAGAACATTGTGAAATATATGTATATTGATTTATTGTGTTGCAATGAGTGCGTAAATGCAAAAAGAAGAAGAAGAAGACTGCGAAGTTATATGTCAGTGTTTCCATCCGCATGCTGAATGTCAAAAAATTAGTGAAATTACGTTAATTAAAATAAGTATTTGTATTTCACCAGGAAATTGGACTTAAATTTAAGAAAGAAACCGTTGAAGTGCTACGTTTGGAGTGTAGCTTTGTATGGTACTGAAACTTGAACATTTCAGAAGGTAGATCAGAAATACCAGGGTAGTTTTGAAATACGGTGCTGGACAAGGATGGAGAAAATCGGTGGTACCGATCATGCAAGAAATGAAGTATTGTGATCAGTCAAATAGAAGAGGAATGCAGTACAATCAATAAAAGGAAGAAAGACTAACTGTATTAGTCATACCTTGCATAGGAACTGCCTTCTAAAACATGTTATTGAAGTGAAGAGATAGCGAAGAATAGAAGTGGCAGACTGACGAGAAAGAAGACGTAAGCAGCTACCGGATAACCTTAAGGAGACGAGAGGATACTGGAACGCGAAAGAGGCAGCACTAGATAGCATTCTGCGGAGAACTCCCTGCTAAAGAGGCCAAGAACCGAATTTATTAGGCGACAAATTTGTTGTTTGGGTTCTGACAAATCAAATACACGTATACCAGGGTTGGTCAAAAAATAATTACACAGGCGTATAATTTCGCAACTGAACATGCTTTGGACCATCGCACATACAACCCTGGTCTCGATCTGATCTAGCAAAGTTGAATATGATCGCTAGGTGGGTAGGGTTTGTGATAAGAAAACGGACGTATGTCAAGAGGGTAAAGAGAATCTCGTCGCACGATAGTATAAATGCCACAGGTGTGGCCATGACTGTGTGAAAGAGTACTGGGATAACAATGCAGTTAAATGTAGCCGCACTTATTAGACTTTAAAATAAATAACCAAGATATCTTTATCTTAAACTTGTTTTCATATCGACCTTCGTAATTTCTACTTCACTTGTAGCTCAAATTGAACACAAATCATTTTCTCAGCAATGACGAATCAACATTTTTTCTGAAATTCTTGTGTTATAATGTGTATGTGTAGACATATATATATATATATGTATGTGTGTGTGTGTGTGTGTGTGTGTGCTTCTTTAAAGAAACTTCGTTGACAGTTTCTGGCTATATGCTGTGTGATATCTGTAGCGTACATAGCTTTGCAACATTCTGTAATACAGGGTTATTCAAAATGATTGTCGGGGTACAATTGTCCAGCGGCAATTCCGCAACAAATTCCCGAAACAACCACCACCCGACAAGTCCATTCGAAGGTGGTATGCACAGTTTCAAGAGACAGGATGCGTGTGTATCCCGGAACTGAAGGTACGAATCAGAACCGCCATTGAAACCATCATCGCTGACATGCGAAACGAACTCGATTATCGTGTTGATGTTTGTCGAATCACAAAGATTGCACATATAGAGCACCTGTAAGGTATGTAACAAAAACTTGGCGTGTTGTTCTATTAAATATAAAAAAAAAACACATATACTCCTATCTCAAGTGTATTGTGTATGACAAGTTGTTAAAACTCCGACAATCGTTTTGAATAACCCTGTACTTTGTTTCTATCTGCAATGAATAATTTTATAAACCAGTGACGTGCGCAACATTGAAAGTAGTCCTGCTATTTCTCTCATTTCTATGACAACGATATAAGTAATAACGAACTTACTGTACAGTTCTCCAATTAAAGATATTTCAGGTAGTTTTCGTTCAGCTAGGCCGCCCTCATTCAACTGCGTTCTGTAACTTGTGTGACAAATACAGACGTCACTTACCTGTCCTTCAAAATACCCTACACATGACAGCGATAAGGTGTGCTATTGTTTACCAGTTCAGGTACAATGGAGTGGAAGCCTTGATATTTCCTTCAAACATTCAAATTGTATGCAATATTCATTTTGTGATTGTCGAGTAACGTATCCCCTTTCCTTCTGAAAGGAAAGTATGTCTTGTTTGTGCCATAAATTAAGATTTCCAGCTCTGTGGAGGAAGAAGGGCATCAACAGCCTTTCCGACAAACGGCAAATCTGTGAATTGATCTTCATAAAAATCAGTGTGATTCTACCAGTGAGAAAATCGCATGTGTTGTAAGTACCCTCCTCATGATATGCAATGTGGCAATGAGAAGGCAGTTTAATGCAAACGAATGCCACTCAATAACTACGAAATGCTATAATATTTTTTTTTACGAAAATTAGGTTACTTCCGTCTGAGATGTGACACAAATTTATAAATTTCGACATTCGGTAAATTGGTTTACCTATCTACGACACTAAAGGGTATTATAGACGAGAAGGCAGTAATCTTCATAGTCATAGCCATGACAACTTAAATATGACATTTTACAATATGTTCGCATTTTCTTAATTTACCTTACATCAAAACAGGAGTTAAAAAATGTAGGCCAGCTCCAACGAAGTGCTATATCGAAATGCATTTTTTACGCCGTTGCCTTTCATGTACATGTAGACCTACTACAAAGTTAGACACTAAAGGAGCAGAAATTATTTATTCTAGTAAGTAGCGAAATATTCGTCATGTTTTCAAATACAAGTTTTGGGTCTGAATGAGGCTGTATTTTATGTTGTGCACCTGTTTCTTCATATGATCAACCAGTTTATATATAATCGACGATGGTTAATTTGATACTGAAGGGAAGCTCGAAACTGCATTCAGCTCTCCAGTCTCTGCACGCCCTCCTCACTCACCTTGCCCAGCGTTTGTGATGTTCACGACTGTTGCTAGCTCATCTGTCCTTGAGAACTCGAGGTGAAAAGGTCAAGACTCAAGGAATGACAAGGGAGGAAATTTGGCTACACGGCGTCACACTAATCGCAATACAGAAGCGATTTCAGGCAACAATAACCCGCTCTGTTGCATATATGACTATTTCCGCTAACGACTTCGAGCGTATGGGCGGGGTTGCGTAGCCAGTTCAGCGACTCGCCATGTGCTGGACGGTCCGGGGATCTAATCGTAGTGGGGACGAGATTTTTCGCACTCGTCCAGACCGGCCCTGGGGCCCACCCTCCCTGCACGTCTTTGCCGGATGCAAATCGGCCGGGGCGTAGCTGTGACCACCAACCCTCAACTAGCGCCAAGGTTAAAGAAAGAGTACAGCTATGCTACTTCTCTCCCTCTGGGTCTTCAAGGCCGGTTCTAGGGTGAACACCTTCTACCTGGAACTTATAAAGACTCGCGTTAAACTTTTCGGTTGTCTGTAGCACTCGAGAGTCAGTACTAGAATGTGATTCCAAATACCAATGTTGGCACTCAGCCGCATTAATGATCTGTGGCGCTCAGCAACTTCATATGTTAAAACGTACCCTTCGAGATTGGCACTTCGCTGACGCCGCGAGGTATTGGTTCCGCTAGAAAGGCTGGTCTTTGAATATTCCTGTTATGCATACCGGTTTTCAAACACCCCAAGTGCCCCATATGCATACTTTAATGTGATGTATGTAGGTCAACCTTGGGTCAGTCCAAGTCTGATAAACATACAGTACAGAAGTGGGGTAATGAAAAACGCAATAATGGGTCTACTACAATATGGGGCGAAGTTATGCTTCATAATAAGTCATTTGTGTTGAAATTTCTAATTATTTGCAACATAAATTGTGTCTAGAAGAAAGGAATTCTGATATCTGAATTAAAAATGTAACTGTTGATTTCCCGCGTAAACGCTTGGGCTGATTACGAAATGGAATGTAACTTGTAGATAAGTGATGTAGATAATGCCTCCAATTAGCATGTATTATCCCATTTTGACTGTTTACAATTCTTTTAATTTGTTCTACCCATCTTAAACTTCATAGGTGAGAAATGATTAATTGTGTAATATCTTTGTAAACATGCCTTTTAAAGTTGTTTAAGAGCCTTGGGATAACCTAATTTAGGTCTAAACATACTGCTCAATTAGGCACATAGACTCTGTTGTAATAAAGATAATTTTGTTGAGACTGATACTGATTTGTTGAATCATATCACTGACACACAACAGGTTGTCACATGTAAAAATTAATTAGCTTATTATAAACACTGATAGCATGTTGGCATATGTGATTTCATCAATAACTGTCATTTTTCATGTGACACTGAAAACAAAACCAGCTGATGTCTGAATTAAGTGTGACTACATTATTATTGTCCAGTTCCATGGAGCCTATCTTAACTTTTTTCCCTAATATTGCCTAAGATATGCTTTGTGTACGTGGTTGCACGCTGCTCGTTTCATGGTTATGACAGAGAATTGCCACTGGAAATGCTCAGAAAGTGATTTTGACAGGGACTTGAAAAGGTGTTGTCCACTGCTCTCTGTGTTACCTACATGGCTGCATGTACCAAATTGAAGGCTATATTAGAAGAGCGTATTTCTTTTTGGAAGTTAAAGAAAATGAAAAGGAAGCTGATGGGACTTATGCAGCAAGCCCAGTGACACCATTCAAAGCATTTTGTGATGTACATTATTTAGAAATCTGAAATTCGTCATGATGATATAATTACATCTCCTTCCCTTTAACACCATCTTGAGTTCTGGAAAAATAGAGAAGTCACTTGGTAATATATCTGGTGAGTAGGGAGGTGTGAAATGACAGTCATTTTGTTTTTAGACATAAATCCATGCAAAGACAAAGTAAAATGAGTGCCAGCATTGTTACAGTGAAGAAATCAATCTCCAGAATTTTGCTTTCAGTTAGTTTTCACCACACATTTCTCACACTTGCTGTAACATGTCAATACAGTGGTGGTGGTATACCGTACATCCTCGTGGAACAAATTCATAATGCACAACTCCAAAAATGTTTAAAAAAAAACACTGAGCGTGCTCTTCACATTTTGATCGAACTTGTCTTGTCTCTGTTGGGTGTGGAGATAATGGGTTCCTCTACCTAAACAAATATTGCTTGGTTTCTGCAATGTACCTGTTAACCCACACCTCAAAACCTGTGATTATCTTCGAAAGGAATTCCTGGTCTCTTTCAAGCCTCTGTAAATTGTCCTGGCATGTGCTGACATGATTCTTTTCCTGATCCTCAGTCAGCACATAGGGCACAAATTTGGCAGCAATCTGATGCATGTTCAGACTGTCTTTCAAAATACTCAAAACTGATCCAAATGAAATATCCAACATTAGCAATTTTAATGATATTCATTATTAAAAACTAAATACCTTTTATAAAAAATTGTAATAGTCAAATTATATTTTAGAGATAACTAAACATTACATGTTACAGTACACAGTATGCCAGAGACTGCCTGTACAGAAAAAAAGTGAACTCCTGATAATGAGCTCCCTGAAGCTCGAAACATGTACAGTGAAGGATGACTAACCGTGAAATAAAGGATAGTCCATAAGTGTCATCTTGTTGATAATTATTTTGGAACAATCAAATCTAACATTCACCTACAGGCCAACTACAGACAAATATGGACTACCATCATACTTATTAAATGCATGGTTTGTAGCTAATCCCAAACACTAAATTTTCCTCACATATTCTGCAAAATGACAGACCCTTACTAATATTATTACACTTTGGTCACTTACGAACACCAAAGCCTCTTGTACCTCCTTTGGAATTAGACGCAACAAACTGTCCAAGTGTGGCGCTTTCACCATGTCAGTTCTCTTCAAACTGCACTTCAGATGCAATGATGCTGTCTTCTAAGACTGACCCACAGTTTGTAAACACTTCAGCTCCACAGCCTGGATCTACATTAATTTCAGAGCTGCCACAATTCCTACATTTTCTTCTTGACATCTTGTGTCTAACAACACATTAGCAACACCTGTCAAGTACATACTAAAGAATTAAGTAACCATGAAGTGCATGAAAACATATATGATATATCACCTACATACATAACATAATTAATAGTAAACTTAAAAATGTACTAACAAAAATACAAGATGCCCTGGAACCAAAATCCATATTTCTACCACAATCCACACTTATAAAAAACAAATCATGAACAATATGCACAACTTTTGTGTGGGTATATTTCAATTATTTATGACTCTGAAGGAGTAGTGTGTATATTAGTGACCAGTTTGCCCACTACTTGTTAGCACAAGCGTGAAGAGGCAAGCTAGTAAGAGGGGAAGAACTGTGCATGCACTACCAAGCACTTTCTACATATTTCAAAATGCCCACAGTGAGTGAATCTACAAAATGTACTTCCAATCACAGTAATTGTTTTGAATGAGGTGATATACTGCTGCTGGTCAAGCTAGTTTGTGTATAAGCAAACACTGAGAATGTGAAGTACAGCAAAATTCCCTTAATCTGCTGTCTGTTAATTCAGAAACCCTGATAATCTGGCACTCGAGCAGAGTAGTCCCAAGACCAGAAGTTTTGTTTTTTGTCAGTAAAAGTTTCATCATTGAAACAGGCAGATCTCAGAGACATGTTCAAAAAAGGCTGTCTGAACATCACCTGTTGTGGTATCTTCTGAGACCTTCACCAACTTCAGCTTTGAAGTCCAGAAAACACACAAGAGGACCCTGGTAACCCTGAACTGGCATATGAAACAGATACCCAAAGGAATGTACCTCTGATTAGTTGTACAGCCCAAGTATGCAAGTGGTAACAATCAATTACCTGTAAGAACTTTGGTCAGTATAGGTACTGTCTGATAATCTAAAATATTCGATAATGTGGCACCTATTCAATCCCATGAAGCTAAGATCAAAATTTCGCCATATATGTTCATGTCTCATGAACAGAATGCAGAACAAAATCACAAGATGGTGGGTAACAGATCTTTTAAAAGTGTGGAAAATTTAAATGTTTGGTAATGACACAAATTGAAACTGCATTCATAAAGAAATTCAGAACAGAATAAACTCAACCATTTGTTATCCAAGAATACGAAGATCAGAATATACAAAACTATATAATATTGCCTGTTGTTTTTAATGATTGTTCAATATTATCCCTCATATTAAGGGAAGAACATAGGCCGAGGGTGTTAAGTAGTGTGTGCTGAAGAACATAATGGGGCCTAGGAGGGAGGAGGTAACAAGTTACTGCAGAACACTGCATAACAATGAACTTCACTGTTCATAATCCTCACCAAATACTATTTAATTGATTAGATCAAGAATGAAACTCACAGGAGGGGTGGCATATATAGGAGAGGAGAGAAATGAATGTGGAATTCTGGTGGGGAAACCTGAAAGAAAGAGGCCACCTGAAAGAGCTAGGTATAAATAGTAGGATAATCTGTGATCTGGACTGACCTGGTTCAGGACAGCAACAAGAGGCGAGCTCCTCTGAATATGGTTCAAAACAGTAAGGTTCCAAAAAATGTAGGGAATTTCTTGACTAGATAGGGAACTATCAGCTTCTCAAGAAGGACCCTGATCCATGGCATTGGTTAGTTTGTTAGTCAGTTCATTAGTTAGTTAGTTGGTTAGTTTGTTAGTTTTGTTTTATTTGTTTGTCAGTGAGTCATACAAGGGTAACATAACATAACAGGTAACATAACTCTTTAGCCCAAACAGAAAGGAAACAAGCTAATGTTTCTGTTGGAATGGCGTGAATTTCCTTCAGTGCCTTGCCTTGAAGGCAAAAAAAAAAAAAACTTGATGACAGCTCACGTCTCGATATTGTTGAAATTGTGCACATCCCTGATATGCTTCTGAGCTTGTTTCCTTCCTGGTCGGGCTAAGGACTTATCAGCACCCTGGGTACCAAGATCAGCTTGGCAGCAAACACACTGTGCAGACTACAGTTATGTAGCATTATGGAGCTCAACTAGTAAGTACAATGGCCATTACTACACATAGATGATCAGACCAATTATATCTTTCCTCTTAGGGTGTTCAGCTGGATACGCATAGCACAGATGAAACAAATGTGTATACGATTCTGTTAAATCTCTCTTCAAAGAAGCTGAACTTAAGAATTAGAACTGGAGTGAAATGACTCAGCAACAATTTCATTGACAGCTCTGGTATTACCTAACAGATAACATTTGTATTAAAAACAGAGATTTGGTTAGTTTTCCCTGTAAAGATAATTAATATACTAAATCACTTGTATATTCTTGTATACCATAAAAATTTAACGAAATATATGTTATTATAATATTGCTTAACTACTGAGCCCAATTAACTACATGTAACAGGCTCCACTTTCAGAAGCTTGTAGGTTCTCAGGTGGTCAAGCAATAACCCACTTTTTATGAATTCCAAAGTTTCACTATCATTTTCACAAGAATCTGCTATCACAGTCTACCCTAAGCCTGTTAAACCCTTCCTTATAACCTACTTCCTTAACCTTTGAATGACTAGCAGTTACTTTACGTACCACAAGGTTTAACATTAAAAAATTCTACATGATGCTGACACTGCATTATGTGTTATATACACATCTCAAAACAAAGAGTCTCTTCTACCTTACACATCTTTAACTGACTAATTTTTTTATAACTGAGGTGTAGAGTGTTTATTGGGAGGACGCACTGAGTCCTTATATAAGACAGATTACACTTCACCTTTAGAGGGTTAATTTCCATTGTACTGTATTATCATCTTCCCACATACACCTATGTTCCTCAAGTGAGTTTTTCTTTTCAAATTTTATGACTTGAATTATGAATGGCATTATCATTTCCCCTTTGTGTGCTACATATGGTACTCTTGATTCACTTTAATTGAACCAACCAAGTAACATAAAATGAAAAACACAAATTATGAAGTTTGGTTATCAGGGCGCTGAGCTTATAGAAAGAGTAGAGCTATACCTCTACTCCCTCTCTGGGCCTTCGTTGCCTGTTCTAGGGTGAACTTTACCTTTACCTTAACCATTGGTTATCATGAATAGTATCACTCAGTAATGTGGTCCTATAGATGGACTTTACTAATGAAGGATAGTCTGACTACACTGAAGACGGAGAAAGCAGGCTCCTCCAAAGCACAGGTACCTATTCACCAATCTATATGGCGTAACACTTGAATCTTCATCAACACCATTGTGAAATCTTCAAATCTCACAAACTACACATGCTTCAAAACCATAACTGCATGAGTGCAAAACATAACTTGCAAACAAATAACACACATACTTTTCATTGATCTCACAAGCTTTGTATTTTTTACATGCATATAAAAATGTTATTTGTACTACCATGCAATTTCCAAATCAAAGTCAGAATTTACCAAATACTAGATCTGAAGTACAGACGGATAGTTGGGCAGATACATTCATTCTACAAGTCTCAAACTTCCTTATGTCGCAAAGAGAAACAGGAAGTACAGTCATACAGAAACAGAAGAGACTTAGCATGGAAAAACAGACAACACAGGTACAACCTAAACAGCTACACATATGCTGCTGCAGTACCATATATAGTAAGCATACAAGCATTAGCAACTTCAAAATAAGGCAAAACAAAACTCCCTGAAGATGGTCTTGACAGACTGAAACATGTAGGAGTTGTAGGAATTATTTTAACCAAGTGACGT
>Ga0131853_10025331_pt1 | contig 10691 bp, 7 predicted proteins | sample TergutLab28metaG_FD_92764 | JGI IMG/M metagenome (GOLD analysis project Ga0131853, IMG submission 92764) | Labiotermes labralis P1 segment gut microbial communities from Petit-Saut dam, French Guiana - Lab288 P1 (version 2) (version 2) | ecosystem: Host-associated > Arthropoda: Insects >... | reverse complement strand
AGGCGCTCGCGGTGGCCAGTCAAGGAGTTCGACGTCGGCCTGCCGCGATAGCCATTCTTGAACCACACGACAATCATGAATGGAGGATTGGTCTTGCTGTAAATGGATTATACCTTCGGGATAAAGTATCCATACAGAAGGCACCGTTAGGTTCTGCAAAATGTGCTGATATTGCAGGCCGTCCTGGTGACTCTCTATACGATGGAAAACTCCACCACCTTCGTGGGAGATCCAGCCCCAACAGTGGACAGACACACGACAACTGCGTTCGCAGGTATATTGTGGGTTGTAACACTCTCCCTGAGGTCTGTAAACTAAACCCGGCACCTCATTTGCTTTCACTTTCAGTTTTATGACAGTATTCGTCTTGTAGAGGGATGCGGCTTACACTGAACTCAGGGTTAATGCCTGTATTGTGACAGACAGGTCAGTATTCAGCTTTTGGTAATACCCTACACTCCTTTTTCTACCATGACCAGCAGCAGATATCCTGTTCCTTCCACGGTTATAAAACTGTCAATTAGCATAATGCAGTTGCAGAAGACATTCCCTTCATTTGGCAGAAATTGAAAGAAACTTGACTAAATTTTATGATTGCAGTTCTTCATTGTCCTTGATTTTATTATTAGTAAAACATAAACATTTTGGTTTTCATAACCACCATCATCTGTAAACAGACTTTTAAATATGCACAGTTCTTAAAATGTCTACTAAAAGACCACACAAAAGAAAAATTATAAACTTGTTCTGAAAGCTGAAATTAGAGTGGCACATTTTCCAACAATATTTTAGTCCCCCATGCCACCCCTGAAACAAGGCGAGAGCAAAACCACCATGGGTCCCAAGCACACCCATCATACTTGCATGTTCAACAATTACCATCAGTAAATGTTTTCAATCGTACGGATACATAAAGAAATATGCTGTTAGTGGGACTCGAACCAACATAGTTTATTTCCGAAGGCCACTGTTAGCATGTGTTCAACTGCCTGGGCTACATAAAGAAATATGCTGATAGTGGGATTCGAACCAACATAGTTTGTTTCCGAAAGCTACTGCTGGCACACGTTCAACTGCCTGGGCTACATAAATGAATATGCCGATAGTGGGACTCGAACCAACATACTTTGTTTCCGAAGGCCACTGCTAGCATGCGTTCAACTGCCTGGGCTACATAATGAAACATGCCGATAGTGGGATTCGAACCAACATAGTTTGTTTCTGAAAGCTACTGCTGGCATGTGTTCAACTGCCTGGGCTACGCCTGTTGACAGTAGGAACGGAACGGTCCGATCGACTCATCCATCCCTAGCAGCACAGTTAGCTAGCCTCATGCCTGGGAAAGATAATGTAGTTTAATTAATGTTTTAATTTCAAATGAAGCAAATGTATTGTTGTCTTCTGTTAATATACACGCGGTGTGATTGATTGTAATGAACGGAAGACAGAGAAACGACACGAATGCACAAATATGGGGAAAGTAAAACGACTTGAATTATGATGGCAACTGTACCGCACGCCACTGCCTGAGTGGGACGTACGAAATATCAGGCCGATGGATTTTTTGTTCGACTGAGTGTACATTCAATTTCTCTCTAGAAACAACAACCTCCTTAGCTTCTGACTTCCTGAGACTCCAGGGTGACAGAAGACATTCTCCTTACATGACTATATTGTCCTCATTTAGGCTATCACGCCTGTTCATATGTCAATTTGACAGCATTGTCATTCAGGTAAGATGTATGCCTGTGTGTGATAAGTTGCTCCTGGAAATTACTGCTCACTGTATCACAGTGACGTACATAACGGCCTCACCAGTAATTCATGTGGGGACAAACAGCTGACAGGCAAATCGTGACAAAAACAAAATCATTCTTTTGCGTCTGAAGATTAACATCAGATTACACAAATTACGCATCAATGGACTGATATGCATTGCAGGAATATCGCAGTATTATTTTAAAGAGAATGAAGAAAACCCCACTACAGGATGGACACTAGATGAAGTAATCTTCAATTCTACAAATTCAGGAAGTTGCAAAACACCCACGTTATACATAAATTCTGAGATGAAATATTACAAAATTGGGAACATTTCTAGAGGATACAGCATTTAAGTACTTCATGTAATTTTAAGAATTATCAAATTTAGGAAGTTCATTAATACACAGTCGTATACAACATATAAGCAAGTTTTCTAGGTCAAAAAGTTGCACATGTGTTGCGTAAAAGATGTTTTGTAATACAACATTTGAGTAACACATAATTGGAATACATCACCTTAAAATTTATAAGTTCTAGAAACTGCAAACATTTTTAATGTTTCCAAATAATTCAAGATCACAATGAAATAACTTTTAAAATTTCTATATAAAAACAAACAAACAAAAAACAATTTCTGGAGGGAACAAGATTTTAAACATTAATAAAATTTTGTAAGTTCAATATATTATAAAATTTTATAAATTTGACAATATTAAAAGTCCTTACTATTGAATAGACTTAAATATTTGAAGCTACAACTAAGTAAGAAAAATTCAGAAAACTTAGACACAAAAGCTTGAAGTGTTTTAATATCTTTAGAAATTCAAAAGATCAAAAATTCAAAGAGGAATTAAAATAACAAATATTAGAAGTATTTCAAAATACTTCAAAATTTGTACACATTAAGAAAGTTTACACAACCTAAAAATTTTGATATTGCAAAAAGTAAAAGAATGTAAAATATTTCAACCAATATACAAATACTAAATATTTAAGGAACTTGCAAGTCATGATTTGAGATTTAAAAAAAATTGAGATTTCAGAGGGTTATAAAATTTCAAATATTCTAGAAGTTACCAAAATTTTGAATACTTAAAAAATCCAAAGTTTTTAATGTTTAAAAAATCAAAACCTTAAAAATTTCACAAATTTAGAATATTACAATTCCTCAAGGACTTACGTAATTTCAATAAATCCAAATATTTAAAAAAATTATATTCAGCCAGAGCAGACCAAAACTTTTAGAGAAAGAAATACTGTTGAAGAAATCAACATTTATGCCTTGTGAACACAGAAATGTGTTTCAAGTCAAAACAGCCCCCTACCAAATGTATGAATAAGTTCTACATGTATGCATTTAACATCCTTTGATTTAACTTGATTTGTAGAAAATGTTTCAAGGCCGCTTTTTTTCAATGCAAGTGCAGTTTACACATTCATAATGCAGAGGTTAATGCCAAATAATTATGGAACCTCATACAAGCACACTTACCCATCACTCAAATCACCTTTTCTTGTCCTTATCCTCTTGTCAGTTTGCAATGCAATTCAAGGTTTGCACACTGAAGACTCAACATGAATGCATCTCCTCAAGGTCCAGGGCAGGTATGTGGACGTCTCAGTGTTGTTACAGAATGGGTTTATGGCGAATCTGTGAATAACCACACAGAGTTTTGATGGACTAGTTGACACTCATATACAAGGACACTTCTGCTTTACTAATTATTCACTCTTCTATTGTCATGTCAACCATCACTGCTTATCACAAAATTTAGTTACACTTACCAGCATGGAGTGTCACTGCAGGCACACTGATCACATACCCACAAATTCCTCAAAAAAACATGTGTTTTGTTTCAGTACACTAACTCATTACACATCACAATCATTTACTGGCCTATCCTCTACTTGTTCCCTTTCTGGTATAACCTTTATAAACCAGATGGCTGTATGCCTTAATGTAATCCAGTGCCGGAGTATAATGCTCCACTGTTACACTGCATCTTCGACTGATGGAATAAAAACTTAAGCTCTCGACTTGGTTTCTCTGGAGGAACAACCATAAGAACAAAAATTACTGTCAGTTTTAGATTACGCAACTAACTAACTAACTCCATAGTGCAGTCCTTCCTGAGACGCTAATGGGTCCTCAGATAGTCAAGAAATTCCCTGCATATTATGGAACCCAAAGGTTCATTACCGCATTTACAAGAGCCACCTGTTCCTATTCTAAGCCAGTTCAATCCAGTCCATGCCTCCTCATCCCACTTCCTGAGAGATCCATTTTAATATTATCATCCCATCTACATCTAGGTCTTCCACATGGTCCCCTTCCCTCAGGTCTCCCCGCCAAAATCCTGTATGCACCTCTCCTCTCCCCTATACATACTGCATGGCCCACCCATCTCATTCTTCTTGATTTGATCATCAGAATACTGTTTGGAGAGGAGTAAATACTAAATTAAACAACTTCAACTTAAACAAACACTACTTAATCTACCCTAACCATTCCTAGCATAACCTAATATATCCTGATGTAATACATTCTATCATATGTTAACCTTGCCTAACACAACGTAACATAACAAATCTAACAAAACCTAATAAATCTAACCTAACTTACCCCAAACTAACTTAACTACCCTCAAGCATACCAAACCTAAACTAACATAATTAAACTACTATTAACCCAACATGACCTACCTAACCATAAACTAAACATGCATTATTGTGACCCTCCATATATCAAGTTTCTTTTGGCAGAATTATTATGATTTACATCAGGCCACACAAAAAGCAGCAAACTTATTTTCTGCCTTGTTTCTTTTTGCATTAAATTTAGACATAAATAAAACTATATTATGCATTATGCCCTGCACACATTCTTGACTGTGCATGCCCATTAGCTTGGAGCTTACCAAAACTTCACTTACAAATTCTACAAGCTTAGGATGTCAGCATAAAACATCTGGTGCTGGCATTATTCAACTCAGTGTCTTATCAAACAAGAGGGTCTGTTCTGTGATATATACAGAAAGTCAATAAGAGAATGATAACACATTTATCAGCCTTATCTGCTCCCAGCTGCCAACTGCTGATTCCAGTCACTTTCACAGAAATTTCATCCCCTTACAAGCAGTTCCACTTACCAACATAATAACTCACGTAAACCACTCATGTACAAGAATTCATAATGGTAAGGCAAATACTGCATTCAGTAAGGGATTAAAATGGAAGGCATATCTACCACAGAAGTGCAAGCATTGAGATCAAACAGCATTTATAGTGAGATCAGAAAAATGATGTGCGTGAACGTGTAAGTAGAAAAATGTGATAAAATGTGCATGTGGTGCAGACAAGGACAAAGTAGATCATAAGTGAATCACAACAAGAATTAAATTCAAGAAAACTATTCTCCAAAGTATATTGACAACATATGAAACAAGGTTCTTCTGTTAAATGTAGTGGTGTATGGTTTCTGCAGCTCTTGCACAGAGCCTAAATGTAGTGCTGTGTAGTTTCTGTAGCTCATGCACATAGTCTAAATGTAGTGCTGTGTAGTTTCTGCAGCTCTTGCACACAGTCTAACTGTACTGCTGTGTAGTTTCTGTAGCTCTTGCACACAGTCTAAATGTAGTACTGTGTAATTTCTGAAGCTCTTGCACACAGTCTAAATGTAGTGTTGTGTAGTTTCTGTAGCTCTTGCACACAGTCTGAATGTAGTGCTGTTTAGTTTCTGCAGCTCTTGCACACAGTCTAAATGTAGTGCTGTGTAGTTTTTGTGGCTCTTGCACACAGTCTAAATGGATAGCAAAGGGAATCAATGAGAATGTTCCTACTGTTCTACAAATGTTAAAACATGATACCCACATAACTTCATGCTTTTCATGCAAATGACAAGTCAGGAACAAAAATATACACTACTTATATCTAATTTATATAGACTTTCTCACTGTCCTGAAAAATTAAATCTCATGCATGAGTTCGGTTTTGGAAGTACTGATGAAAGGCAAGCTTCTGCAACAATATTAGACCTTTCTTCATTCCTTTTACATTTGTTATAACCAGTCATTTACAAATACAAATGTAACTTAATTCTATGGAGCAGCCCTCTGCTAGAAGATAATAAGGTCCTGGAGTGATCTACAAATTTCTTGCCTTTCACATTACAGCAGGTTCATGACCAACACCACAACAGCCCTTCACTTGTCTCTGAGTCACATCAATCCAATCATACCCTCCAATCAGTCTTATTTAAAATCCATTTTAATATTATCCTCTCATCCACATATAGGTCTGTCAACCAGTCTCCTTCCTTCAGGTTTTCCCACCAGAAACCTGTATGTATTTTCTGTCCCATACGTGTCACATGCCCTCCACCCAGCCATTCCTCCTCATTTCTCTATTACCTTAATAATATTTGGTGAGGAATACAATTTACAAATCTTGTCATCACTTTCTCCAGCCTTCTGTTACTTTCTCCCTCTTTGGTCCAAACATTTTTCTCACTACTCTCAACCCATGTTATTCTCTTAATTTGAGAGACCAAGTTTCACGCCCAATAAAAAGGACACACACAATTACAGTTCTGCAAAACCACACAGGATGACAAATGAGAAATAATAACATAATATCAACAAAACTGTTACTGAATGTTTTTTAAGGGTAAATAGTTCCTGTACTCATTGCTTGAGAGCAGGTAAATTGTTGACAATGTAACTTGTCCTCATATTCACACACATCCATAAAACATATGTCAATATTGATGTTGCCTACTCTGATAACACTGTTGGAATTAACGCTACAAATAAAATCAATTTCTGCTCTCCCCTCTCCCACCCATTTTTAATTTATACTATTCATCTAATGCGCTGCCATCAATAAAGCATGCCAGGATGCTGTACCACTGCATACCATCACACAGCATTGCTTTTATTTCAATGCACTCATGCACCAGCAATAGTGAGAATGATTCTCTCTCCTTTCCATTCTCTCAGCTCCCCTCCCACCAACACTGCATGTTTAAGCAGCAGATGGCCACATCATTGGATGTCCTGAAATACTTCTTGGCTGTCAAGTCCCTCTACACATATGCCAGGATACTACCTTAATTGTCTACGACCAAATCCCTTCCAATTCATCATTCACAAATCATCCAACCGTTTGATGTTATTTAGTACAAGCTAGAAACAGCACCACAATTGTCCTGCCATTTCTTGCTGTTTAGTATGAGCTAGTAACTGCATGACAGTTGTCCTGCAATTCCCTGCTATTCCCTCTAAACCAGCACCACCACCACAATCATCCCACCATTTAATGCCATTTAGTCTAAGCCTGTACAATAAACATAAAATAACATACCTGCTTAATCACACCTCTTAAATGTATAAATTTTATTACAGAAACATAGTTTTACACTACAGGGCTTTAACAAAGGTGTGTGACTCACTGACACATGTCAGTAACATATTTATCTGAGATATCGTTATTCCAGGACCTACCAGAATCACACATCATGGCATAATTACCTACATTTTCATTTTGCAGTTTTTCACTACCTGTTAATGAAGATGGACACAACTGCAGACACTGAAGGCATGTAGCAGTGAGCATCAGAGTTCATAAATTGGAAGAGTCAAAATCCAAAGCACAAAATTAACAAACACTGTGCTACAAGTCTACCATTATGAAACATTACGCAACTACCAAAAACCCTCAATCAACCACACACAATCTGCAGGAACAGCTACTGGAAGCACTAGTAGCACGAGATCTCAAAATGTTCTGTGCACTTCTGAGAAACCCAGAAGTCAATCCTCTTCACAGGCATGGACCACCACACTGGTTAACATGTCTTGAAATTGCAAGTCAAAATGCTGGTTGTGAAGAGTTTGTTACAGCCCTACTGCAATCAGGTGTAGAGCCAAACATAAATACCATCGTCTGGGAACCTATACATCACGCTGCTGCTGAGGGGCATGCCAACACCTTGAAAGTTCTTCTCCATGATAAACGAACCAAAGTAAATGCTGTAGATAACTTTGGGAGAACAGCTCTGCACCTTGCTGCCAAACATTTTGGGCATGGGGAAGATGTAGAAAGGTATGGATATAAAAAATAAGCAGAATATCAATACTCCAACTTCAATACACATCAGAACGAAAGAATTCTGTCTGTTTTCAATATTGCAGGGGTTATTACATTTGAATTACACAGAAAATGGAAGTTCAGTGCTTCATATTCTCTACTGAAGCACAAATGTATTACACAACCTGCACAAAATGACCACCACCTTATCTCAAGCAACTTTAATATTTACAGTATGAGCAATTATTACAATACACTATCACTTCAATAAAGACTGTATAACTTGCTTGTTCAGTGTGTTTCCATTAACAGTTATAAATGTACCTCCATCAGTATTGAGAACAGGCAAAGTGATTACTTTATTCTCAACCTGTAGCATCTTCCCCTGAATGCAAGTAAAGTATAAACTTTTCATCATAAAAAACATGTTCACTTCAGTTTCAACAATTTGTTACTCTGATATTTTAATTATTTCACTCATTACACTTATTATATGTTATATGTAACCTCTGCCAAAAATCAAGCACCTAAACTTTCTAGGTCCCAAACCAGAAGTGAGGTAACCATATGGCTCTCATCATAATTCCAGTCCTTCACACTGTTCCTTGGAGATCAAATATGCTCCTTGAAGGCTTGGTACTGGCATGAGTTTTCCAGTTTTGCTAATGCTGAGTTTGCAGCAGTACTGATGTAAACCATTCAGTTGTATTCCATGACTAGTGTGATAAAAGTCACGTGTTCCATTGGTGAGACTAGAAGTGACAGTGTAGGGGACATTTTTCCGTGCTCTGTTGTTGACTGTCATTCTAATTTGAACAGTCTGCGTTTCCAAGTGACTACAGACCAACAACATTAATTACAAAACATAAATGATTCACAGGCATTTTGTTGTTTGAAGTATATCACTTATTTATACAAGTGAAATAATGTCAGCCCTTAAAAGTGCTGTTTGTAAGGTCTGATGTATTTAATATGGCATCCAGAATCCCCGAGATTCAATTGTGGATTGCATTTGCCTCTGCATATACTCAATAAGGAATCAAATGTAATGCTGAGACAAAACAACTTTATCCAAAGCGTCTGACACAATGGTCCAGCAAGTATCACTATTTCTTGGACTCAGGGAGGGAAAAGGTTCCAGCATTTTTTTATCTCATTCCACATATTATTGATGAGGTTTACATTAGGCACACAATCAGTTCAACACTGGCCAGGAGTGATAGCCATTCTTGAACATGTGAGAATCATTAATGGAGGATGGTCATGTTGGAACTGGATATAACAATCTACAGACACCAATGTAATCTTCCAGATGAGATTAACATTAAAGACTGTCTGGGTGCTAGAGTGAAACACTCCTGCCCCTTCATGGCATATCCAGCCACAACAATGAACTGCCAACCACTGCGTGTAATGGTCGACACACACTGAGAGGGCACATCATTTGCTCAGCTGAATGTAGATTGCAGACACTACAGCTCTACGCCACCAACAATCTACACTGCTCTCAGCAACATAGCTTGTGACCATCAGTAAACAGGTCCTTGATCACAGCATGCTGTGCTCTGGCACCTGTTTCTTTAAGTCTCAAAGTAAAGGTACATTTCTGCACAGGGAATTTAGCAGCAGCTTTAAGCCTGCTTGCACTGCTGCCAGGAATCCTTTTGAGCTCTCGCTACTCATGCAGCATCCTGAGCTGGGATAGACATTAACCACAATCCAGTTCCTTGGCACTTTCCAACCTGCCCATCTATATGGCACTTCTGCAGCCACACTTTTGCTGTGGATGTTGGGACAACACACTGTCCACCTACAGCACTTGCACTTCATCCGCCTTTCTCAATGACAGTAAAGTTGTACTTGCATATGTACCCATTGTGGAGGGCCATAGTGATGACAATGAACAAAGAATAAATTGTGTTACAGCAGACACAAGGCAACATTTGAACATTCCAACCTGTACTACAAGGTAAAAATGAATGCTACACTTCCAAATGAAAACAAAGAAAAGCAACTACAGACAGACTTACCATCAAGTACGCAAAATACCAATCAAGTCTCCATTGCATAAATAGCAGCAGCTGTGACATCCACTTTAAATAAGACATAACAAATACAAATTACACTCATGATGAAGTTACATAAACTAAAACAACAACAATGCTGCTTCCTGTCAGCATTATGTTTGATTCTTATTAAACCTACGCTGAGATGAACATGATCCATGTTTGAAACACAGGTATCTGTTAATATTAAAGACACCAGACATTTTAAACAGGTCTGTTAAGGACTGACATACTAATTCACCATTTGTGTGAGTGAGTGATTACTTCAAGAAACAAAATGATTTTAAATCATGTATGTTTTGTATGTAGTGTTGTTGTGCCTACAGCCACATTCAGACACAGACCTGTTAAATCAGAATGTCAATAAACAACAACGCACAGTAATACCCACTTCACTCGCACTTCTAGCCACACCAATTCAGCACAAATAACTTTTGTAACACAGAGTTATATACACAACTGCACAGCTGACATCAGTTTAGTTTAGTATATTAGTCCAAAATATCATACATATGAATGTGGACTCATCAATTTCTAGCAATATACAAGAAGTGAGATAAGTCCAATATCAGTGAATAGTATTCTACAATTGCTTTCAGAACTGCTTATATATAGTGTAATAAAGCTTAAATTAGATACAGAGCTAATGAGGTTACATAGTTACAAAGCTACAAATTCTTCCACTGAGTAAAAGGAATGCAGAAGAAGAAGTGATTTCAATTCCTTCTTAAAGGTCTTATAACTATCTATTTCTTTTATGTACCCAGGAAGTTT
>Ga0131853_10025329_pt1:2500-10692 | contig 10692 bp, 3 predicted proteins | sample TergutLab28metaG_FD_92764 | JGI IMG/M metagenome (GOLD analysis project Ga0131853, IMG submission 92764) | Labiotermes labralis P1 segment gut microbial communities from Petit-Saut dam, French Guiana - Lab288 P1 (version 2) (version 2) | ecosystem: Host-associated > Arthropoda... | reverse complement strand
TCTGAGAACAAACAGCGACTTGTGCCACTTACAGCATAAACTGATTGGTTTTTATAACCGAGATGAAAAGTGTTTACAGCGCGGTACGGACTGGGTCTTTAAATAAAGCGGTCTGCGCCTCGTGTTTAAAGGGTTAAAGAAAGAGTAGAGCTATACGCCTACTTCCCTTCTGGGACTTCGTGGATTCTTTTAGGATTAAATTTAAACTTTTTAAAATAATGATATATTTGTTAACTGCAATTGTGTAGCCACCTGGTGGCAGTAGTACAGTACACATTTACACACACACACACAATACACAGAACGACACAAAACAAAGAGTACCTAGAACAACACAAAATTTTTGGAAGAGTGCGTGCTGTGCCACATCTTTGCAGGTTTTACAGTGGCATTAGCCTTACAACTGAGGAAAAAGCACGGATAAACCTCAGTCAGTGCAGAAAAAACCTCAGTGATTAAGTTCGGATTGTAATCACAAATCACAAATCTTATCAAGCAATCGCAAAAAAAAAACAAGAATATTAAAGAAATAAGAGGCGAGTTTAGAATGTTCAGTTGGTCATATTTTTAATATATTAATATGCAGATGTTCATGTAACTTGGTTACTAGAGTGGGAGAATATGTAAGAATTCAATGCAAGTGCTGACGTCAGTGAAGAGTCTGCATGTCTGCGGTAGAGGGCGTCACGTGCACGCGTGTATCACGACAGGCAGCGCTGTATACACCGCCTACAATATGTGTCGCTTTTGTTGGGAGGTGGGTGTAGACACGTCTTGTACAAAAACGCCTTTCACAAGCAACCGAGGAATGCATTTTATTCTTTGACTGTACGGTCATCAGTCTGCCGGTCCCAGTGCCCGCACTGTCTTAGGGCTCGGTCTGCGGCCGCTCCCATGTTGGGATTGTGGGTTCGAATCCCGCCGGAGGCATTGATGTCTGTCTCTTGTGTGTGTCATGCGTTGTCAGGTACAGGACTCTGCATCGGGCTGATCACTCACCCAGAGGAGTCCTATCGTGTATTTTGTGTCTGAGTGCGATTATTAATCCTCGATAACGAGGAGTCCCTCTCCCACAAGAGGCTGTTGCAATAGTGAAAAAAGATTATTCGTCCATCTCTCTGTAGCTGATTTCTAATTATAACTCCATCTAACGGATATTTATTCTAACGTAATTGCTTATATTTCTGAACAGTTGTATAATTATACAGCAAAATATCCAAAGTTATTTTTTAAAAGTTGGTCATACCTATTATAGCAATATAAATATTCGACTGTACGTCAAACCAGAAAAAAAAACATTCCGGTGTTACCTACAACTAGGGTCCATGACCTTCTCACAAAATTCCTAGTCCTATCATATAAGTATTCTTTCTTAGTGTTTTTAACTTCGAAGGACCATACTTTATGTATATTACTGCAAGACCCAACTCGTACCTTGCAGAAAACTCTCTCCGTCTCGGTAACAAAATCCAATTAGTTTACGCTGTATAAGAAAATGCTCGCTGACTGGTCTTAAATCCACACAAGACACAAAATTAGAATGTAGAATTTTTTTAAATTATACTTCGTGGTACGTAACGTAAACACTGATGGTTAAAGAGGTAAAGGCGGTGAACAAATTCATACAAAAGTTACTTTAAAATGTTGTTTGTTACTTTGAATAATCGCTCACAAATTGTCTGGCTTTGGTGAAATTTATTAAGGCAATAAATCTACAATAATTAACGCATGTCTATTATAAATAAAATCATGCGTTATGCAAGAGAATTTATTTTTTAGAATTTTTAAAATTTTTAACCTCATCACGCGGACCCTACGATCATGTTAGTATGTCGCTCTCTTGGAACTGGACTGCAGACCTTCCGAGCCGAAAGCTGTCTACCGGACCTGGTGACATGAAACAAAATTATTTTTAAGTTTCTCTTGTCACAGGACAATTAGAATCATGGTACATGAAAGAGATGATCTGAGCTTCATAGCGCCCCTTACGTAACCCGCTTCTGTTTCTGGTAATATTACACACGTTCTCCTGTATTAAATGACGCTTACTTTCAAGTTGTTACCCTCGGCCCTAGGCAATTCAACAGAACTCACATAACTCTATTGCAGGACTTACCCAGACCTACTACAATGCAAGCTATTACGTTCGCTGCTCTAATTCAAGCTCCGACATTCTCACGGCGGCACACCAAAACACACGCAGACAATAAAAGATGCCACTCAGAAAGAAACTGCCATAGATCATCAAAAGCACAGCTGTGAAACGCTGATATGTCAACGTCATCAAACACTACTAAGGCTTTTGTCCAGTGCTGCCACGGCAAGCACACGGTGGCGAGTTCGGGAACTTGATTGTCCGAGCACGTACTGTGATAGAAGAACGTGTATTGAATGACCATTCATCTGTCCAAGTATTCACGGTTTGTCGAACACACAAAATTTTGACGTTCATAGGGCCGTGCATCTTACTATATTTCTATAGTGAAATCAACTAGCTGCACCAATATATCAAATTTATTTTGGAATGACACTCTATATGCTTCGGACGGTCTTTCCGTCTTGAACTCCTCATGATGGACGGAAAGACCTTCTGAAACATGTAGAGTATCATTCCAAAATGAAATAAATTTGATACACTGGTGCACCTAGTTGGTTTTACTATAGAAACACTCAAAAGATTATGCCTTCCAGTTCAACCGCATAAATATATTGATTTTATAGTCTCATATCCATACGACGTCTTCCCCTATTGGATATATTAAATCTGAAGCTACTGAGAAACTTGGACGAAGAAAATAGTAGGGCAATTTAATGCGGTCATTATCTTTCTTTTGTCAGAATCATGGGTTTCATCTTCATCTCAGTTCTTTGAATTTACAAACTCTACAAGATCTCCAAGAACCCGGGGATATTTTCTTTCAGTCAGACAGACTATAATAGCGCTGGAAATTCCAAATTATATTTTGATGTTATTGAAGAAAATCTGCACAGTTCAACTTCCAGTACTTCGAATATTATGATAAATTATTGAATAATTTATAACTTCATTAATGTCAAAATACGTTGTGCATGAGTGTACAAATTTATTTTTTTCGGAAGTACGTAGGTTATTTCAAAAGTAAGTACCGTCTGCGCATATCTCTCGCGCATCCTGGAGACTTATTTTGCGCATGTGCAGTGACTTCCCCTATCAATTGAGAAGCCACAGACGCCATTTCGTGAAATCTGTACTATGTTTATGTTTGTTCCTGTGCGTTAAACATTTTTAAGACAACTGAATGGGCCTCCGACTGTGAAATACGGTCTGTAATTCGTTTCATGAACATTAAGAATGTGCTACCAAGTGAGATTCATCAGCAGAACTGTCATGTGTATGGTGACAATGCGATGTGTGATGGCATGGTTAGGAAATGGGTCTGGATATTCAATGAAGGACGAGAGAACGTGCACGATGAGGCGCGAAGTGGGCGTTCATCTTTGGTGAATGATAATTTGGTGCGTAAGGTCAACGAAAGAGTGCGTGACGACAGACATTTCACAATTTCTGATCTGTCCCTGCAGTTTCCTCAGATTTCAAGGGCTCTACTCCATGACATTGTCAGTAGTCATTTGGGTCGAAGGCGGCCGCATTCTGTGAGGAGGGTATACAAAAACCTGTGCCACGCTACTACGAGTGCCTCAATAATGGTAGTGATTATGTGGAAAAATAGTTTGAAGAATGTAGAATCTGATAACAATAAAATTTTTTACGAAACCTTAATCGATTTTTTACAGCGAAACGGTACTTACTGTCGGAATAATCCTCGTAACACAAATGCACAGAGTATAGCGGCAATGTGAAGACGCAGACTACTCTACACTGACCAACGTTTTAGAAAGTTTATTCAAAGAGCCCTGCTATATTCATGTAGGCATTTTTCAGCTACCTACAAAGAGGTCCATATGTTGAAGCCAGATTCGTTAACACTTTTATGTTAAGTACATGAGCATTTCACAAGTGCTTAATGTGTCCACGACTTTCAAACAACAGCCAATATACGTACAACGCAACATTCAGGTGTGTTCATGCAACCATTGCTGCAGTAGAAAAGATATAAATATTACAGAACCCGAGTGTGTGTTTGTAGCCTTAGGAATCCAGCATTCAATGGGCATGAGCAATATTTTTGTCTGTGGCCTGCTCCGGTATACAATATTTTTCGACAATATCTCATAAACGGCATGATTTTGGAAAACTGCTGTTGAAAAAGTGTGTGCTTCGATATGCTTTACAAGATTTGTCTGAAACATTTCTCATTCTAAGAAGAAATGAGCGAGATATGTTCAAAGATGTATGCTGGTCTTCATGTAAGTTAGCCATTATTCTTGTCCGATGTTTGAAATTTTTCGACTGAGCTTTCGAAAACTACTCAAAACTATAGTTCATGAAAATCCGTACAGTGAGAACAGAGTTGATCCATGCGGACAGATGGACAGGCGGACGGATGGACAGACATAAACAAGCTACTAGCCGCTTTCCGCAATTTTGCAAACTAGCCTACAAATTCACACATTTATTAAACGTAAGGGACTTGAGATAGTAGAAATATTAACTATCAACCCTTTAAGAGACGAAATCTACGTGCAATCTGTAAGTACTCAGTGCGTACCGCGCAGTAAACACACTCCACCTTGGTTATGGAAAACAGTTTGGTATTGCTGTATAAGCCAAAAGACTCTGTTTGTTCTGACATCCGTACAAAATATACAAACGTTATGTAAGCAACATAAGAATTTAGTAGTATTAAACCTGGTGGTATGTAAAGTAACCGCTATGCTGTAAGAGGTTAAGACAGAACGGAGCACCTACTACCGCTAACCCAAACCTGAGTAAGATATATTTGATGACAACAAGCACTCACTATACTACACTGATCGACAGTGACATAAATCCACAAGTCCTCGACGAAATCTTCACTAGCAAATTTTGGACTTTCCAAAGATATTCGTAAGCATCAGAATATAAAGGTTATGGAGAGACAGAAAGCGCAACAAATGCCACAGGAGAATTTCAACTTAACTTGCAGTAGTCCTTTTCAGATTATGTGAATTTTTATCTACTTAGTTCATTTGGACGTAACTTGAGGTAGGTGCAGATACAAAATACGAAGTGATAATTTAGACAGAGACATTTTAAAAATAACCAGTATGAAGTAATAATATACCAAAATATACCTGTCTTCATTTAGGAAAAAATGAGTCCAAAGAGCATGCGCAAACTCGAATCTGCAAATTGTTTATAAATGTATAGAATGGGTGTCAAATATTCCGTTATTCGGAAGAAAACATAATACACGTAAATAAAATCTCTGCTGAATTCGTGCACAAAATAACATAATAAGTTCAAACTAAGGAATGCCTTTTATGTAGGCTGATATAAGAATTTAACTGACTCACAGTTTGTTGTGGTATGATGTCATATCACAACAAAATGTGTGTCAGTTCTACTACACATACTCAAGTTACGTACGTGTGTTCCCCCCTGACACTTACTTTCCATGAGAATCTGTAACAGTCCCACGATATTAATGAGTTAATCAACAATAATTACAAGAGTAGTAAAATACGACTGGAAGAGAGTCAGTTGTTGAATACAAAAAACAACACTTGGTCTGCACAACTCTGTGATCCCACACATACATACCAGAGGCAATAGGCAAAAAGTACCTAACTACCGTGATACGACGCACGAATTCCACGTTGTTGTTGACATATACACAATATTATTAGTATATGAACAATTGTGAGGCCTGAATACAGTGCATGAAAGTTTCGTTTTAACATTTTACTATATTATTCCACTTTTTTAATCTTAAGTAAGAATTTTCATATTTTATCAGGGTTTAATGTGAACGAAATGGGATCCCACTGAGTAATATTTTTACTGTACCTTAACCTTTGACGCCTAACGTCAACTATATTTGACGTACTGCACCGCTAACCTCCAAAGTTGCATTTTATATATTTATTCAACAAATATAGGTATTGAATATTTTAAACATGGTATATACTCTCCGTTTTTTTCTCTCTTCAAAATGCAGTTTGTTTCATAATTCTGACGTATTTGGTTCCTGTATTATTCACATTTTATATACAGCTTGTGCTAAAATTAAAAAAATAATTCAGGCGACAGAAGGTTAATTGTCGTTCTTAGTTACCTTGAAGATGGCCGGTCACGGCCGAAACATGTAGCCAAATATCATCTAATTGTAATTATTGCATCTTGTTTGATGTATGTTGTGTATTGACGGCACATAATATATTATACGGATTTGATTATACACAACGGGATGGCCTCTCCCAAATACGCTAAATTTACTTAATCTGAAGAATTTTGCATACTAATATTGATGCAGTTGCAAGTAGCCATGTCTGTATACAAAGTAACCAGTTCTCTATCAGTTTTAAACCTCGCTGCTTGAAGCAAATGAAGTGTATTTGTTTATTTTGTGTGTATGTGTGGGTGTGGGCTGGCACAGCAGAACAAATGAACTTAGGAAGCCTGGTTATTGATGTTTATAGAACATGCATAATTAGACAAACACATACACACACACACACACAGCCGGCAGGATTCCAGTGAACGAGGCGCTTATGATTTTACATACGCACATCGCCTTTTACGACTATGCATTTTGAGGCAGAAACCCGGTATGGTGTATAGACAGGAGGACGAGAAACCGAAGAAACAAAAGCAACCAGATCATTAACCCTTAACCCGCTAATGTGGAGAATATGGTGAGCTCCTAATAATGCCAGAAAATGACAGATGGGATTTAACTCGGCGTTTAAAGAGTTAATGTTAGTACGGTGGATTGTAAATTAAAAATAATCATGAAATTTGATTTGTTTCTTTATAGTAACCTAATTTTGAAATAAGAATTGGCCAACAAAATTTTTCTCCAAACGTCCAAATCTCTCTGTTAAGATAAACTATGTAATGACGTAAATCTTTGTGGACTGTAAGCATAATATTTACATTAATCATTCAGATTAATATTATATGATAAATATTTTTGTTGCTTTTGAAAGTGACACATTAGTTCCCATGTTTAATGGCAGACCTTTCATACAATGTGTTCATTTAACGAGACTGAAGGCTTTGCCTCTGCTGTATTTCGGCTACATTGCCTTCAGCTAAAACTAAACGAAGTTAACAACAGAAGAACGAAACAAAACTGATTGGTAAATAATTTTTAAATATTAATATACGTAGTTCAGTCACTTTTAGCAAAGTTCTCTAAAGAAATTATTTAATTACACACACCAACAAATGCATATATATATATATATATACATAATTAAATAAGTCTAAAATTTACATTGAAACACTTAAGACGCTCCTACATGTTTCGATCACACGATCATCCTCAGGTGGCATATACTGTTCCTTGCTAAAGTTATAATTTAAAGCATTATGTGAATTACTTCATTATGTTAAATTTGGTGCTGTGGCAGCATGTCATGTTTTTTGTGTGTGTGAGTTGTACGCTGTTTATAATGAGCCTGGTTATGGTTGTGCGTTGTATGTTGTGCAGCGTGAGACGAAGTAATTCACTGAATGTTTTAAATTATAACTTTAGCAAGGAACAATATATGCTCCCTGAGGATGATCGTGTGATCGAAACATGGAGGAGGGTTTTAAATGTTATGATGTAAATTTTAGACTTCTTAAATAATATATATATATATATGTGTGTGTGTGTGTGTGTGTGTTGGTGTGTATAATTAAATAATCTACAGAATGCACGGTGCAACGATAAAAATCATTCTCTGAAGAAAATTTGAGTACTTTAAGTGTGTCTGCAGATATTTAGCTCTTAAAGATGTACAGACGGACAGACATAGGACTACAACATACTTCCTCAGCGATGCACCCCCCCCCCCCACTTAACACAGCCAAAATTATTAGGTAACTTATAAAATGGGAAGACAAAGAAAGATGGCATAAAGCAATGGCGAGGACACCCAAAAGACAACAGGCTCAAATCATTACAGCAGGAAGAAGAAAAAAATTCAAAAAGATCCAAAACGTATCGATTTATTTATTTAAATGCAAACTGTTTTTACTTTCTTACTTCTGCACAAAAAGTTAAAAGTCAATATTATGCTCACACACACATAAATTCGTGGAAAGTTTAGTTCTGTTTGTC
>Ga0131853_10025328_pt1 | contig 10692 bp, 6 predicted proteins | sample TergutLab28metaG_FD_92764 | JGI IMG/M metagenome (GOLD analysis project Ga0131853, IMG submission 92764) | Labiotermes labralis P1 segment gut microbial communities from Petit-Saut dam, French Guiana - Lab288 P1 (version 2) (version 2) | ecosystem: Host-associated > Arthropoda: Insects >... | reverse complement strand
TTTGCACGACAATGCCCCAGCTCACCAGGCACTTGCAACTCAGAAGAAACTGGCCTACCTGGGCTTCCAGTGTCTTGATCACCCACCCTACTCACCGGATCTGGCCCCGTCGGACTACCACGTGTTTCCTGCACTGAAAAAACAATTGAAAGTTCGCCATTTTTCGTCCGACGCGGAGGTCATTGCTGCCGCGGAGACCTGGTTGGGCGGACAATCTTCTGAATTTTTTTTAGTGGCTTGCAAAAGTTACAGCAACGGGCTAAGAAGTGTATTGAGCGTTGTGGGGAGTATGCTGAATAAATCCCGAGTTTGGTCGCTGTAGCTTGTTTCCTTCCTAGTCGGGCTAAGGACTTATCAGCACCACTCGTACTGTTACCTTATCATAAACACCCAACGGTCTGACTTCGACGGCGAAACCACTGCCGAACAAGTGGTACTACTGCGTCACCATCAGTACGTACTGTCAGCTGTTTGTAGGCATGAATGCATTAATTCACATGTTTCCTCATTCCTGGACTACTAAACGACATGTTAAACAGCTGATATTGTGTTATGTTTAATAAAAGAGTGATTAGTAAACGATGCGTCGAAAAGTATGTGGAAAGAAAAGGTTGCTGCCTAGTACTATCCCGACATGTGTCATTGGACTGAGGAAGACGGCGACAAACCTCACTAATAGATATCTCCGTAACTTCCCACATAAGATACGCGGATGTTCACAGGTCTACAGCTATGCTCGGTACAGAAGTGTCTGTTGAGGTGGCATCATGTTAGTAGCAGTGCACCGAGCAACAATATCTGCAACGACTCGATATGGCGCAATTCCAGTAAAACTGTGTCACATCTTTTTTTCCCCACTGCACATCCCGTTGTTTGTCTATTTTATAAGGCAGCTAGTACTCACCGCCAATACAGCTATTTATACTATTACGTATTAGCAACCACTACATGTTTCGACGATTATGTGGTCATCTTCAGGCCACCGAAATATACAAAATTAAAATTACAAATGCGATATAATTATGTCGTGTTATTCTTTGATACAATGTAAAGTATTTGTGTTGATGTTCTGTGCTAAGTAACTTATAATTTGCCAGATCTGTTCTGCACTAACATATTACAGCCACGCTTCAGACCTGCAAGCTTTGTAAATTTGTATATTAAGGAATATGTAAACTAGCGTCTTCGATCTGTAATTCTACATTCAGAGCATTCAAGAATATCGACTGGTTATTTTCCCGGAGTTTATATCAATCACGAAAATCGCTACTGGTAGCATTTGCGAACTGCTATGCGCAACATTACTGGTACGCAATGTACGACCACAGGGCGTGAGTAGACCTACTGGTCACCAGCAATAAACACGTGAAGGTAAGGTCTGCTCTCGACGGAGACTAGGAGAAGTTATGTAGTCAAACACAACTTAATCACTGAGGTGTATTTAATGAATGTGATGGAAAACAACTACATGTTTCGGCCTGTGTTGGCCATCATCAGGTGGTCTATGGAACTTAAGGGCTAGCTATATGCATGCGCGCGCGCTTGGTGTGGAGATCTCTACATACGCGCGCGCATGCATATAGCTAGCCCTTAAGTTCCATAGACAACCTGATGATGGCCAACACAGGCCGAAACATGTAGTTGTTTTCCATCACATTCAATAAATACACCTCAGTGATTAAGTTGTGTTTGACTACATACCTTCTCCTAGTTTCACACACACAACGGGGATGACACACTTCCTAGATCTCGACGGAGACGTTTGGCCACGTTTTAGTGAGCTAGCACATGAATACAGCTGCACCAGGTGATGACTGTGCAAATTGTTATACTGAGTACATGACCCGTAATGCCACAAAATCACACCACGATCAACGCATTTTCCAAGCTTAAAGAATAATGTGCATGATTTATTAATATTTTAACATTAGTATTAACAGATATTTAAATAACAGGTAAACTGCCGATAAAAGGATTATAAAATGCATATGTCGTCTTTACAAAGTTATGGCAATACGAAACAATAAAACAGACTATACACAACTATTTATTATGGTAATCTTAAAAGCCAAATGCTTCGGCTGTACCAGGCAACCATCATCAGGCTACATGTTGCAGAAATATGTACAGGAAATCATATAGCTGTAGCCATATAATACAGTAAATAACACATCCGTAGCCATTTATACATTTCTAGAACATGGAGCCTGATAATGGTCGTCCCCTACAGCCGAAACATGTACCTTTTTAGATTTCCATAACAAAGTGTGTACAGACTGTTTGATCGCCACGTATCGTATTAACAAAATGGGAACGACACACATTAAGGAAGCCAAGGCACCTTAATTAAATAATAATGGCAGCCCATTTAGCAAACGACATTCTCCGAAAGCTCCATGAAGATTGTCCACGCACACATTGCGTTGTGTCACTGCCAGCAGGATTTGAGGTTAATAAACTGCCAGGAATTACAAGACAAGAGTCAGTCAGTGGAACTCTTCGGTGGCGTCAACCTTGTAAGGTATGCATTAATTAATATTCACACAATACGGGAAATGCATACAAAATTGTCTGTAAATCCAAAAGACATTACTGTGGAAGATTTCTTGATAGATGAAAGGACAATATCGGTAGCACAGTGGTTAAGGTGCTGTGCTACAAATCGGAAGGTCGCTGGTTCGATCCCAGATGGTGTCACTGGAATTTTTCATTGACATAAAATCCTTCCGATCGCACTACGGTCCTGGGGTCGACTCAGCCTCTAACAGAAATGAGTATCAGGAGTACTTCCTGGGGGCAAAGGCGGCCGGTGCGTAAGGCTGACAACCTACCACCATCCTGTGCCGTTGTCACGTAATCTGGGAACCTCAACTTCCTGGAACCCTCTGGGCCACTCCAGGCCTGTAATGGGACTGATTTACCTTGAAAGACAATATTAAATGGGTCTAAAAGGAAGGGGGTATAGGGGTTTGAAATAAAGTGAAGTGGGTTGACAAGCTGCTGGGATTCACGAACACTGAAATGAGTCAATAACTTCTGTGCCTCTAAGAGCGCACCTTAACTGTACTAACGTCTCTATCGCGTTTGGGTGCCTTTCGAGGAACCGTTGTAAACACCACATTTACCTACAGTGAACCCTTGGTCATCGGACTTTCGATCGATCACCCCCCACAAGCTAACCGGCCCACCGGAAATCACTTGTGCGTAAAAACTTGAATTGAGCATGACGTAACACACTGTGCCTTAGTGGCGCCAGTAATGTAGCCTAGAGAACTTCATTTACGTTGCGACGACGCTTGGACTAGCCTTGGCCTAGTTACGCCAATACGATACAGGCCAACAATGATTAAGTGGCGGAAGCTCCCGGCATACACTTAGGCCTTAAAATGCGCTGTAGAAGTTATATGCTTATTGTATATTAAGACTGCACCACACAAGTGCTGTTTTTCTGCTATAATATTGGTTGGTTTCGGTTATTTGTCTTCATCAATTCGTATCTCTACGCTAGGCTACGGGCTAGGAAGAAGACGCCGAATAACCGCCTCAAGAGGAATAAAACATAAAGTTCACTCCAGAAGGCAGGTAGATGTACAGCTCTACAATTTAACTTCGACGCTTAGTTGCGGTTGGGTGGTGAACTCCACGCCCCGGCCGCTTTACCTACGGTATATACCGGTACCCATTGTACAAGAGGCTGCGTTGGCCCCAGGGCAGGTCGGGACGGTTGACGAAAATACTACCAACAAGATTCGATCCCCGGATCGTCCAGCCTGTAGCCAGTCGCTATACCGACTACGCTATCCCACCCCACTCTCAACAGGAATAAGCTATTCGAACAAGTTTCAAACTTAACGTCAGTAACCTAGGAACAGGATTTGAATTTTATCTAATACCATTTCCGTTCGCTGAAAATCATCCTCCCTACCATCGTCTTGTTATTAGTAACCTAGATACCATTAATATGCAAATTTTACCAGTCAAACCTTCATTTTCAATGAGTGCGAAGACCTCAGAAGGCGCGTTCTTGGAAATGGAATTGCCACTGTGAGGATTATAGGAAGAAATCACAGCTTATTACGGAATGCATTACGTGGATATGGGCGGTATAAAATGATTACCCGAATTTCATTTTCGCAGGATGACTGTGCGCAAGCTTTATAGGCGCATCTAACGGCATCTAATGGACCAGAACCTAAAAACGAGACTCGCAGTCAAAGTAATGCATTTCGTAGTAATTTTCGTTTATGTAGTTAAGTGAAGCATTCTTAGCTGTGTAAAATACTGAAAGTGACAACCTGATCACCGTAAATGCTGCTGCATTCTTCTCCCACACCGGCGTTTCTTTTCAGTGTAACGGCCGCGAGGTAGCACAGTCTAACGTTACAGCACCGACCCGACACCTTAAGACTTATTTTGATCCCAAACTTGAGTCTGGTTTTTGCACCAAGACGGCGCACCGGTGCACAAAGCGGTTTCCGTTCCGCCAGTCTTTAGCTCACAAACAAATACCGACGCTTCAGCACGCCCCGTGCTCACCCCATCTTGCCTCGCACGAATTTTTCCTTTTCCCCAAAACTGCAAAAGTTCGCTCACTTGAAGTACGTTGAAGACATCCCTAAGGAAACGGAAGAGTTACACACGAAGTGACTTCGAGGCCTGGAAGGTTTGCATGGAGTGGAGTGCAGCTTCTGCTGGCAATTACTGTGAGGGGAATAACAAAGACTTCACACATAAAATACGTGCATCAAGAATGCACCTTTCTGGAAACTGGTTTCTTTATTTAGCAGCCACATATCGTATAGAGTTCGTCATTATCTGACTGGGCTACAGTAATTACAATACTGCATTAGGATAACAGCTACACAACGACTGACAACGTATCGATTGTAAACTTTATGGAACTTAAGGCCTTCTGGATCGTGAAACTGTGTAGGTTGGTACACCGGTACGAACATTTCGGAGGAACCTGTGGCCTCCATCTACAGGGTAAAATCGCATGCTACACCAAGGGTGATTTCGCTGAACAAGTAGGTAGGTTTTCACGCTTTTTTATAGGCCACGAAGGCGCTTAAGGTAAGTAGAGGTATAGCTCTACTATTTCTAGGGCCTCGGCACTTTGGTGGGGTTGGGGGGCTCAGCCCCACGCCCCGGCCGCCTTTACCCCCGGGAAAGACCCGGTACCCATCGCACAGGAGGCTGGGTGGGCCCCAGGGCCGGTCTGGACGGGCGGAAAATCTCCTCCGTACCGGGATTCGATCCCGGACCGTCCAGCCCATAGTCAGTCGCTATACCGACTGAGCTACCCGGCCCACACGCTGAACAAGAAAAGATCAGCAAATGGTTGAGAAGGCGATGAGCGATATATATATATATATATTTTTTTAAGCTACTGCCTCGGCATTCTGCTGGGGACTGTAAAGAAAACGTCACACTACGAAAACTTGCCGATCCCGGCGGCTGTGCGGTCTACGGCGTAGGCCTGCAGCTGATTGACTGCTGGGATCGCGGGTTTGAATCCAGATGAGGACCACGAATGATCATCTCTTGTGTTTGTTGTGTGTTGTGTAGGTAGCGGCCTGTGCGACGGGCTGATCACTGCTTCAGATGAGTCATACCACGTGCGTGCGTGCGTGTTTGTGTGTGTGTGTAATTATGAGTGATTTAGAAACCTCAAGAATGAGGCGGCCTAGGCCCACTTTAAGCTGCTGTGCCACGCACACGAAAACAAAAATTAAAATGTACGACGGCTTCCTTTGGAGGGATTTAAACGTAAAAAGGGTATTGTTATGGAAAGTTCAATGGAATATTGCAAGGTTTCTTCTGGAAAGAATACCGAAACATAAAACCGGTATTCTTCAGGAAAAATTATTGACAACGCAAAAAAAATCCCCAACCAAAGTTCGAATTAAGTACCTCCAGCATACAAATTAAATGTGTTACCACAGAGCCAAACCTGCTCGGTGACTTACACCACCACCGTTAAAACATTTACTGCTCAGGATTCGAACCCATAACATGTAACAGGGGTGGCAGTGATTTGTACTTTCGCCGTCCCCTTATTTAAAACACACGACTCTCTACCTAATTGTTTATATTCCCTCTTCTTTTAGGAGTTGGATTACTATGAACGTCGTCCATATGTCGCTCAGCGAGAGTCAGTACTAGAGTGAGCAGTATAACGCGTGTTAGTAGTAAAAACCAGTTCTGGTTCCACAGAGGCTTCTTTGTCACCAGAACTACATGGGTTTAGCGCATGCTGCTGGAGACAGAGCATACAGTGAATACAAACCGGTACTGGACAAGGTTAACGCATTCCAACAATAACGTAATGTTAGAACGGTCTTAATATCAGGATGCTGTGGTCATAGCTCAATAGAATTGGCTATAACCTGGAAAACGTGCTATAATACGCTTAACACGAGTATCCGGTTTTATTGTCTTCCCCTTTCACATGCCTGGCAAAAAAGAAAACAGCAGAACCAACTTTCGCAAAACTTTGTGAAGAGAACACTCGCAATTTCGTATTGTTTGAAACGAACCGTTCATTCAGGTGCTTGTGTTTCCTACCTCCAAGCTCAAAACTCGATTCCCATATCTACAACCAGTCTTCATCACAGACCCAGGAGGAATGCTGAGAAGGAATCAGAAAATAAGCGACTAACCCTTCTTCATGAATCCATACGATTCAAATTATAACAAACGGTCTGCGTGGAATATTTACGTTTAGAACGAATAACGAAAACTAAAATGTAAATCAGACATGCTAGCTAAATTCATAAACACCACTGACAATATACGGCCGTGATGGCACAATCGGTATAGCGACTCGCTAAAGGCTGGCCGTTCAGGGGTTCGAACTCCGGTGAGGGCAAGCTTTTTTCTGGACCTCTCTCGACCGGTCCCGAGGCTCACCCAGCCTTCTGTACAATGGGTAACGGGTCTTTTCCCCGGGGGCAATGCGGCCGGGGCATGGAGATGGCTACCCACTCCCACCTAACGCGAAGGTTATGGACGAGTAGAGCTATAACGCTACGAGCCTCTGTGCCTTCATGGCGTCTTACGGAGTGGCCTTTACGTTTATTTACCGGTAATATAATTCAGGCACGCATCTCATTACGAACAAGGGGATTACCAGCTGGTAAGTATAACCTTGTGACAACATTCGATGTTCCAAGAAGTGTTGACGATACAGATCCTCTGTTCTGTTGACTGTCAAGCAGTCCACACTGAAGATGAGGGCAACATCTCAGCTATCTACCACTCGACATGACGTATTTTCCCAGAAGACGCGTATCATAATATAGCCTTAATATTTGTTTTGTGGCGCTACAGCCCAACTCGACTCCGGGGCGCTTCATTGTTCAGGTTTCTCCATCATACACAATTAGGACACACACACTAGGCGGGACTACTCTGAACGAGTGATCAGCTCGTCGCAAAGGCCGCTACCTACACAACACACAACAAACACAACAGACGAACATCCATGCCCTAGCCGGATTCGAACCCGCGATCCCAGCCACCAAGCAGCTGTAGACCTAAGCCTGAGACCGCACGGTCACCGAAATCGGCAAAGCCCAAAATGCCCATGTTTCCAAGCTGACGTTAATTTGTTAGGGTTAAATTTTCGAAACGGATGCGTTTCAGCACAGTTAATACCAATTCACACGATGCACTACATCAAATTGGTACTCAAAAGATGACGGGTTTGAATCTCGTCCGTGACAACGACCATCCGAATTTTTGTCGTAGTTTTCCCAGTCACTCCATGCAAATGCCAGGACAGTACCCCGACTAGCCCATGACTGCTTCCTTCTTCTAAATCCTTCCCAATCCATCATTCATACATCATTGCACAGTTCGACGCCACAGGCCTACAGTTAGAGATACTGAAAGCATCGTCAAATAAACAACAAAAAACCAAAGCATAGTAAGACCACCATCAATCAATGTAGCTGCTTCCTTGTTCTAATGTCACCGTCGCCATATTTTTCACGTACTGTGCTTTACGACAATGGTCACTTGGACTTCAAAAGTCGCCCCTGTATTTAAGTAAGCACCATAACACAAAGATGTATGGAGCAGTGGAGACAGCTCCATGCAGTCTTGAACCTCGTCAGAAGAAGTGACTGCCCATCCAGTTTCGGTCCGCAGTGGCTTTATGCCCAGGACGAACTCGACAGGAGGGTGGGTCGCTCCCCAAACCTGTCTGGTCATTACAGCTACGAAACAAGACATGCAGTGTACGTGCAAACTTAACACTGAGGTGCGTTCGTGCAATCATCGTTGCAGTGTAAAAGCATTAAGTATTATGTATCCCGAGTGCGTGTCGTGATCTTAGTTATTCATCATGTAATATTATATAGTTAACTGTGGCCCGTAAGGCTCTACCATACTTTCCACATTATCTCTTAAACGGCACGACATTCGGAAAGAGGTTGTGTTTTGATATTCTTGACAAAGTTTGTTTGAAACATTTCTCATCCTAAGAGTAACTCGGCGAGATATTGTAATAAATGTTCATAGTTCTTCGTGTAAAGTACCCGTTATTCTCGTCGGGGTTTAATGAAACTTGAATTTTCCTGACAGATTTTCGAAAGAACATCAAATATTACATTTCATGAAAATGTGTCTACTGGGAGTCGAGTTGTTCCATGCGTGCCGACGGACAGACAGACATGACGAAGCTAATAGTCGTTTTTCGCAATTTTGCGAACGCATGTAAAAAAAAAGGGCGCCTCCAGGATTAAACCTTTTATGATTCAGCCCTTGCCAGTCACGAAACATCTCGGTTCATAATGACGCTGTCTAGGGAAGAGTGGCATTCAACTGAGGTTATATTCTGGTATACCGCCACGTGCGAAGTTTCCGATCCATTTTTCTAGGAACGTAAAAACTCTCCCGTATACTCTTTTCCTTAGAAACCCGGTATCATTTAGAGATGTTTCTCTTCTTCAGAGTGTCCAGCCATATGAGGCCTACGCAGCTTCCTATTCAAGAGGTTCCGGAGACTCTTTCTCCGGGGGTAAAACGGCCGAGGCGTGAAGATGTATCCGTGGACTTCAAACAGCGAGAGACTTGTTGCTTCTCTCAGTCTTCTACAAGGATTGAGTAATGGGCAAAAATCTCATACTGATCACACAAGACGGATAACAGACTTAAGTTCGAGTTAAAAATATGGATTGCGGTTAAGTGCGACGTAATGCAATCAGTATGTATTCTTGTAAACGGCCGAACGACATTGACTCTCTTCGAATCATGCGATGTATTGTGACTTCTTTGCGTAAGTGGCTGGAGACCACGACAGGCCTCCAGATATTCACAGATACACACTGTATATTTCATGTGTTATGTACGAAGCGTCCGTCGGAATTTGTCGTCGCACTGCTGGCAAGGTTATCGGGCGCTGTAAGACTTATCATCAGGCAGTTTTATCACAATTTGTAAGTCGGTTTCACTTCCTTCGAAATCAATAATAACCACATGGACTGAAGAACAAACGACAGGTTTCTTTACACACACATATATATATAAAGAAGAAGAAGAAGAAGAAGAGGAACATAGTGTGTACTTTCAGAAAATAATCACAAACATCTTCACGAAAATCGTTTGGGGTTATTCCCGAAAACCGGCGTATCGAAACCACCTCTACACGCTGCCACAAAATTTCTTGGTTTGATACAATGCAATATTACATAGTGCACAAACTTTATAGCAGCAGACTGTTGCTACAGTACGGTTTTGCAACTGGTTCTGTGAGTGTGTAAGGGTGAAGCAGATTCTTTGCTAATTTATTTTAAGTGAAATCCACTTAAACGACCAAACAGACACTGAAAATAAGATAATGGTCAGCAAATATTCCCAGAACAATACACTAGGCATTGTAAAGATCAATCCTTTAGATCACTGTTTACCAAACTATTATGTTCGCGGACCCCTTTTGGTTTCGCAAAATAACCACGGATCCTCACAGCCTTGCTCGCGTAAATATAGTGTGTTCGGATGACAGGTATCCAAAATTACAAATTTATATGTCAGAACTGGTTTTAGGTAGGTACTAATACATTCCAGTGGCACACGTAACGACGCATTGCGTAATTGGGCCTCAATTTAAAATTCGTGTGTGCAGAAAATTTCTTATTTAGATATTCTAACGGTCAAGTGAAATAAATATATCGCCAAATAAAAAAAAAAAAAGTTGCTCGATTATTTTTAGTAAAACATTATTCTTTAAACAAAAAAAAAATAAGTGAAGTTCAAAGTGTCCATTACAAAAACGCATCTACGGATATCCTGGGAATTGGTTGAGAATCCCTTGGGAAACACGAAGCACACTTTGGGAGCCAAGGCTTTAGACGTTTGGTTAAATAATAGCTGTTTTTGTTGTGAAACACATGAAATTGATCACATAAAACCCTGTGGCAAAACACTCCATAATAATGAACGTGAAAAGCTAATATGCATATCTAAAGGTAAAAGGTAAAGCAGTCCCGTTACAGACCCGGAGGGGCCCAGAGGGTTCCAGGAAGTTAAGTTTCCCGGATTTCGTGATAGCAGCATAGGATGATGGTAGGTTGTCAGCCTTACGCACCGGCCGCCTTTATCCCCAGGAAATGCTCCTGGTACTCATTTCTGTTAGAGGCTGAGTCGACCCCAGGGCCATAGTGCGATCGGAAGGATTTTATGTCAATG
>Ga0131853_10025327_pt1 | contig 10692 bp, 5 predicted proteins | sample TergutLab28metaG_FD_92764 | JGI IMG/M metagenome (GOLD analysis project Ga0131853, IMG submission 92764) | Labiotermes labralis P1 segment gut microbial communities from Petit-Saut dam, French Guiana - Lab288 P1 (version 2) (version 2) | ecosystem: Host-associated > Arthropoda: Insects >... | reverse complement strand
TTTGCCTTGCTAAAGTCACATTAAAAGCCACATTAAAACCAGTCATAAATTAACTTCGTTTTACTAATAGGGCATGCTGCCACAATACCCTATTAGTAAAACGAAGTTAATTTATGACTGGTTTTAATGTGACTTTAGCTAGGCAAAGAAATACAGCTCCCTGATGATGGTCTTAGGACCGAAACATGTCGGAGCAGTTTTAGTATTTTAAGGTGTAAGTTTTATATAAGTGCATTAGATGGTATAATAATTGAGTGACTCGACAACATGCACGGTGTAACAATGAAAATAGATAATATCCGAGTATTTGAAAGAAGTTTTGAAGAATGCATATGGCCAAATAAAGGTAAATGAAGAATGGCGGTATAGGTACAATCACAAATTGTACCAAATATATAAAGAGCCCGAAATCATTCAAGAAAATAAAGCTACGAGATTTGTGTGATTGGGACACCTACTTATATCATACCAACTCTACCATTACAGAAATCTAACATTCACAAATCCACATGTTACAAGGAATGTAGGAAAACTCCCCGTACAATTGATGGACGATGTTGAAGAAAACATTAAAAGAAGTGGATTTAACAACTAGAAAACCTAGGCACCGAAAGGAATGGAGTGGAGTAGCGTCGTTGGGGCGGTCAAGGATGGAATGAGGCTGTAGCACCAATATGAATGAATGAATCAGTAGATGTATTTTGTCGACAGACAACTTCGCCATTGTATGTATACATACATATTTACTTCGAATAAGGTATAAGGCAGTATATACTCGTATGTTACGGTGAAGGCAACTTTGTGAGCATGTGACACAAGAATGCTTTTTTCACCCATAATTACATTTCATGTATTAACTACATCTGTGTTTCTGCTTGGAAACATCTGTCACCTGTTATGTGTAAACACATTTCGTAGGGCCGAATGTTCTCCACCGACTGCATGTATCTGCTCTTGGGTGATTATAGTCACGGAATGAAAATTTCTGGTTTTGCTTTCTCTCTGTCTCGATTTGAGTCTCGTTCTCTGGCGCTGTGAGTTCTTCTAACTGTTGCTAACAGCTGAGTACTATAATAAAAGTAGTTAGCTCTGCGGTACAGGCACCGCCGGCGATCTGAAACAACGCAACATCGTTATCCGGAAAAATTTGTTTCAATTTGTACTGTATGCTGTCAGACATTTCTGTTTCCATCGGCTTCATATCTTCATAACAACATAACAAAGCTTTGATCCTTCCCTACACAGTTACGTCATTTTATGTGTCATGTTTTTGTGTTTTGTTGTTTTCTACGTTGTAAAGTTTCCTTAACTCAAGGACGCAAAACCTTCCCTGCCGAAGGGCCACTTTGGGGTCGATCAGTTTATGGATAATAGTAACATACATTTTTTTCTCCATAAATCAATGTTTCGGTTAATATTTAAATTTTCGATTGTTAAAGATATAAGGGACTGCATAAGAAGCTATGAAGGCCCCATGCGGCCCAAGGGCCATGACCCTATTTTAGATCACCTATTATATACGTCTAGTTGTACTAGGGGGTGCCATCCTAGCAGTTTCTCCACCAAAGATAAAAGTATTTTTATTTTTTGAATGCTTTCTACATATATAACCCATTCATTTTTCCTCAAAATGGTTTGCTTAATGATTCTTTGTAAAGAATACAAATTTTGAATCTTTACAATAGGCAATTTTCTCCAGTTTCCACTCTTATGTCTAAATATTCCCGTCACCGCCATGCTTCCACACACCCCCCACTCCTTACTGCAAAAGGTCAAGTTACGCACAAATGCAAAACAACAGACATTGTGTAGTTTTGTGTGCTGTAATCTTCACGTGTTAAGCAGCAGACGGAGCTCTCTGAACGATCTGATGAAACTTCGAATTTCATAAACACTATCCAAACTTTATATCAGCGAGTTTATTGTAGTAGATTTTGTTATTATTATTATTATTATTATTATCATCATCATCATCATCATCATCATCATTATCTCCTTTATGCAGGATATTTATACTTATATTCCTGAGACAAACTATGTTCCTAAGGAATGCAGTGTTGCAGTCATTATGTTGTTACTATTCATGATGCTTATATCTTTAGTTTCAGTGTTGAATCTATTGTATTTTTTATTAGTACTTTCCGAAGTATGTGTGTAGTGCCCAGTATGGCTGTTTTCTGTAGTTACTTATTATTATTATTATTATTATCATTGTGAAGCTATTATTGTCTGATCTCAGGTGAGTCTTACTGCAAACAAGTGCCCAGATTTGAGATTAAACAGCTGACAGCGGTGCTGAAGTCTGACAACTTGTAATACCGAATGTTATTTAACAATAGCTTCAAATTGCGGAGATTGTAATTCTCTTCGATATTTGAGAATTGATGCCATATGACGCCAATGTATCAGAATTTCTGTTAATGTAATCCTTATGAAATGGGTTACTACATTTCTTCTGGAGGGAAGAGAAGGAGCTAATGGAAAGGGCTCCAGTTTCGAACCATTTAAACATCAAGGTGTCTAGAAAATGCAATAGGCAGGAATGAATTGCTACCGCTGCTGGAGGCTTTTAGGCTTCTTTAGCTATTTACGTTACCCGTTCACAGGATATTTAGTTTCATAGCAAAAGAACGATACATCTGCTTGAAGGAAAACAACATTCCTTTAATCTTGACATTTTAAACTTGGCTTCAACAGAAATAACGAAGAGGCATTGCATGCATATGCATATACGTAAATTTGTCTGTAATGAATAGAGCTTAACTTATATAAATTATTTGAATTAAATTCAGAAAATCCAGCAAGAACATACCAAACTTTTTCGAGTTAATTTTGTTTTAGTGTGACGTAGTTTAATGGCCATTTCGCACTTCATCTAAAGGTATATATATATATATATATATATATATATATATTCCAGGCGTTTAGTAGTAGGTTTATTGATAATATCCAGCCACTTTTATTTTTTCGAAAGGTCAAATCGAATAAGGCTTTTTAAACAGGTAAAACAGAGTAGCTACAATATACGTTACTAGCTTGTAGGATTGATTGTGCTTTCTCCAGAGAAAATTTATGTATTTTTTACGTCATGTGTACTTCTTAGAACAAACGTTTGTCCGTCTGAAACAACATTATCGGTTTGGTCTTCGAAATGAGGGTGGACTTTTTTTGTGGGACAAGAATTGATTTTTTAAAAATATTGTTTGTATAAATAAAGGCGTAACATTTGTTATATATTGTTGGCCTACGTTGCTAATCAAGTAATCAATTGAACAAAAAAAAAATGATTTGTGTGTATCCCTGCAAAATAAGGTGTCATGTCTTAAACAGTATTTACACACGTTTCCTGCGCTGGAGTGCATCTGTGTAGAACGAACAGTGCATATGCGTGCGACAACAGAAGCGCTGCACAGACTACTGATATCGATCCATCGTCCTCGTACAGTGACATTCGCTTTACCGTCTGCATTACATTTCCGCTGACACCAAGAATGCTGGCATAGCGGTCCTGGTAATTTGCAGATAAGTGCGTTTATTTTTAGTTCAGTGTTTCGCCTTATATCACTTTCTCAAAATCTTGTTACTGGGTTACTTACGGGCCGGATATAATATTCTATGACAGCTTATGAAAACATTGCACTGCCATTGTATAAAATAAATTTCTACGAATGCACATATATGTTATTAAAACACCACTGTATTAGCAGTGGTCCGGGTAGCTCAGTCGGTAAAGCGACTGGCTACGGGCTGTACGGTTCGGGGATCAAATCCCGGTAAGGGGCGAGATTTTCCCCACCTGTCCAGACCGACCCTGGCGCCCAACCAGCCTTCTGTACAAGGGGTACCGGGTCTTTCCCGAGGGTAAAGAGCGGCCGGGGCGTGACGACGACCCCCACCCTCTTCTATTGCCTTGGTCAAGAAAGAGTAGAGCTATACCTCTCCCCCTATGGGCCGTACGGCCTGTACAGAGCCTCAGTGCCTGTACAAGAGTGCACTTTACCTTACTTCCTCTATTAGCACATTATACTATTCCGAAACTCCCCCGATGGTGTCTCCACCTTAACGTGGCGGGGGAGTTTGAGACCTTCCGTGACCCCGAGAGCTATGCCGGCGGTAGCGTATGCTACTGGCAGGGACACCCAAGCCGGACAGGTCAAAGGGTAGAAGCCAGAAGAAGAGAGACACCCTGGCCCTCCAGGTTGGGGGTTGGGCGCAAGGCCAGCACTCTCGCCACGGAAAAATCTCAATACCGCTAAAAACGCATAATTATTGAAAGATGGACGGATAGTTAGTAGACGACCAACGCGAGTATTAAGGAATAAGAGAGAAAACATATATATAGGAACATGGAACGTTTTAACAATGCTTAAACAAGGCAGAATGCAAGAAGTTGCCGAAAAAATACTTCAAACAGACCTATAGAATGCCCGATGAAAAAGTAGTTAAAAGCATTTATAAATGGAAACCACACGCAACAAGACCGAAAGGAACGCCAAGATTAAGATGAGATGATTACGTGAGTGACGATTTGAGGAAGATGGGAGTAAATAATTGGAAACAGAAAGCACAGGAAACGAAACCATGGAGAGCAATAATTGAGCAAGCCAAAACTCACAAAGAGTTGTAGAGCTGAGTAAGATGAAGACTATTCCGACATGTTTCAACCCTCAGAGGGCCATCTTGATACACTTCAGCATCAAGGAAAACAAAATGAGTCACCGGATGTAAAATTCTGGAAGTTAAAAAAATAATCTATAAGTAAGATTGTAGTGATACTAATTAGAATATAAAAAACTAAAATTATAAAATATTTATAAAAATATTTAAAGTAAGACGAAAGCTATTAACACTTAGCAACTTAGCAGCGTGCAGTGTGCTATGCGACAGCCACCTGTCTGAACTATCAGTGACGAAACAAGAACCAGTTCAAGCAGTAGTGTGACGTAATTGTGACTCACGAAGTAATGTAAAAAGGGGTTATTTTCACCTGGTATTTGCTCCTGAATCAACTTGTGCTAATTGCTATGTTTTTTTAAATAAAAGAATTTTCTAAATTGTCCATCAGGCTTCCTTTAGAGGCTGGGTGTATTAAAGTCACTGTATTTTGTATGGGTCCATATTCATGTGTGTTGTAGAATAATATTTGCCTATTCCGATTGTGGATTGTTTTATCGAATATACCTATGTGCTCATAATAACGTTGTCTGAGGGCCGGCCAGTTCGGCCAACGTAATTTAAATGGCATTTGGCACATACCAAATTCTAATGATTATCACTAAAACCTTTTTTGTAAATATGTTTTGACTTCCAGAATTTTACATCGTGTGACTTATTTTGTTCAACTTGCTGCTGAAATATATCAATCGGACTCCCTGAGGATGGCCCTGTGAGTGTGGAACCATGTTGCACTGATATAATGTGCTAATAAACTGGTGTTTTAATAACATATGCTTGCATTCTTCGGAATTGTTTGATATGGTAACATTAAGGCACATATGTGAACAAGATAAAATTTCACTGTCATGCTTACTAACAATTCCACGTAGAACTGTCGTTCTTGTAAAGCAAATAGCCCTTCATTTAGTCAAGAAATTCGACAAATTTAATTAGAACCCGAAATTTATTGCCGTATTCACACGAACCCTCAACTTGTCAACATTCTGAGCTGAAATAACGCATTCTCAGCCCTCTTTTTCAATTTTTAAGATATATTTTAATATTTCCCTCATTTACGTCTACTTAATTTTAATTAATTAATTAATAAGTCCCTTCAACCATACGTATTGAGCTTGCGAGGAAACAAACTCAATATAACTGGATACGGACTGAAAATATACTTGCATTGTTACAGAGAAATCATGTGTCATCCAACAAAATATTAACCGTTCTAGTTCTCAACCGACCGTCCTGAAATCACCACAGTCATCATTTTCATCGTCCTCATTGTTATCGTCATCATCATCATCATCATCATAAATATCCTCTCTCCTACTTTTACTCATAAACATAGGAAATACGAATTAGTTACTCCCATCCGGCACCTCATCATTCGGCCTGCTTGTGGATTACTTTCATCGAACTATCCAGTTCCTCTTGACATCACTAATTGCAAATTTAAATTGCACCCGCAGTGGTACCTGAGTGGTGCTTTGCCCAGAGCAGATGTTTGTTTCCATTGTTAGATCGGTATGTAATCACTGGCCAGTAACCATGTTCGTGGGAGCTAACGTACTCACTGTTCGTGGTTCTTTATACCATACTACCAGCAGTGACACTATTGCTGCTTTTACCACTAGGCCTGCTAATATCAATGCCGCCACTACTACTTTTACTACTACTACTACTACTGATAATGATTATGACAATAATAATAATAATATTTCTGTGGGCCGGATAGCTCAGTCGGTATAACGACTGACTAGGGGTTGGACGGTCCGGGATCGAATCCCGGTGGGGACGAGCTTTTACTCCCGTCCAGACTGGCCCTAGGGCCCATTGAACCTCCTGTACAATGGGTACCGGGTCTTTCCCGGGGTAAAGTTTGGCCGGGGCATGCTGCTGACCACTCACGCCCTTCTAGTGCCGCGGTCATGGAAGAGTAGAGCTATACCTCTACCCACTTTCTGGGCCACACCGGGCCTGTAACGGGATCACTTTACATTTTAATAATATTATTTCTAATTCAGTTCAGTATTTATTAATGTGCTGCCACAACAGTACGGGTCCAAATTTCAGAGCCAGCGCAATTACACTTATAATGAAATTAACAATAATAACAGTCAGCCAGTATGTGAACGTGAAGATGCAGTCTTAAGGAATCGTGGGGTAGATGCGAGAACACCGGCAGACAGGAATGTCACACCAAAGGGAGACAGAAAATAAACTGTAATACGAGAGATTATGTATAGAAATGAACGTGGAATGTGAAATATATCATTAGGCCGGTAATAATTGGCACCAACGTAATAGTATCAAAAGTTTCAAAGAGAAGTGTGGAAGCCATGCAAGTAAAACATTCGATAGATTCACTACAAAATACAGCTATACTTGGAGCATCACACATAATACGGAAAGTACTGCAGCCTTATACTTGAAGTCTGAGCGGTGAGTAAAACAACAACAAGAATAATAATAGTTATGAGTCTATTAAGCAAATTCCCTCTCTAGGATCTAATAGACCCCACGTTGTGATATATTTCATTTCTTTTTAGGAATCAAAATTACTTTACCTACTTTCAATGCACCACTGGGTAATATTCTAAGTCAGATGTTTCCATGTTGTGATATTCTTGGTTATGACAACTTGTAAAATGTAGGTGGTGAAAACGTCTACCCTCAAATGGAAGAATTATGTTCCTCTGAAAAGTTTTAATTGTGTATGCTATGTTCGGTACTGAACAGTGACACAGCCAGCACCTTACTCGTGCTCGTCTCTGCGAAATATTTGAGCTCTATGCAAATGTCTCCGGCCCAAAACCTCAATGTAAGTTTTAAAGTTCCATTTGAATATTATTACCCCGTGTGAGTCTGCGTCCCTAAACAACTTTTTTCCTTTCCTTTATCTTAATCCAAAATTAATTCCTTGAGATTTGGTGTTGTCACGAATTGTCTTTTCATTGCATTTGTTGTAATGACTAATATGAATATTACATTGTAATGGTGTCCTGACGTATTAAATGCACATTACATTATAATTTTTGTAGCGTATTGTAACCCTGTTGTAGTGTGCCATACGGGCATTACATTTCAACAGGCTTTTGGTACATCATATGGAAAATACTTTACAACTGTTTTGTGATGTATCATATGGAAATTACCTTTGTAATGTAATTGTGGTGTATCACGTGAGCATTGCTTTATTGGTTGTGTTGTGGCCTATCATGTAGTAATTAAATTTAGAACTGAATTAATGGCTCATTATTTTTTTATTTTTATAACGAACAAAAGTACAAAAAAGTCAGTACACGCCAGACCAGCACACTAACAACATCAACACGGGATTGTATATGCAGCCACAAATACATTGCTTACATAAGAGATTATAATGTCGAAATGATTTTATTGTCAACACGACAAAATAATGTTTTAATATTTTAAAAATTTTATGAAATTGTAATTTTAACAGCTGTCATGTTACAGTTTATGTAACGTAGCAAGGCACAGGTGTGAAACTCCCTGATGATGATATGAAAACGTCGAAAGAAATAGGAGTTTGGATTATGTAAAAAGACACTGTTGGGTGAAGAATAAAAACCAACTAGATGCCACTTATTATTTTATTGTACTTCTTCTAGGCTCAACATGTTTCAGTCACAACTATGCCCATCATCAGGAGCTCGGGGCTATAATGTTCATTACCACATTTGTCGTTTCATTCTTGGTTTGCTGTATGTTGGAGGTTAGGTGCAGTTAGGCTGGAGTAGTGTCCGGCCTGCAGCCCGGACACCACTCCAGCCTAACCGCACCTAACCTCCAACCTACAGCAAACCAAGAACGAAACGACCAATGTGGTAATGAACATTATAGCCCCGAGCTCCTGATGATGGGCATAGTTGTGACTGAAGTATGTTGAGCCTATAAGAAGTACAATAAAATAATAAGTGGCATCTAGTTGGTTTTTATTCTTCAGTTATCACAATGATGCACGGTCCAACAGACATCAGACACTGATGGAGTATATACTGGGGTGATACTAATTGTGCATTTGTTGGTCATAATAAAAGGAATAAAAGATGCACGGTACATGTTTTAAAATAATGACCTGATTGTTTTAAACGGTTCGAAAGAATGAGAAAATGAATTGTTTTCTAACACGGTCTGGTGTTGATAACCTAACTTATCCTAGTCAGCCGTCCTTTACTCTTTCCAGAAACCGAGTGTTACTGATTGTGGCTTAGAAACTCAAGACAAAATGTCCGATTGGCTGGAAAATGTACGTTCTTATTGAAAACAAACAAGCTGGACTAATGTTGCGTAAGATTGCAGAAATAGAGATTTTAGTTCTTTTATTTTTCTTTCAGCCCTCTCGATTAGTCCATCTGTTTCTCCGGTGTTGTGCACAGGTTGGCAGCACTTGTGTTCCAAACCTCATTATTCTCTGCATATGGATGTACAGTCACACAATTCTTCAACACCCCTTCCAGGCTTCGTGTCGAATAAATACAGTTTGTTTTTGGGATTGCAATATGAAAACCACATTTTGCTTCCTTCTGTTCATGTCACCAAAAACGATAAAAAAGTCATAATATGAATACAGGTAATAAATCCTTCAAGAAAGTGGCAAATTCAGAAGTCTGTAAACGACAGTAACACATCAGAATCTCATTATAGAGGAAATTATTAGCTAGCGTATACTACGGAACGCGAGGCTGTGTAATTTGTTAGATAGGTGCTGACATTTCAGAGGAAATTCATTCTTCCTTCTTCAGAATAGAAGAGAACACGCACAGTTTTATCTGTTGTGTATGGGTGCGAATTATTGTCCTTGAAACCATGCTAGTAAGAAAAGCGTGGAGACTTAGAGAGGAAGATAGAGAAGGCTGCGGTAAATTGTGAAAGTGGGAGTGTGATTCCTACTTCTAATCAGATATTGGGGCCATAAAATCAGGGAGGATCAGAGGGAATGTAATATAAAGGCAAAGTAAAAGTTCACCCTAGAACATGTCTTGAATGCCCAGAGGGGAACTAGAGGTATAGCTCTACTCTTTCTCTAACCTCGGCACGAGATGTGTGGGTGGGTGGCCAACACCATGCCACGCTAAGCCTCTTTACCCCTGGGAGGTACCCCGTATTCATTGAGTAGGAGATGGGTGGGCCTCGGGGTTTGGCTGGAGGGTGCGGAAAAACTCGCTTCCACCGGGAATCGAATCCCGGATCGTCCAGCCCCTAGCAAGCCGCTGTACCGACTGAGCTATCCCGGCCCCGGGGAATGAACTGTATGCACAAAATTGTAATCGTGATAATCTGATACTTGGAAGGCTTAGGTTTAGATGGGATAATAACTTTATATTTTATTTTATCGGACTGCCCTGGCGGAGTATGGACGTGATTCACTTGACTAAGAACGGAATCAGTGGCGGGTTCTTAAAAACATACACTTAACTTCCAATTTCTACAAACGACACAAATTTATTGAAAAGCTGAGCTTTAATAGAGTTACACCGTGCACACATGTGTCATGCAGGTGCAGCAATATTTATTATTAACAATAATTATTCTCAGGTTGAATAAAGGACAGTGATTTTTTACTTCCGATTTCGTGGTTGTCCAATCTTGAACTTAACAGAAAAAAAATTATCTAGCCGGCGTACTTAGTGACATATTTATTACAAAGTGTCCATCAAGTTTTTAATCTTTGATAGTGGGTTAGTATGAAGTTTATATGCGCAAGCCGTGCCTAGGGATGGAAGAAGCCAAATTTTTCTGTTGATTTTGCACAAGAGATGCATTAATAATTGTAAGACCTTGCGGTATTGAAATTAAACAAAACTGCATTTGAAGGCTCATTTTCCAACACACAGGTAGTAAGCTTTAGGTTTCTGTGACCGTGCATCTTGAGTAAATTGTGAGGTGAGATAGAAAACCAACAAGATGCAACAGTTAGATGTTTATTATCAATACTTTCTCAACATGTTTCGGGCATCATTATGCCCATCTTCAGGAGAACAAGACGTGTGTTACTGCACGTGGTGT
>Ga0131853_10025324_pt1 | contig 10692 bp, 11 predicted proteins | sample TergutLab28metaG_FD_92764 | JGI IMG/M metagenome (GOLD analysis project Ga0131853, IMG submission 92764) | Labiotermes labralis P1 segment gut microbial communities from Petit-Saut dam, French Guiana - Lab288 P1 (version 2) (version 2) | ecosystem: Host-associated > Arthropoda: Insects >... | reverse complement strand
GAGGGGGGGGGACGGGGGGGGGGGGGGGGGGGGGGGGGGGGGGGGGGGGGGGGGGGGCAAGACCGTTTTAGTGAGTGTGTTAAAATCCGGCCATTGAAAATTGTGAACCGGTTTTGCTTGATTTCCAGCACAATATGCCTGCAACATAACGCCACCGGGCTGCACTCGATCTCCATGCCAAAAAAAAAAAAAATTCTCAACTACGAGTATCGTTAATTACAACATGGCGGTAACGCGAGATTGTAAGGCGGAAGCGACCCTAACTTCGCTAATTTTGGCGTCTCGCAATGGTTGGTGGTAGCAGACTTTAGGAATTAATGCTGTTTTATGTGATATGCTTGTAAATTTTTGTAAGTATGATGGCGACACCGTCTGCAGTATTGCGGCCAAGAGAATGAATTGTGTTACGGAGTGTTTGAAATTTTATTTTGAGTTGAACTGAAAGTATAGTTTCAATTATAAATTTCGGAATTACGACAGATAAGCGTAAAACAAAATATGCAGATTCTATAATTAATTGATAAATTTTTCACATAAGTTAAAAAAGGTAACTTTGCCTCCGTGCTTGCTATGAAGGCATAATGCGGAGTGGAGGCTTAGATCCACTCATTCTTAAATTTGGCACGATATGGAAGTAATTGGTGCGCTCGATACCCTAAATACAGAAGGACCACAGCACACGTTGCATAGGAGCCAGAATGGTTTCTGGATGATTTGAAGCAGAGAAAAATCGCTTGTGCTTGCCCAGATTCGAACCCCGGACCGTCCAGTTGTTGTGTCCTGCGCGGACGCGTTTGGAAACTTATCTTGGATGTTGTTCCCGGAGGGACGGAGCTCGGAACTCAGGTTAAGACGGGGAGTCGGGCAGGCCGCATACGCTCGCAATAATCACCAGGTAGAGTGTACTGGAGTTTTATTGTGCGTAATTAGGGAATCATTGCAGTTACAACTGAACTGTATTGGTGACAAATCTCGCCAGCGGGGCTCTTCATTACCGTTAACACTCACTGACCGTCCAGCTTCATTCTCTGTTGCTCAGTTACTGTTCGAGATACACAGCAGACTGCAACCAGAGCACAAGGCAACTACTGTAACAGACTTCAACTCGCACATGGCTCGCGCGATAAACATTTACAAAAGAAATAGAAGGAAATTATATTCCTCCCGTGCCTGGTCTGCTTACAGAGAAATGGAAGTGTAAACAAATAGTATGAGTTACAGAAAGGCGTGAACTAAGCATGATAAAATTAAACTTTAGACGCCTAACGTCAACTATAGTTGACGTACCGCACCGCTAACCTCCAAAGTTGCATTTTATATATTTATTCAACAAATATAGGTACCGAATATTTTAAACATGGCTTATAATCTCCGTTTTTTTCTCTTCAAAATGCAGTTTGTTTCATAATTCTAACTTATTTCGTTCTGTATTATTCACATTTTATATACAGGGTGTGCTAAAATTAAAAAAAAATAATTCCGGCGCCAAAAGGTTAAGCTTATGACTTACATATAATACATACAGTGCATACAGTACATACAGTGCATAGTGTACTGTAATGGGGTACGGCGGTCGTCCCAACCACCGACACCATTACCATTTTTTTCCTCACTACACACCTCTGCTCAGTACAAGAGCGTCTCCCATAATTCACTCGAGAACGTGTTAACCTCAAATCACCAAATTTTCTTTCATGAACACAAAATTGACACTCGCATACATCAGCATGTGCACTTGCCATCACGCGTTCGAGGATTTCCTTGTTTCTACGCTGTGCTTCAGGATGCGAGGAAGAAGAAGTAGTTCGCTCTCATCTGTCATAGATGTATTGTCGATTAGGAATCTCTGCTTCAAGCCTCTGTTTGTACAGAGTAGGTAACGAACTCAGTTTCCTTCCCACCTCCGTTGGGCTGTAACTGACTGGTAGTAGGTTGCTGTTCTGGTTGGACTTCTGGTGGACTTTGTGGTTTTTCTCCAGTTGTGGAATTTACGACAGGTTGTGTGGTACAACGGATTTTGTGAAAAAGATTTCTAAATATATATGGGTAACTGTTGCATATCATAATGGCCAAAAGAATAGCAACCAAGGTAGGAATGGTTAAGTACTAGTAAAAATGATACCTGTCATCGTGTTTCCTTTCAGTTGCATGCACCACCAGAGTAGCATCTAGGTCTCGGTGCTTAAAGAGTTCCGACGTTGCGGCTATACCTTCTAACTTTGATACATCAGGGGTTGAACGTCCTTGAAGTATCTGTACCTCCTCGTGGGTGATAGGTTCGACGTGAAGAGCTCGTACTTCATCATGGTATTCGATGGTTGACTCTGAATGGCTTTCCGTTGCAGGGTACAGCTGGAAGTCTTGCCCCGTCACATGGCAAGCACTGGCAATGTGCAAGATGCCGCTTCCTTGTAGGGACCACGTCGAAGTTATCCAGGTGGCATTCCGACATCACTTCAGATTCACTTGCTGTTTGCCACTGAAGCTGTACATCCAGGCACGGGAGTGTCGGATAAATATTGGGACGAAGTTCTGCGGTAAAATCCGCCGGCTGCATAGTGTCCTAGCTTCGTCCCTCTGGAAGTATAAACTCGATTCACAAGTTAGGACATTCCTACCATAAATTGGCTTGTCTGCAGGGCATATCATAATGCCTTTCCCTCTACACTTCTTTATGTCTGCTTCTTTCCACAAAATGAAGCGTTGATTAGAGTCATCTAGTACCAAATTGTCGTATTCAGCAGTCAATTGAATGTAATTATCCAAATTGGAAATTTTGTAAGGGAAGGTGATCAGCTTGTACAAGTAAAAATATCTCTCAAATGTTTTCAAAGGTGTTAACATAACCAACTTCACACTGTGATAATCAGCAAGTACAGAAATATCCATAAACTCATAAAACATGTTTATATTGTTCTGTTGTAAACCAATACATAAAGTATAACCATCTGGAAAGTACGATGTAACATTCTTAAAAATATTCCTTAACATAACAGGTGGAATTAAATTCATAGACAATTTTCCTCTCATAGTACTGTCCAAAAAAATTAAAACCTCCTTTACTAAGGTTCGTAACTTCAAAATAGCAAACTCTAACTGAAGAATATAAATAAATATGCTACTCTGATTGTAAAGAGAGTAATTTAACCAGTGGATTGCCATGTCTGTCTCATCCTTCCATTTATTTGAATCCAGCATAATATCTTTCACCTTCTCAGATAAAGTTTCAACGGCTTCTGTATTAAATTTAACTGCAGAGTCCAAATTTTTCAAATATGTCATTTGATGATTGACTGAGTGAACAGTGTCTCCTTCCGTTCTGTGCATCTTATCTACTGTCTTGTGCAATTCCTCTACATCTTAACAATGTAGCCGTACCAAAAAACCATTTTAACACAGAACCAACTGCACTTAACACAGTACGTCTCTTATCAAGACGAGGTAACATTTCTCTAAAAGCATTAATCTCCTCTTCCAATTTCTGTAATACATATTCCATGTGGTTCAGTTCATGAACTGGGGCCAATGACGTTTTGAATTTCTGTACGTAAAATAAATTATCCCTTAGCTTTGCAATTGTTTGCTCGTAGGTGCTGAAATCCAGGTTTATTATCACAGTCCATGCAGCATTTGTCAATATAATTTCTCTATGCTTGATAAAAATTGTGTTCTGATGAATTTCCGTATTGGAAATAGTGTGGTCAGCGGAAATACTCCCAAATTCTGCAACAACGTAACATATGCTTAAGTATTTACACTAAATGAGTTTTCCATAATTGCTATGTTTAGCTGTCGTCGTTCGCGGGGTTTTGTTTAGCTTGTCCGCCATGTTGTTTGACGTCAAAACAGCTGTAACCACGTCACCATCAACAAGATGGCCGATCAAAACAGTGGACCGTTATGCTCAACCCGTACACTCTGTCCTGTTGGTGTATTTACATGTGTACGCCACTCACATTCTTATATTTGAAGAAATCATAAAATTAATTATTATAATCTGCACATTTCTCACATCCTTATCGCCTCTACATCTCCTGTCACGTTGGCCCTTCTGCAACTGTAACCTGGCACGACTCCTGGTTACGGGTGGTGCAATAGGTGTTGTAGCTAGCTCTCTTCTGGAACGTGGAGAACTTGGGTGTTCATAATCTGGGTCCTGCGCCGAGGGATAGGGCATTTGCCTCCTCCTGTCTCTATCTGCATCCGGGTTTTCAACGTTTTCAGGCACTTGGGGATCTTGGTCTAACCGTTCTTGTTCCTCCACCAAGGCTTGCGTTTCGATAACCTGTGGTTCGCGTTCAAAACCAGTGGCGATAGGCCGCGACTGTATTTCCGCGTTCTCATCAAGGTTCTCCTCTGTATCTAGTTGTCTAGTCTTCTGCCTAGGACGACGTGCGTTTTCGAAACTCCAGGGAGTTTGATCGTACGATTTCTTTAGACGGTTAATATGAACCACAAATTCCTTTCCGTTCTTGTTCACTATTTTGTAATTCAAATCAGATAATTTCTGCACAACAATAAAAGGTCCTTGCCAAAATGATCTAAACTTATGACACCAGCCTGACTTCCTAGCAGGGCAAAACAAATAAACCTTATCATGAACCTCAAATTTCCTCTCCTTAGCTTTCTTATTATAATAGGCTTTGTTCTTCTGGTGTGCTTTCCGGCTATTGAGTGAGCCTAACTTCCTTATAAGCTTTCAGTAGACTGGATTTCAAATTCTCCAATCTCTGAACTTGGTCCACGTCCTGTATATAAGATGAAATTTTGGCCTTTAAATCTCCCTTTTGGTAAAACCATCTCTCGACCATGTAGTCGATAGAACGGACTGCTGTGTGTCGTACTGTGCAGTGTTGTTCTATAAGCCATCACAAAAATGGCAACACAACATTCCAATTCGTACCGATCGAGTCTATGTAATGCACAATAGAGTCATGGAGGACTCTGTGAAATCTTTCCACCATCCCGTTCCTCATCGCATGATAAGCGGATGTCCTGACTTTCCTAACCTTCAAAATCTTACATGTTTCCTGGAAAAATGCCGAGGTGAACGACCTCCCTTGATCTGTGATCAGAGTTGATCCACTACCATGACTAGCTACAATTTGTGTAGCGTAGACTCTTGCACAAGTTTCTGCCGAAACGTCCGGAATCGGGAAGGCTTCGACGTACTTTGAGAAATGATCGATGAAGGTCAAAAAAATATCTGTTTTTCCGGGATGTTACAAAATAAGGCCCGGTAATATCGAGTGATACGACCTGGAAAGGTTCTGAAGGGGTTTCTACCTCTCCTAGCGGGGCTCGAAACTCTTATTTGCCTTTCCGCGTCTGGCACTTATCACAACGCCTGATGTACTCCTCTATGCTTTGTCGCATTTTCGGCCACCAATACTTGAGAGATATCAGCTCAAATGTCCTTTTGCTCCCCGGGTGGGCCACGAAAATTGGGGTTGTGATTTTCAGCGATTACGTCTTGTATCAGGGATTGTGGAACTACTAATTTAGGCTGTTTTCCTTTCACCCTTCTATATAAAACTCCATCCATGTCCAAAAAGTATTCACCATTTGTGGTAAGTCGGTTCTGTATCTGCTCATTATAAAATGAATCCTTCTTTTGTTCCCTAAGCATGATCTCCTTGCTCATTAATTGGGTATCTTCAACCAGTCCGACGTGCCTCCTTAGTGCATCTACGTGCTTAATTTTGCTACCAGGTACAGTACATGTTCAATCTCGAAATCAAATTCAGACAAACGTGGGCTCCAGCGCATAAGGCGGCTGTTATGGGCAACAAAATTTCGTAGAAACTTGAGAGCTGCATGGTCGGTTCTCACTAAACATTTTTTTCCCATATAAATAGCACCTACAGTACTTTGTAGCCCACACAACTGCTAATGTCTCTAGTTCTGATACTGAATAAGCGCTCTCTGCTTTATTAAGCTGCCTGCTTGCAAAAGAAATGGGTCTCTCAATGCCTTCCTGCACTTGAGACAAGACCGCACCTAGTCCAAATGTTGAAGCATGAGTTGTGAATAAAGATGGCGCTTTGAAATCTGGAAATGCCAACACAGGGCTGTTGCTTAATTTACTCTTCAACTTATCGAATGACTCCTGACATTCTTGGTTCTAATCCCATATTTTATCTTTTTTCATTAGCTGTGTCAAAGCTTTTTCAATGTCAGTAAAGTGAGGCACAAGTCTGCGATAAAAAGATGCTAACCCAAGGAATGATCTAACATCTTTCACTGATTGGGGTGTAGGGGAAATTTTGCATTTCTTTCACCTTATCCGGCGACGCTTCAATACCGCGGTAAGACAATTCAAATCCTAAGTATGTAACCTTGTCTTTTATAAAGACACATTTCTCTGGTTGAAGTTGCAAATTGGCTCTTCTAAACCGTTCGAAAACGTCAGATAATCTCTTGGCATGCTCTTCCGCTCTATTTGAATAGACAATAACATCATCTATAAATACCCAACATTCCGTTCCTGTCAAGTTCTTCAAGACCAGATCCATTAGCCTCTGAAAACTAGCTGGGCTATTGGACAGTCCATACGGCAGTCTATTGGATTGATAATGTCCTAATGATGGTACTGAAAAGGCTGTCTTTTCGCTGTGTGGCTCATGGATATTAATTTGCCAAAAGCCTGAGTAACAGTCAAGTACAGGAAAGAACTTGCTACCCGAGAGGGTCGACGTTGTCTCCTCATATCGGGGTAAAGGATAGCTATCATACTTAGTGACAGCGTTCAGTGCCCTAAAGTCCACGCAAAACCTGTTTTTCGGGACTCCGTTCTCAGATTTCTTCGGCGCTAACACTACTGGCGATGACCAAGGAGAATAACTTGGACTTATGAACCCCTTATCTAATATCTTCCGAACCTGCCTGTTCATCTCCTGTCTTACAACAAATGGGGTTTTATATGGTGCCTTCCTTGTAAGAGTTGCATCTCCTGTCTCGATTTTGTGCACTACTACATTAGTACTCCTAAAATCGTTGTCTTCATCTTCGTGGAAAATTCCTGCATATTTAATTAAAACGGGTTCTATAATTTTCCTCTCGGCTCAGACAAATGTGCTAGCTTCTCATCTATATACTTCTTAAAACCCTTAGGTAATTATTGTTTCCAGAGAAAAATGTCTGCTCTGTACCTCTATCCGCGTCATCCTCATGGTTAACTGAGACAACTAAGTTCTCAGAAACCTCTTGGGCTACCCCAAGTATCGTTCCCTTAGGTAAGGTTAGTTCCTCATCACTAAAGTTCGCAATCATAGGCGTTATAGAATTAGGTGGATATCTGATTTCCGGAGTGCTGTCCAGCTGCTTACTAACCTCGAGATCATGTGGGAAGTCTGGCGCGTGCATGTTTAACTGAGTGTAACTACAGGGAAGCACGATTTTTCCAACTGGCTGATTTCTGTGTATTGCTACACTAGGTCTAGTTAAAACATGGACCACGCATATGCCTTCAGTAGATACATGTGCCGGTTCCACACACAAAAGGCAGGTGGGATTTTTAGAATTTCCTCCTTGTATTTTCCATAGTGCCGTATGCTTAGCTCTGGGCCTCAACACAACTGTTTCCTTGCTGATGACCGTCCACGCTTCAGAATCATTCAATACGACTTCTTGCGGCTGTGAATTAATTTCTTTAGTCTTGGGTGGTGTTTCTTCCCCAAAATTTCTCAAATTGATATTACTAGTGGATTTAATGCACTCTAGTTCAACACTACCGTCCCGGGAGGGATTCTGAGGAACCGAAACGTAGGTGATCAGGCCACGCCCCTCTCTCCTCTTACACTCCACCAACAGAGCTTCGTGCTGTGATGATGCAACCAAATCCAAATTTCAATGCAGGCATACTCTCAAAGAAAGGCTACCTAAGTTCAATCTAGCCTGTCGCGGCGTCAAATAATTCAATCCAAAAATGTCACCGTGGATATTGGTAATTTGCAAACCAAGTGCATACAGTACATAGAGTACATACAGTGCATACAGTACATACAGTATATAGAGTACATAGAGTACATACAGTACATACAGTGCATAGAGTACATAGAGTGCATACAGTATATACAGTGCATACAGTACATACAGTGCATGGAGTACATAGAGTATATACAGTACATACAGTGCATACAGTACATACAGTGAATACAGTACATACAGTGCATACAGTATATATAGTGCACACAGTACATGTAGTACATACAGTGCATAGAGTACATAGAGTGCATACAGTAAACACAGTACATACACTGCATACAGTACATACAGTGCATAAAACACATACAGTGCATACAGTACATACAGTGCATACAGTACATACAGTGCATACAGTACATACAGTATATACAGTGCATAGAGTACATACAGTGCATACAGTACATATAGTGCAGACAGTACATACAGAGCATACAGTACATACAGTGCATGCAGTGCATACATTACATGCAGTACATACAGTGCAAACAGTACATACAGTGCATACAGTACATACAGTGCACACAGTACATACAGTGCATACAGTACATAGAGTAAATACAGTGCATACAGTGCACACAGTACATAGAGTACATACAGTGCATACAGTACATACAGTACCTACAGTGCACACAGTACATACAGTACGTACAGTACATACAGTGCATACAGTACATACAGTACACACTGTACATACAGTACCTACAGTGCACACAGTACATACAGTGCATACAGTACATACAGTGCATACAGTACACACAGTACATACAGTACCTACAGTGCACATAGTACATACAGTACGTACAGTACATACAGTGCATACAGTACACACAGTACATACAGTACCTACAGTGCACACAGTACATACAGTACACACAGTACTTACAGTGCATACAGTGCATACAGTACATACAGTACTACAGCACATACAGTACATACAGTGCACACAGTACATACAGTGCATACAGTACATACGTTACATATAGTGCATACAATACATACATTGCATACAGTACATACAGTGCATAGAGAACTACAGCACATACAGTACATACAGTGCACACAGTACATATATTACAAACAACAATATTGGAGAGAAACAAAAGTAAAGAACAAAATAATGTGTATCGACTACACAACACGTTTCTTTTTCTGATTGCTGTACCGGCAACTGTAACTACAGGATCGGCGCTATTTCAGCACATGTCACTGCAACAGGAGACAAGACTGGAGCTGTGCTTGGAACTCCTTGTTCCTTCGCGTGATTAGTGATGAAGTCACGACGCCAGTAATTGCCTATTCGAGATTACAGACGACATACCTGTAGCTCAGACACGTCAGTAACTATGCTTAGGGTAACACAGCAGTGAAAACAAAGTTTATCATCAACACAGACTGAATATTCTCTAACCCACGACTTCTAGAACGGGACAATTTTTGTACGTTGACTTGCTTCGCTATTCCTTAGCATTAATTTAGTTGCTGTCTGACAAGATGGACTGGCCTGGTTCTTTGAACTGCAGATGAATTATTTCCCGTACATAATTATAGGAGGCAATTAGAGATGATAGTAAACAATTTAAAATGGCGGAACTGTCAGCAGTGACATCTGCACAACTGAAGCCATTGAGCTCAGTCCCACAACACAGACATGTACATTACTGTGCGGTACTGTATTCAGGCCGCACTTCTGCCTGTATTCTTTGCATTTTAAAATTGTTGGCTTGAGGACAGCTCGTGCTACGCCAGTCGCGATGTGCTGTCATATCACATGGCGACTGGCTGCTGCTGTGTTGCTGCATGCAGGGTCTTAGATTGGCACTTAAATTGTATCGTGTCAGCAGAACTGCCACATGAATATAACACGGAGCTAAATTGCTTTTTGCTTCATTTTCTTGTAAATTTGATCAGTTAAATGACACTTTAATCAGCTCATACACATACATACATACATACACAAATACATACATACATGCATACATACATACATACACACACAAATAAATACGTACATACACACATACATAAACACATACATACATACACACATACATACATACACACACACATACATACGTACATATATACATACATAAATACATACATACATACATACACACATACATACACACATACATACATACACACATACATACACACATACATACATACACAAACACACATACATACATACATACATATATACATACATAAATACATACATAAATACATACATACACACATACATACAGACATACATACATACATACATACATATATACATACATACATACATACACACACATAACATAACATAACATTACATTACATTACATCACATCACATCATATCACATCACATCATATCACATCACATCACCACATTACATTACATACATTCCATTGCATTACATTACATTACATGCACACATAACCTGTACCTTTCAACGCACAGTCACTGTCTGTCTGTCCCACTGGCAGCATGCTATATTCTAGACTGCAGTAAACGTAGTTCATAATTCTTGTGAAATTTAATGGCTGTGAAACTTGATATGGCAATTTGTTTACGTCATAATGCGCAGTTCAATGCGTATATCAAGAGCTTTAAACTGTTCATTTCGCTAAACGTACAGTACAAAACTCCAGCAAATATATATATTATGAAATATGTCAGAGTAAAACATATGTTTATTTCTTTATAATTTATGTG
>Ga0131853_10025323_pt1 | contig 10692 bp, 5 predicted proteins | sample TergutLab28metaG_FD_92764 | JGI IMG/M metagenome (GOLD analysis project Ga0131853, IMG submission 92764) | Labiotermes labralis P1 segment gut microbial communities from Petit-Saut dam, French Guiana - Lab288 P1 (version 2) (version 2) | ecosystem: Host-associated > Arthropoda: Insects >... | reverse complement strand
ATATTGCTTTTTATCGAAAAGTAAAAAAAAACGAACTCTTCGAATTGTTTGGTTTTGAAAAATTAAAAACTCCCCCCCCCCCCCCCCCCCCCCAAATAGCCTGTGTCAGCTTTAGTGATGCATTGTTGTGTCTTTTGTTTACATTTGGCAATGCAAATCTTGGTTTGGCTCTGCATGGTCTGGTTCAGAGCTATCTGGTTAGGTGCAGTCCAGTTTGGCCCTTCGTACATGAATTTAAGATGACCTTACATATTTAAGAGTCAAATTTAATGAAAAGACCTCATTTTGCATTTAAATAAGTGCAGTATGTTCTATGTACAGATAGCCAGCAAAGTCTTTGGATTTTATAATTTATCTTTGGATTGTATTCATACTTGTGTTGTACAGAAACCACATACATTTCTGTGATTATTAGTTTTTGCATTACTTTTTAAATACATGCCCCTGTCTAATACCTCATATTCTTGTTTGTGTAATTACTACTGCCAGTGAGTACTGTAGCATCCACATTTGTTGATACAGTGCACTCTTCTTGGTGCAGTGTTGTGTTGTCACTTTTTGTGTTTTCTGTCTTTCTTCATAAGGCATAGATAGTGCATGTATATTCCTGTTTGGTGTTACAGGAATGTAGAACACTATCTATGCGTAATGAAGAAAGACAGCACACAACGAACTGCAGTCTTCAAGAAAAGTCAGAATGTGGCAGAACATAACAGTACACCAAGAAGAGGTCATGAACAAGTGTGGACTTCGCAGTACTCACCGGCCATAGTAAAAAAAAAAGTCACAACACTACATAGGTGTATATTAGAAATAACAATCCCTGGACTAACATGAACTCCAGTGTATGTGGACAGAACACTTGACTAAATTTGTGGTTTCAATATAACACAGATAGTGTGCACATTCCAGTTCTTATCTGTCTCATACCTTCTACATGCCCCACCCATCGCATCCTTGCCTTTATTATTTTGATAATAATTGGTGAAGAATACCTCGTGAAGCTTCTCGTTATGTCATTTTCTCCATCCTCCTATTTCATCCTCTTAGATCTAAATATTCTTCAGCATATGTTTTTTCCTGGATGTGATAGACCAATTTTCATGCTCATACACAATAGCTGGTAAATTGTAGTTCGATACTCACAGTTCTAGGATGGGGTTACCATATATCTGGGTTTTCTTGGACACATCCTCTTTTTCAGGCTTCAGAGTAGTGTACAGGGGGATGTTGTAAGTCTTAAAAAAATGTCTGGGTATTTGGCTTTTGTCAATAGTCACACACAGTTTTTCTGTGGTCGTTACATACTTTATAGTTTGTAGTGCTTGTAGGACACGTTTCAGATTCAGAACTTATTTTCACTCAGTTCCACTGGATCTGAACACATGTTCGCAGATCCCGGTTCCTGTCCATTTTGAATTGTCAGAAGTGTAGTGGAGGTCGTGTTGTGCGCTGTTTGGTTTGTATGTCTTTTTATTGCATTCCTACAATGATAAAAAGAAACATAAATTCATGGGCAAACTAAAAAGCAAGTATTCCTGTTTCGAAAGTGGGGGAATGGGAAGCTGAATGCTTGGTTTTTAAACCAAGAACTTACGTGTCTGTGGCGAACAAGGGTGCTCTTGATCTTCAAGCCTGCATGAAATACAAGAAGCACAAAACCACTGTTAGACATGAAATGAGTTTGACAAAAGTTTTTTTACTGCATCAGGAAGCATATCGGATTATGCTGTATTAGTGGCAGAATGTGTGTTTTCATTTTATACTGTGAAATGTAATAGTAATTACAAGAGAGCGGACATCATTCCTGTTCTATTGAAAACAGTATTTCCTGATTCTGAAATAGTCTGCAAATTTTGAAGTGTAATGACAAAGACAGATTCTAACTCAGTAATTGCGCATCATGCTATTGAAAACATAATGCAGGTGTTCGAAAATAACACAGTGTCTTACTGTGGAATTGCCACAGATGCAATTGCAGGTGTTTCCTGGTATAATCCAGTATTTTTGTAGGAAAAATGGTTTACAGCCAAAGTTAATTGAAGTGCAGCAACATTCAAATGAAGCAGTAGACTGTTGCTCATTATATCAAGGGAACTTGAGAATTTTTTTTTTTAATTTGTAGAATGTATGGGTTTTTGACACTTTGTTATTTCTCAAACACTTATCATATTTTCGTGGCACTGAAAACCCCAAAAATTTCTACATTTTAAAGAAATACATAAGTATGTTACATTATCATCATTGAGTCAAAAACAAAAACGGTAGTTGAGCTTCAGAATATCTCAGTAAACTTTAGTGTGAACATTCTGGGTAACCTAAAACTCTATGAAGAACACACTTAAAGAACATCTCACTCAGAATTTCATAATTGAAAGATATCCTAACAGAGAAATGTGGAGGAGTAGTTTTATGTAATAAAATTGTGACTGTTCTTCTTCTTTTGTTGGCGTTACAACCCATTATGGGTTTTAGCCTTCTCAGTGATTTTCTTCCATTCTGTCCTTTCTCCACCCTCTTATTCCCATCGTATGGATATCTTCCTCAACGTCTTCAATCCATCTTTTCCTTGGTCTTCCTCTGATTCTCCTACCTATTTGCTTCCATTTTAGTATGCTTCTAGGCATTCTCATTCCATCCATCCGCATCACATGTCCTAGCCAGGCTATTCTTCTGCTTTTTATGAATCTTACTATGTCTGCATTTCCTATGAGTTCTTTCAGTTCATGGTTCTTTCTGATTCTCTAGAATCCATTTTCATCTTGTACTGGGCCAAAGATTTTCCTCAGTATTTTACACTCAAATATTCTTATTTGTTGTTCATTTTGACTTGTTAACGTCCAGGCCTCACATCCGTATGTTACTACAGGTCTTATTAAGGTTTTATATATTTTTAGTTTTAAGCTTCTATTTAATGCTCTTGATTTCATTAGCGCTCCACATGAACAGTAACATCTATTTCCGCTGATAATTCTTGCTTGTATTTCACAATTGGTGGAGATGATTTGATTCAGTTGGGAGCCTAGGTAGGATAGTTCTTTCACATGTTCGAATTCATATTCTCTGCATTGCAGATGGTTGCCATTAACTACTGTTCTTGTGACTGTGACTGTTATATGTTCTATTTTTTAATCTTTTTTTGCTGATGTGTCCTCTTTTTTTTGTAAGATGCATGGGAATTGTCCACTTTTCTTGTGATGGAAATATGGTAACCCTAATCTAGGAATACAAAAGTTCTGAATATTATGATGGCAGACATTCTCACAATTTAAGCTGCATTTCATTTCCTTGTGAGTGGAGTTTTGATTTGTTAGTGTTTCCAAAATATTTGAACATTGCCACATTTCCGGAGTCTTTATTAGCTGATTTGTGTTGTGTTATGAGACAATGTTATTGCAACTGTATGTATTATACCATTAGCTCATTGTACATAAATTAAGTAACAAACATTTTTGTAAGTTATGAATGATGTTATGCCAGTAGTTAATTAAAACTTTGGTGTGGATTTGAATGTACAGAATATACAGTGTGACAAATAACAAAAAGTATTTTCAGATTAAAATTAAGTGAAAAGTAGCGTATGCTAGAATGTAAAAACATGCATTTAACAATGCATACAATTCACCATCTCAGTACACTGCATATGTTAAGGTCATTCAAAAAGTCAGGGCACTTATTTTTAAGCCAAAACTGTAGCATTGCAAAGAATGGATTCCATACATTTGAAAGCATTCACTGCATTTGTAACAGTGACTCTGCAAGTCATAGCAGTTTTTCAAAGCCAGAAATGTGGCAATGCAAAGATGGATTAAATACATTGGTCAATATGTGGCACGTACTTGTAAATGTTACCAGCAGGTAATGTTATATGTACAGGACTGTGAAAGAATTGGCTGTGCATACAGGGATTTGTGGGTCCATATTGCTCTGAACTTTATGATATGTCTTAGAAATGTGCCTGGTTGCTGCCAAATGAGTTCCACATCATTTAAATTAGGAGCAATCATTGCAGGCACTGTGGGATCTATGCCACCCTGGAAATATTTTCAGTAGAAAATGACGGAGGCTTATGAATTGGTTCTGGTCCTGTGAATGGCATCATTCACATACTCCACAAAAACATGAGGTCTGACAAAATCTCTCACCCACTGAGGTGATGATCATTTTGGCATGCAGAACCAAGGTGTTCATGTGTGTCATGTCATACAGACTGTCAGTGTACAGTATCACAATCATTTCTGCAGTACCACCTGTATTGTGCAGTTAGAGAGAAGCATCCAAACTGGTTGAAAATTTCATGCATCCTACATGATAATGTTGCAGCACACTCAGTACTGTTAGTGTTTCTGGCATTGGAGGTAGGGGGTGGGGTGGGGGAATGTTAAAACAGTGTCCCTATTCTTCCAACCCCAGTCCATGTGACTACCATCATTTTTCCAGACTGATGCAGCCATTGTATGGGATGTGATTTTCAAACAGGATATTTTAACAGTAGTTCAGTATAAGGTGGCACATTAGTGAATCAGGTGATGCTGATGGTGTTCACAGCTATCCCCATCATTTGCAGCAAACTATGGACAGCCTGGGAGACTTGTTTTCATGGTTGCTATCAGTTTATGTTTACAGTTTTTGTTGTACTGTTTGTTCCATTTTCAGTCTGTGTGCCACAATAAAACAGTACCATGATTCGAATTATGTGTGATTTTGCTCGCCTTCTGCTGGTGGCTCTTGTTTGTACACCTCTGTGTGAAGGTAACATACACAAGTGCACATCATGTACTCTCAAACATATACAGGCAGACCCCCCGTATCCGCAGTTTCAGTTATATGCAGTTTACTGTGGCCCGAAAAAAATTTTGAAATTTAAAGTAATGAACAGTTCATAAGTTCTAAAATGCGTGCCAAGCAAGAACAGGCTGTACTATTGTGAAATCCAGCAGCCCATATGTGCCCAGTACTTGACTTTCTTTGTCCCCATACCCAAGCTTCCCTGCAAACTTGCCGCCATTCTGCTTCTAGCATTCTCGCTGTTCAAATTAGTTGCCGCGTTATCGCAGTGTTTGTGTTCAGAAAGCAACAAGAAGAATAGAAAAATTGGTGAATTCCCACAATAGGCTAAGATTTTTTTAACAAATAAAATTTTCTTATTCCAGGTGATGTGCGTATGATTTTCATTGTAAAATGTGTAACAATAACATGTTTTTTCATTGCTTATGCAGCCCTTTGATGGAAAAGCATGATTTTTATTGTTTTGTCGTCCCTTGAAACTGTACATGATTCTGTACAGTATGGGTACTGTATTTTTTCATTTCTCTATCGTCTCTTGAGGATTAGGCTAAAATGTCAGAATCCCTTACATTCATACATATGAGCGAGAGAAAAATTACACTGTAATGTACAATGTAGTGTACAGTACACTTTATTATTACTTTATTTAATGGTTGTAATTTCTTACTGTGCATAATTTATAAATTAAACTTTCCCGTATTTATGTACATATCACGAATATCACGTTATATATAGCGTTTGGTATTATCCATGGTTTCACGTAACTGCGGTAGGTCTTAGAACGTATCCCCTTTGGATAAAGGGGTCTGCCTGTATACTCCATTTCCGACATTGCCATGTTGTTGGGGGGTGGGGGGGGGAATACTTTCCCTGATGTGTGGAGTGACTCTTACAGAAAATGAACCTATACCACTTAGTAATTTTGATTAATGGTAGTAGCTGTTTTTTCTGTCTGTCTCTCTGCCACTTGCTCCTTCAGCCCACCTTATCTCTTACCCAGTAGGTGCTCAAGGCTCTTTTCCTGGGGAGCAAGGTGGCCAGTGCATCCACTTACTTGCATTGTGTGCTAAAGTTAAGAATACATGGAGCATTATGTCAGTACTGACAGCATTAAATTTTTGAGTGTGTCATGTGCTAAATCCAAAGTTTTCCCTGGCATTTTCAGAGTAACTTGGCACTACTCAGCTGTTAATGATTTTCTCTGGTGTGGACTCATCGTACATATTGTGTTTTTGTTTTAATGTGTCCTTGTTTACTAAATTTATTTTAATTTCAGACAGTTTACTGGCACAGCATATGACAGAGAAAAGACAGTCACAAATTCGGGTAATTGTGGAGAACTGCAGTTAGTTCCAACAGCATTTGCAGTTCCGATACACTTAGTTGCCCTCAGTGAGTTCTCCAGTAAAAGCTTAGGAACTGCTGTAGATAAAGGAGTTCAAACAGATGGGCAAATAGTAGTGAATAAAAGAACAAAGAAAGCACCTGGTCTGTTTAAGTCATGTGAAAGGGCGTTTAAACGCAGAACATCAGCTCAGACTCAGACAGGAATTGTGTCACGAAATAAACGTCCAAAAATCAGTGCACAGACTCAAACTGTAGGTGATTACATCCTCAGAAAGGCCATGAAAGATGCTGATATTCCAATTCTACATGGGACTCAGAAATCAACTACAAAGCAGACAACAAATATTGCAACAAAGAAGAAAAGGAAGAGTATGGAGACTCAGACTGCAGGTCATATTGGTACAAAAACAGAAATTTGTAATCAGCACCTGAATCATTTTCTTACAAAATGTCCATCCATGGGCACTAATTTTACTTCCTTAGATATCTCATCAACAGCTGCAATGAATTTGCCTGACAGCTGTAGTTCATACACACATAGGATTGATGCTAGACTGCCAGATCTGTTGGTCAGCCAGAAAAATTCATCAGGCACACAGACAAGTCCATCATCAGTGACTGTTCTTATGGAACAAGAAGAAATTTTAAGTCACAGTGTGACACAGACTGATCTAAATTTGTCCTTCTATGAATCAGAGTCATGTGAGGCCAATTCAAGTGGCATTCATTCAAGTTCTCAAACAATGAATAACTTACACAGATATTTTGAGGATAATTCAAACAGCAGTTTCGGTGCACAAGTTGCTACATTTGAACCCGATTTGTCAACTTCTACATGTAGGTCAAATATAGAAACTAATCTGGGTGCATTAGCCGATGAACCCACACAAATGGACAGCTTTCTAATGCAACACCATAAAGCTGCTTTTGATGTAAATCAGTCTTGTAGTATAGAAACCCAGACAGAATTAGATTTTAGCAGGTCTTTCCTTACTGACTGTGCTGGTGATGGAGACCCATCATTTACTTTTTGTTCGAACACTGAAACACAGACAACTGAGGATTTTCCATCTTTTGATCATCTTCTGTATACAAATATGTATACACAAACTTGTGATGAGGCTTTTTACTCTGAATTTGGATTTGCAAATATTCAAACTCAGACGGCATGGCCACAGTTTGTTGAGGATGACTCTCTGTTTGTTTCAACAGAAACTCAAACAGCATTGTCAGGATGCTCCAATCAGTCTAGTTACATGATGAAATCTTGGTCCATTTCCAAAGTAAATTCTGAAACAAGTCATATGGAAACTCAAACAGATGTAGATGAATTCAGAGAACTAATTGCAGAATTATCAAAACAGTCCTCAGATGACAAGTTATTATGAGACTTATGGAATCTTTAGACGTAACAAAATGCATAAAACAGGATTTCTGTGAAGGTGAGTGTACTCAGAAAAACTTAATTGAAGTTTGCGCACTGCATACTTTGGGCAGTGACAGGAAAAGCTGAAGTTTCTATGTGAATGATAGCAGCATCACTGAGATAAGTTAGTACATGGCACCCAAACCTGAGGTTGTGTGAAACCTGTTTGCTATTTGATGTAGCTCTTATCTCTTACATTTAAATTTTTTGGCCAATATGAAGGTGGATCAGAAAGTAAGTTTATAATACACTAAATAAAAGGCAAGATTTGACCAAAGAAAACACAATGAAGAAGCCAGTGGAAAAATTTTCCTCATAGCTCCCTTAGATATTTGAGGTATATGTCACAGCATTGTGATAAGTTTGTCCTTTTCAGACGCATAGAACTTGTGTCCCTGTTGTGAATCAGCCATGTGATGGTGGTATGTTTGATATCTTCATCACAAGTGCATCAGTGACTTGACCTAACAAAACTTTTGCAGCAGGTTCTGAGTTTGCTATTCTGTGTGTGGCCAGGTACTCTCATGGAGGAAAATCACACAATCTCTAAGAAGACTAACATGTTTTCAGCGTGGCGCATTACCAAAAATGGTGTGACTTGAAACTTCTTTCTGTGTTAGGTGGAGTGTTTCCACTCCATATTTGATTGCTTGCTGATGGGAGTGAAATGACAGACCCATTCTTCATAACTAGTAACAACTTGATGCAGACAGTTTTTTCTCCTTTACTGCATAACATTGCAGGAAAGTTAGACAGGCCATCATTCTTGCCACTTTCTTGTCAGTCAGTGCATGAGGTACCCATTTAGCACAAAACTTTTGGTATTATAACACATCCACCACGATGTGTTGCACAATGCTATAGCATAAACCAAGGCCCAATGCCATATGCCACGAAGCTACAAACCTGTCTTTCTGAATGAGTTCCTACAGGCATGCCCTGTTGACCATGTCATTGAGGAGCTTTATCGTCCACTTTGTCATCCATCATATTTTCCCTGCCAGATGCAAATGTTGCATTATTTGGCAACCTGTTGCCTGGGTATTGGCATCATTGCTGTTCACTTCCATTAGCTTTCGGTAGCTAATGACTGCCGACATGTCCCAAGCCCACAGAATACTTACATCTCCTTGGACTTCCAAGTATGACATATTTTCCAAGTGTGTTATGATGTTGAAGTCCCACAGCTGTGCTTCTGCACATATGCCTCAAATCACATTACCATGAACATTGGAACCCTCTGTCATATATGACAACAGCATTTGAGTTTTCACTGAATTCATTAAGTAAAATAATAGTACCTGTAAACTTGTTTCTGACCGACTCTTGTATGTAGCATGTTAAAAATAAATTGAAATTTAATTGTATGTTGTAGTGTGTGTGTGGTAAGCCTAAAAGTTTTGTGGTGGAAAGTGTTACTGAACCGATACTCTACATATGTTGGACATAAATCTCTTGATTTGGTTAAAAAAAATGTTTCAGAAGCAGACAACTTCCAGGCTATTTTCAACCAAAACTGAAGTCCTGGAAGATGTCCCTTATATGTTGCAGTTCAGTTACTTTCATTGTTCTCATTCCCTCATATGTAATATTTAAGGATTATGTGACACTTATATAAATCATTAAATTTTAATAAATGTACTCTTAATGATACCATTTCATGACCTGTTGATTCTGTTTTTGTGTGGACAGCAGTCTTCAATTTATGGGAGATGTCCAGCACCAGAAGTAAAGTCAGGTCAGGGAAAGAATTCTTCCCCTACCCTTATATCTGGTAGCTACCTCCATCTCTGCATGCCACTGCTTTCATCCATTAGTTGTTACTTGTATTCTGGCCTGTATTCCATTCCTTTTGTGTTCTCTTTTGTTGGTGTTGACAGTGGGGGGAGGTGTGCAATTTGAGTAGTATGGATAAGCAAGCAGCTCACTTGAACCCCAACATTTGTGTTCATTCTTTCCCTGATCACAGAGTGCTGTAACCATCTGTCCGACTTCAGTTACAACTATTTGTAGCTGAAGAGGACAGGGGAGATCAATCCACACTGAGCTACCCCAGCCCGCATGCCTCGATGAGATGATGTGGCTGTCTGGAAAGACGCTTCAAACATCCGACCCCTGAGGTAGGATGAGATTGTATGGACTATGTAAGATGGGAAGTTTAGGAGCGTTAGCTTGTACAGGAGGCCAGCGATCCAGACGGCTGTGGGTTTGGAGGTCTTCTTTTATACTGTGTTCCAGCTGGTCTGCCTTTGGTTAGCCGGCAGAGTTATGGGCATGGTCAGGTGAATGGCAATCGATTGCTCAAAAGGGACGTTTCTAGAGCGAAGCGTGGAGAGAGCTGCTGTGAGGAAAAGCAGTTGCTAGATATGTGGTATGACAGAGGAAGGAGATGTGCTGTGTGGTAACCAGGTTGCTGCCATGTGGGTGTTCCCAAACAATTCTGCCAGCCCATAATTTAGCACTGTATAAGAATGAATGACTAAACCACAATCCCAACATAATGCACCTGTAATCAATGGCGTATCCAGGAATTTTGTTCGGGGGGAGGGGGCGTTCAACAAATTCAGTTGAGGACAGAGGACAAAGAGAACGGGGATCTGGGGACGGTAGTCCCCTAGTCACGGGTTCTGGAGGCGGCTGTAATTTGGTGCAAGAAATTTCATTTCATATAGTAAAATTTTCTTAATTTTTGGTACTTTAAGACTTTTTATGATGACGACGAATTTGTCATTGCTAATGTAAAACAATTGCAAACCTAGGTAGTTTTAGAATTTTACTGCCTTTTTCCGAATATCTTGCTGTGTTGGCATCCTAAATTCAGCAATTTTTAACAGTTTTCACAATCAGGTTGAGTTTGGCATGATTTTGGGTGGCCTTTGGAATTTCGGGGGGGGGGGGGGGTTTTAACCCGCCCCCGTTAGGCAAAAACCTGTATGCCCGGGGTAAAATGAAAAAATAAACATTAACCATTTTAAAAGAATTTTTTTATTAAAAAATGTTTTAAACCTGGTAAGTGTTTATTTTTTCTTTTTTCCCCGGCCTTACAGGTTTTGGGGGACCGAGGGGGGGTCAAGGACCCCCCCCCCCCCCGAAATTCCAAAGGCCACCCAAAATCATGCCAAACTCAACCT
>Ga0131853_10025321_pt1 | contig 10692 bp, 2 predicted proteins | sample TergutLab28metaG_FD_92764 | JGI IMG/M metagenome (GOLD analysis project Ga0131853, IMG submission 92764) | Labiotermes labralis P1 segment gut microbial communities from Petit-Saut dam, French Guiana - Lab288 P1 (version 2) (version 2) | ecosystem: Host-associated > Arthropoda: Insects >... | reverse complement strand
TATTATTATTATTATTATTATTATGTACTCTTATGTACAGTTTTCCCGCTTTAAGGAGTTTGACTGTAGGATTGCGTATTGTTTTGTTCTATGTTACATACAACAAAACGTGTTCCCTTTTGGTTTGGATTCCAGGGTAATCAGGACCACCCCTCCGCACATATAGTTCGGATAACCGAAGGAATACATGCAACGAAACCCTGACGATGGAAACGATGTGGGCATATGAAACGTTGGCCAACTTGAAACACCTGTAGAGGCCGGTAGTTTCAAAGGATTTTATTAAACTTGGCTGCCTTGAAAGGATATATATATATATATATATATATACACACACACACACACACACACATAAAACAGAGAACTGCGCTCTTCTGGGTTATTACGCAGCGGGAAGTAGTAGTTTCTTACCGATGTTTCGTTACAATCTATCTGTCCCATCCTCAGGTTTCAATAATTCTTGAACCCTGATAATGGGACCGATTGGTTATCCCGAAATGTTGGTAAGAATCTACGACTTCCCGCTTCGTAATAACCCAGAATAGGACAGTTTTCATCTACTTCGCGGCGGAAGCCTGAAATCACGCAATATGTATGAAGCCAATATATTAAAATTTTGTAGCAAGGGAGTCCTTTGGTTTTGCACAACAATAATAATAATAATAATAAACATATACAAGGAAACAGGGGTACAATTGGACAAAAAACACTTGTATGAACATGTGAAAAACCAGTAGAAACAAGCCAAGGAGGCAAGGTAACCATATTGTGGAATCAACAAGTGCAAACTGACAGAACTATTCCCAACAACAAACCAAATGTTATAAGCCGTGATAATGAAAAGGGAACATGTATGTTAATAGACGTTGCAATCTAAGGAGACAGAAATGTCATTGAAAAATAAGCCGACAGAATTCTAAAACATAAAGGCCTTACAGTAGAAATACAGCGCACGTGGAATGTAAAAACAAAGGTGATACCAGTAATAATAGAGGCGACTGAGACTATTTCAAATTCATTCAGAAAATACGTGAGCAACATACCAGGAAATCATGAAGTCAAGGAACTAGAGAAAACAGCCATATTGAGCGCTGCACACATAATTCGGAAAGTAAAAGGTAAAGGTAAAGCAGTCCCGTCAGAGACCTGGAGTGGCCCAGAGGGTTCCAGGACTTTAAGGTTACCAGATTTCATGACAAAGGCACAGGATAGGGGTAAGGTTGTCATTCTTACGGTCCGACCGCCTTTACCCCCAGGAAATGCTTCTGGTACTCATTTCTGTTAGGGGCTGAGTCGGCCCCAGGGCCATAGTGCGATCAGAAGGATTGTATGTAAATGAAAAATTCCAATGACATCAGCTGGAGTCGAACCAGCGACCTTCCGATTTGTAGCATAGCACCTTAACCACTGTGCCACCGCTACTTCGGAAAGTACTAATGTAAAAGTACAATAGATTCAACACTGGAACTAACGATATAAGCACCATGAATATTAACAGCAGAATAGCTGCAACACTGTATTCCCTAGGGACATAGTTTTTCTCAGGAATACAAGTATAAATACCCTTCATAAAGGAGATGATGATGATGATGATGATGATGATGACGACGACAATAGCGTGAATCTTTAGGCAGTGTACACAGTGTATGTAGGAGATTTGTACAAATTATTTTTGTGACTGCACTGTAATTTAGGGCTCGAAAACAACATAAAATTCTTTGACCAGCCACCCATCATCCGGCTACTACGTTAAACCTTGTAGTAGGGTGCCTCTGGAAGTAAGTGAAAAGTCGCTGTGTGTAGTGACAACACTGCTTGGAGAGTCATGGTGTAGTGACAACACTGCTTGGAGAGTCATGGTGTAGTGACAACACTGCTTGGAGAGTCATGGTGTAGTGTAGCACTGCTTGGAGAGTCATGGTGTAGTGACAACACTGCTTGGAGAGTCATGGTGTAGTGACAACACTGCTTGGAGAGTCATGGTGTAGTGACAACACTGCTTGGAGAGTCATGGTGTAGTGACAACACTGCTTGGAGAGCCATGGTGTAGTGCTTAGCGCTTGCCGCATATGTGTGACTCTTTTGCTTAACCTCTTGGCCTAGAGACCGACTAACTTGAATGGGCTTCATTTCGCGATTCTCTTCAGTCTCCTCAAGCCAGTGACGGTAACGACTGCTTCCTTCCACATCTCCCCCATTCACTGAAAATGCATGTTTGAATGAACCAAGATGACAATCGTTTAAATGAAGCATATGAATTATTTCTTGATGTAACAATTGTGTGCACTATTCAGCTATCTGCAAACACCTGCACCTGGCGCGGAAATATAAATTTCTTTAATATTGTCATGTATATTACAGTCAAATACAACAAACTTTAAATATATCATCAATAAATGCTACGTGTTTCGGTCCTTAAGGACCAACAGAAGGCAATAAAATATAAGATTTTAAACATAAATATACACGCATGTAGGTGATTACTTATGTTACATCATACATGCGTGTAGGTAATTGATTTACAAACTATATTCCATATATTAAGTATTTTCTCATTAATTTGCCCCCTACGAATTTCGACGCAATTGCCATCCGCTTGGAGCTTACACCAATGTACGGAATGACCAATATGAAAGATACGCAAGTAGGTGTTTTGAAATTTGTGAGACTTCACAAATTTTCACAAGCTTTAACAATGTTGTCGTAGTGAGGAATTGTGTATATTTTGTATTCCTCATATATATATATATATATATATATATTTGTTGGCAATTATATATTATTCCTGTTGTTCATAAAATTGTAAGAAGTGCTAAAATTACGTTGATTGGTTGTTATTTGCAAAGGCAACCGGAACATAAGGTGATTAGTAATATATGCTAAGGCATAATTTGTTGGTCCACAACATAAATGTCAATATACCTGTTAACAATAAGCCAATTGAGCCTCGAACACGACTTACACAATAAGTTGTGTTCGACAGCCATATATTTGGTTTGTTGTTAATATTTAAAACATGAAGACAGAATCACCTTAAGTTTCAAATTACCTGACATATTTTGAGCCAGTGTTGTGGTGCAACACTTCTGTCTTTCCACTGGGCCCAAAATCAGGCCTGTTATTATTCCATTGGATTAAGACTTTTCAGGATAATGATGTCACTGGACTTGTACATGTTATCAGTAAGAGTATTGCTTAATATTTTGGTTACAATTTAAAAATGAGTTCGAAATTAGAACATTAGTGCATTTTTTGGTGCTATTGTATGAACTGTTTCTTAATGCATGGACATGAATAACAATAAGATTCAAAATTTCCGTGTCATCTAGACTCTGTATATATTATGTGTTGTGTACCAAATTGAACTGTTCTTTAAAAAGATATATCACTGATAAGACACAGAGCAGATTTGTTCTGTTTCAACTCAATATTTCCCCCTCCCTTACGTATATATTACCTTCGTGCCCAAATTTGGAAATATTTTATTAAAACTTCTTTAGTTCTAATTTTGAGGTGCGTCATCTCCGTTGTGTTTGTTCAACAACAAAGAATTTATATGTATTACACACACAAAAATGATAATTCACTCATAACAGCCCTAGGTCATGGTACCCTGTATTGAAACAACGAGATGTCTTTCCCCCCACCCAACCCCCAATACCCTAAAAGAACACCCCACACATCTTGTATAGCTGCTCTGTAAGTTAAATCACAACCTGAAGATGGTCAACATATAGCGCCGAAACATGTAGTTGTATACCTGCTGTACTACTCGGTGAAATATAGTTGTGTTCGACTGTATGTGTAATACACAGAAATTCTTTGTTATTCTTTAGTTCTATATTTTTCCCACTGGTAAATATATGTTTGTCTCTAAGTTACTTTTCAATTATTTATTTATTTATTCAGTCTTTCATATCATTTTATCCATAAACAATGAAGCGTCATACTCCTAGATAACTTCTTGCCTAGTGACCTTCCCATGATGTTACGGTACAGTCACTTTTGATGTTCTATAACTAATAACTAATAACAAATATATTTAGAAAGGGTTTGTTAATTTTGAGCTGGTGGTAATAAACTAAGATAGAGGAGGGGTAACCTAATGAAATATATAATATAACGAACTCACTTCATAGTAAAATTCAGAGCTACATATTTTGAAACTTCGTGCGGTGGAATACAGTTTGAGGAGTCAATAATCTTTCCACTATGGTCATGGAGTTGACTCGGTCTGTGACACAAGCGAGTACCAGGGGTATCTCCTGGGGTATAAAGGCGGCCGGTGCATGGGGCTAACATCCATCCCAAATTCATATGTCGATTATCTATACCTGGGAGCCTCATCCTCCTGGAGCCCTAGGGGTCTGTCCAGGCCTGTAATGGGATAGCTTTACCTAATAAACCCTCAGGTAAAGAAAAAATTCACCGCCCATGTAGAAAACAGAATTTATTACGCCCCAAAATCCAATCGCTGAAATTTATTTAGAGCCGGATTAATCCAGCCCATGCCCTTAAGTTTTAGTTTCTAAGAATGGATTAGGCTGGCTTATTTCCATGCAGTTTTACAATAGCAAAACTTGAAACAGGAACAAATGGGGTGACATCATTCTTCAAAATCTATATTAATTCTCTATTTGCGTATGATATATCTATTTACACCCAGTACTTAGACATTTATTTCAAGTTAAATTTTTATACAAAAATTACATCAAATTCCAGAAATATTTGTACTATCTAACGTACAAAGTTCACGGTTTTCGATATATTGCCAATTGCGTAAGAAATGAAGGTCAGAGGACAGAATTTACCAGAAACTGTATCTTGTTCACGGCGGTAGTGGTAATGGGGTGGACATAAAATACACGATACAATCACATTTCAATCAAGCAACTTTCGAATTAACTCTTTTCTTGGGTGTAAAACTACAAAGTTTGTTGTACGCATGCCTACTGGCCTTTAGTAGATTCCACTGCCTTAATTACCTCGATAAATTGTCATCAAGGTATCCGTCTCCCCGGATGATGGAGAAAGCAGTTTCCCCTGACCAGCGATTCGAATTTATCGACAGAAGCAGAAACATTCCGACAGCACAAGCTGCAACTTTTGTGCATTAATTTGCAATGTCGTTGATTCCGCCCAAGGAACATTTTCAAAAAGACTACAAAAACCTGTTGGTTTTAGGGGCTGTAAAGTAGCAGAATACTACAATGAAAATTGAGACACTGATGATCTGAAAATGCTATGTGACAAATAAGGGTGTAAAGGGGGGAGGGCAGTAAACTAAATGTTGAGATCTTCAAGTGAGCGTGAGTGTCAGTGACGAAGTGTGGAGATTTGGTGGGATAACGGGAGAGAGAGACATTGCGGAGCAGAAGTGTTTTGTTTAACGACGCACTTAATCGCTTAAAGACTAACATTGACTACAGAAATATTTAATTCTTACCGTCCATTGCACCCCATCGCGAATGTTAAACAGCAGTGTGTTAATGGTGTATAGAGAAAGAATCGCTGTTAGTTCTGACATCCCTGCAAAACACGTAAAGTCAGTGAGTGGGAAAAGACGTAGAAAATGAAGTTGAAGCTAGAGGTACACAAAATAACCGCAGGGCTTGAAAGAGTTAATTGCCAAGATTGATTACCTTTTGATGATGAAACTTTTGTTTGGAGCGTCCGTGCAATATTATTGACAGGACAAAACCAAAATTTCTCGGAAAAGACCCTGACCCTATTACCATCTTATCCATCACAATTGCCTCACTAACTGGCCTGGAACTTACCCGGACCTCCGCAGTGAGAAGCCGTTGATTAATCGCCTATTGTGGCATGGCATGGAGGGGCTGGTTAGCTTCCGAGTGATGGTTTTACAGACACAGTTTTCTCGAGGATCAAAGGTTCATTTTATGAACAGAAAATGGAAAGTGCAGTGGCCATATTTACTATATTAATCCTTGTAAATAAGCCAACATGAAGCACAGTTTTTCATGTGTGTTTATTTCTATTCTCTACATGTTTCGGGCAGCCATGTGTCCATCATCAGGAGAATTATTGTATCAATGCGACATCTGGTTTATGTCACTCTGTGTAGATTGTACCAGACGGTCATCTACACAGAGTGACATAAACCAGACTTGTGTTGTTCAGCGTGAGACTGCAGTCTCACGCTGAACAACACAACGCACACCCATAGTCAGGCCCATTCTCAACAGCGTACGACCCACCCACAACATACGACATGCTGCCACAGCACCAAGTTAACATAACGAAGTTAATCACTAAGTGTTTTTAAACTTTAACTTGAGCAAGGAACAGTGTATGTTCCCTTAGGATGATATTATGATCGAAACATGTAGGAGCGTTTTAATGTAAAAGTTTTAGGATTTTAAGTAATATATGTGTGCATTAGTTGGTGTGTTAATTAAATAAATAGAAGAGGATTTCTGAAAAACAAAAAGGATGCGTATTTTCAGGATGAAGGACATTTCCTTGTTGCTGAAATATATAAAATGAATTTGTAAGGGCCTATGTCTACTTGCGTACTGAATGCATCATGCAAGTATCATAAAGGGTAGTGGACATGTGCTGTAAGAAACAGATATCACAAGAATCACTCCGCATGGAGGACATTGAAAAGTCAGAACTTCTTCCTTGCTCAGCACCTAATGTCTACTTTTACTTACTTATTGACCATCGTGAATTAACGTCATGGAACAGAGTCCTATTTGAGTAGGCAACAGGACTCCCAACTAGCAAAGAAATTCCCCTATTTTATGTAACCCGCCTGGAGTTTCATTACCGCATTCACAACAGCCCGCCTCCTATCCCTATCCTGAGCCAGATCAATCCAGTCTATGTCCTGCATCCCAAATCTTGGAACATTTATCTTAGTATTGTTCTGCCGCCATAGTCTGGCTTTCAAAAGTGGCCTCTTTCACTCAGGTTTCCACACCAAAGGCCTGTATGCATCTCTCCTGACACCCGTACTTGTCACATGCCCCACCCTTCCCATTCTTCCTGATTTGGTCACCCGAATAACATCTGGGAAAGAGCAAGGATCATTAAGCTCCTCGTTAAGCAGTCTTCTTCACTCCCGTGTTACATCGTGGGCATCCAGTTCTCTAACAGCCTACACTGGTCACCAGGCATTTCGTAATGTTTTGATACAACTGATACAATTAGTTGTGGTGATGACATAAACTATATTTTAAGTTGTGGTGATGACGTAAATAAACTCTTTTTTAACTTGTACACAGCAGCTAATGATGGTAAAACCATCTATCAGAACACAAACACAAAAACGTAGTTACTAAATTGAGATGCTAACATATATTTTAACCAAAAACGCATCAAGAAAGGAATTACATCCAAAATAAGCCTTGCAATTGTAATTTTGGTTTTATATGTACATGTTACCTTGTAATTGTTCGAAACAAGTGGTCACTTCTTATGTAATATAATATGACATAATTATTTTTAATGTTCTGTTGACCGTTCATCGTGATATATCCGTACAAAAACACCAACAGTATGTACTATTTACTTTCAATTTATTTCACTATTTAACCTCTACATGTTTCAAGCAGACTTACTGCTCATCATCAGAAGGTACTACTATGTATGTATGGCAAATGGTATATGTCATGCGTTTATGTTGACTAGCTGTTGGCAGGATCGGGGCGGAACATAAACGCATGTTATATAAACCAACTGCTGTAAATACAGAGTAGTACCTACTGGTGATGAGCAGAAGCCTGCATGAAACATGTAGAGGTTAATTAATGAAATAAATTGAAAGTAAATAGTTTCATCCCGTTGGTTCTTGTTGTAAGGATATGACATTATTAATTGTGTCAATAGAATAAATATTTTTATTTTTTCCGTAATTCCTTTTGCGTTTTGACGTGAAACCAAATAATATGGATCCCTGTTGAAGCTGATTTTGTGTTCTCCCTCAATAAACTTTGACTTAATTGCATGCTCATTACATGCTACAGGCAGATGAATGGATGTGTGCAGATAGATGGAAGAACATGTAGATGTGGAAAGGACAAAATTTACTGTTAATGATAGAAAGTGCAATTGGTTTAATTAGATTCTAGCCCGAAAATATGGCCAGGCGGTCTGTAACCAGCTGGAAAAGATGCATGTGCTTTGTGCTTTCTATTTGAGGACGGGAGTTGTATTGAAAGCATGCACTAAAATAATGCGTCGATAACACATCAAACAAGACGAAGCGGTATATAATAACGGAATATGTGCGTGAACTACATGAATCAATATTTGACTCCTTCCCATGAAACAGACGATCGTTATCAAGATGTTATTCTTAACGAGGAAGCTGGCGCATTATAACAAGGTTTTGAATACCGATTTTTGTGCAATTGTATCTTATAATAAAGCCACGACTTGTACACATCCTGTCCTTGTACTACAAAGTTACAAATTAACTCCGTCTCTTCTTAACAATTACTTGATTCCTGGACTTTGTTTATGGCCTGTTGTTTTAAAATTCATGAAAATAATAAGAAGTAATCAGTAAGTAAAACACTATTTTCGAGGACAGCATCAGTCCCCATCTTCCAGATAAGATATTAAGACCCACTTAGTTGGACCCCATAGACGAAGCTACTCTCAGCATCTGGGCTGAGCAAATAATTCACGGCGCTTCCGTTCCTAGTTACGGCATTTCTCAAATACCATAAAATGTTTCTGTGGGACCTAATTTTCCTTGCCACAACCATTCTTTCTCAAACACCTTACGCAAGCTCAAGGCATTTATTACGATAAAATCCACACGAATAATCTCCCAGAGATATCGTCGAGATTATCCTTGAGACAAGTTTACAGGTTAAAATTTTTCTGCAGTTGATAAGAGGCGGATTATAGATAGCTGATAAAGTGAATTTACGAATAAAAGACATTTTGGTAAATACTCAGGGTTATGTAGTAATTTATCAAGATGCTTTTTCGTAATTGTTTCCTTTGCCACGTGACACCTTATAATTTAGTAAATGCTAACGTTTCGGATGAAATTACTGCCTGTTACTTTAGGGAGTAAATTCCTTTAAAATCTCCACCGTGAACATAACAAACCCATAAATTTGTGTCTCTTTTCAACTCTTTTGTCTTTTGTGTTTAAGGTAGGAAAGAGGAAATTAAACAATTATATAAACAGCCAACTAGATGCAAAAATGATAATTTTATTAATAATTTCAATCAGCTCAACATGTTTCGAGCGATAATTTCCCCCATCCCCAGGAGCACTAGACTGCCTGCTGGCAGCATCGTCGGTGCTTTATGCCACAAGCTGTAAAAACAGTCTAGTGCTCCTGGGGATGGGGGAAATTATCGCTCGAAACATGTTGAGCTGATTGAAATTATTAATAAAATTTTTATTTTTGCATCTAGTTGGCTGTTTATATTATTGTATCAGTGATGCACGGTCACACAAACATCAAAAGGAAATTAAACCTTTTCTTAACTGAATTGAATGTAAATAGAATTACCGAAAGTTAGGTTCTTTGTCAAAAAAAAGTTAACTCATATTATTTTCACGGAGTTTAATATTTTTTACATTATGTGGGGGTTTATTAATTTTCGTGTCGCGTTTTTTTTTTTTGCTGTATTTTCTTAGTGAGAAACAAATACGTGAAGGCGGTTGAAATTAATCCCGTTCAAGGATTGTTTTCGGCGAAGAAACAGATGTTTTTTAAATGCCTCGTATACACATAAAGGCAAATACCCCATTGACACAACAACCGACAAAACCGTAGCAAAACACGAGAATTTCCTTGGCTGCTGCTTCTGGAACCATGGCCTGGACGTCTTCGTCCTTCCAGCACCCACATCCTTTCAACTTTTATTGATTTTAACTGCACGAAAATTACTCAAGGGAACTTTAGAATATGCCGACAACTTTGTACATTCTCCAGAGAGAGAGGTCCGCATTTCAGAATGGATATTAACTGGATGCGCAACAGAGCACATCCTCTTGTGCGCCACAATTTGTAGGACACGCTGGGCTGGCGATCGTCGGCGCATGCCTCCTACAGTGTGGACATTTGGCCGCGATTATTTCATGTGTTAGGAACAATCAAGAAATTACTAACGAACAGTACTGCATCGTTCTTTGTGGAAACTGATATGGGTGCAAGTAAAACATAACCCAAACAATAACAACATATTTAATAAACCAACCTGAAACACATACAACATAATACTTTGTTCACAAGCTCTTGTTCATGCTTGAACACGTACGTACTTTGTACACTCCACCTACTTCAACTCAGAACATGTACAGTGCCCGACTCTTTGTGGTAAAGTTGCGGCTGCAAGGCTTTGAATTTCTCCACTGTTTACTAGTGGACGGTTCCGAGGATAAGACCAGAGTGAGTGGTTAAGGAATCCGTCTACTGAACAGGCCGTAGTTACAAGGGGAGGGAAGGGAAAACAGGTTTAACATGAAATCAAAATCTCGAAACCATCCGGGTGTCTGGGTTTGAGGCTCACCACGGCACAACAATCATTTCGGACGAAGAAGTTACGGCAGTCGCTGTGCAATTGTTTTAGTAGTCCAGGGAGATGGTTGCGAAAAGGGCTATCGGCTGCCTGTCTATGCCGTGCGTCAGTCTCTTTCTATTCCTCTATAGGCAGTTTTCACTGTACTGGGTTATACTCATCTAATTATGCGTT
>Ga0131853_10025320_pt1 | contig 10693 bp, 5 predicted proteins | sample TergutLab28metaG_FD_92764 | JGI IMG/M metagenome (GOLD analysis project Ga0131853, IMG submission 92764) | Labiotermes labralis P1 segment gut microbial communities from Petit-Saut dam, French Guiana - Lab288 P1 (version 2) (version 2) | ecosystem: Host-associated > Arthropoda: Insects >... | reverse complement strand
TTCCCCGCATTTCACGGAACCCGAAGGTTCATTACCGCACTCACAAGCGTCCGCCACCTGTCTCTATCCTGGGCCAGCCCAATCCAGTCCATATTCCCACATCCCACCTCCTGGAGATCCATCATAATATTATCCACCCATCTACGCCTAGGTCTCCCCAGTGGTCTCCTTCCCTCCGGTTTCCCCACCAAGACCCTATACATCCCCCTCTCCTCACCAATACGCGCCACATGCCTAGCCTATCTCATTCTTCTCGATTTTATCACCCGCACAATATTGGGTGAGGAGTACAAATCATTTAGCTCCTCGTTATGCAATCTCCTCCATTCCCCCGTTGCCTCGTCCCTCCTAGGTCCAAATATCCTCCTCAACACCATGTTCTCAAACAACCTCAGCTTCCTTTCCTCCCGCAATGTCAGCGACCAAGTTTCACACCCATACAAAACAACAGGCAAAATTATAGTTTTATATATCTTGATCTTTAAATTTTTGGATAGCAACCTGGAAGACAAAAGATTCTGCACCGAATAATAGCATAAGACCTATAAAACTAAAACATTAAACTCACCCTATAAATACCATGAATACTACAAACAACATTCAAGGTCAATATAAAAGTCCTAGTAGTAAGAAGTAGTCACAAAAATAGTGATAAAAAAAGCAAAGTCAGGGTGCAAAGTAGATCCACCTCCAAGTGGTGCACCCTGGGCAACGTTCTTTACGGCTAAGTGATCTACAATCCTGGCATAGCGACCAAACTAACGAATTAATTAGTAAACTGATTGAATTAGTGAAAGTACAAAAACTTTCATCATGGGAAATAATATTACGTGCATTATATTTTGCAACCACAGAACAGATGCAACTTTTTATGCATAAGAAGCTCCGTTTGTTTCAGGTATATTCGGTTGGAATGTCCTTCAGTAGCGCAACATTCAAACTGAATTTTAGAAAAAAAGGACATGGAAATCAATCTGCTAAAAATGGACAGACGTACAAACAGCACGGTAATTTCACAAGTCCTGTTTAGGAAAGGAAAGCCAAATAACAGTTTTGCGAATCAGATAATGATTTCCCTATATCCCAGCAACAGCGCTACTAACTTACTTACTTACTCCATGGTGCAGAGTCCTTATTGAGAAGCTAACTGGTTTGCAGCTAGTCAAGAAATTCCCCGCATTTCACGGAACCCGAAGGTTCATTACCTCACTCACAAGCGTCTGCCACTGTCTCTATCCTGGGCCAGCCCAATCCAGTCCATATACCTACATCCCACCTCCTGGAGATCCATCCAGCGCTACTACCGAGAGCAATTCCTGTCAAGCTTGTTTGTAAAACGATTTCTAGAATAAATGGGAAAAAAAACTTATGTGGTTAACCAGACTTTCATTTGTGGCACAAGAATTTTCAACAGAGGACAAATAGGCCTATAATTTCATTTTCATATAGCGCGTACATAATGAAAACGTGTGAAGAACTGCGCATGAGCAGAGTAGTAATGCGAATGTTCATGCGCCCAGAAATGCGTGTGAGTCGTCAAAACTCCCAGATCTTAATACAGATTTGAAATAGCTCAGAAAACACAGTAGAATTCTTCAATTTCAAATTTCATGAAATCACGCTCAGTGCTGCTCGATTTTCTACATTCCTGCAGAGCGACGTTATTGTGCCTTACGCAAAAAAAAAGAACACCATTAAAACACCACAAATTTATGTTCTGGTTATATGGAATTCGTGAAATCTAAAAAAATATCATCCTTACATATTTTAAAGTACATCAGACAGAATCTGTACGTTACACATTTTTCAGTGTAAGCGGCTATCACATATCTTCTATAGAAAATGTATTAAATTTTTATAATATATTATGCACCGTCAATACACAACACACATCAAACAAGATGCAATAATTACAATTACGTAATATTTGGCTACATGTTTCGGCCATCTTCAGGCCAACTAAGAACAACAATTAAGGTACTGTAAAATAGGTTCATAATAAATGGGATCCCATTGAGTATTAATTTTACTGTACCTTAATTGTTGTTCTTAGTTGGCCTGAAAATGGCCGGTCACGGCCGGAACATGTAGCCAAATATTACGTAATTGTAATTATTGCATCTTGTTTGATGTATGTTGTGTATTGACGGTGCATAATATATTCTACAGATTTGATAAAACACAACGGGATGGCCCCTCTCTCTCTCTCTCTCTCTCTCAAAAAAAAAGAAAATAGATTAACTTAATTTTTAAGAAGGAATCATGCATAATATTTATCGGAGCTTTCATTTACCTTCATAAGCAACAAAGTCCTAACTCAAATGCAAGGAGGCTTGGAAGAAAGTCATTTGTTACAAAATTTATATTTTGAAAAATAAGAAAATATATTTCACAGATATGAATTATAATACTTAACGAAAGACTTGTTCAATATTTTGAACGTATTAACTCCTTTAAAGAGTTTAATTTGGAATTTGTTGCACTGTGCAATAACGCTGTCTTTCCTGGGTATAAACACCGATCAAAACAGCGGTTGGCATATAGCTGATACATCAATATTCCCCCCACCCCAACCCCCTTCCACCACCCTATCTTTCGCTCACAGTGTGACAGCAAAATATTTTCATCATGTTTTGCTGTTCCCGTTTTTAACAGTGTCGCTGATGCTGTGCAGACGCATGACACCTCCCATCCTCCGCCGTCCAAACCCGCTTTCACTTCGCCTAGAGCGGCTCTGTCATCGTTTCGCCATTTAGCGCGAACCAAGGCACACTCTTGGTACGGGATTAGGACATCATCCACGTCACAGTGGTGCTCGCACAGCGCCTCATTTCCCTAGTCACATCTTGGTTATGAGGCTAACTTTGTTGCAATAAAAAACTGTCATCTAGACTCAAAACTTTATAATTTATTCCAAATTACTGTGTTTTTTGTAAGTAAAATAATATATATATTATTTTAGCGAATTTCTTTCTGGTGAAAATCTGAATTCTTTTTCGTCGAAATTCCTCTCTATTTGTCAGAGACGCAAAGACACATAATAAATGAGACACTTCCCTACACTCGCTTCTACTTGACCCCAAAATAAGTCATGCTTTACTCGTTTTTGGTAAAATATGAAATGATTTCAGTCACTTGAAAGAATAAACATTTTTTGTTCCATGAAACTAAAAATAGTGATAGCTCCTGGTGAGTTTTGGTGACTTCTGCACAGGAATTTGCACTATTGCATTTCTCTCAACACCACTTCATCCAAGGCAACGAGAAAAAAAAATGTTCAGAATTTTAAATATTATTGATGCATTTTCAAAAATAAAATTCATATACCGCTTAGTACAGCTATTAAATATATTCAGTGACACTGGACATCTGAGGTAATGCATACAGGTAGCTAAATATTAACAAACACGCGAACGTGAAGCTATCAGACGATCACAAGTGACTCTAAAATTTTTCAAAAATTTTATATTAAAAAATAAACTCATCATTTTGAAGCAAATGCTGAAAGAATGAACCTGCAAACGAAACAAAAGCATTACATTCACCTACGCATTGAGGAAAGAAAATATTGGGTACAGGAAAGAATGGAAGATACAACAAAGTTTGAATAAGGAGAGAATGAAAGGAACAGAAAGAGAGAAGGGGAGAGGGCGCCAGAATCCATGACAGTGATGAATTACCGACGTGTATGTGTATATGTGTATGTGTGTGAGCACACCGGTACCGTCAGTGTAACAGTGGCACAAACGTCCAACTTCATGGCTGATTACTGCTACAAATTCCTCTCCGAACTCACGGGTCTGTATAAAACAGACACATAAAATAAAATTATCACGACTAGCCAAGCTCACATATCCTTCGTTGAAACATTATAGGAATGACACATAAGATTTTTAGCATAAGGTTTTCCATTAACATGTAATTACGGTCACTGTAATTTTTACAACGTAACAACTGAAGTTACAACGTTTGATAATGTACATGGAATAAAGTTCATTGTTAGTAGAGTTACAGCAAAAGACCTTGGATTATAAAGTCGGTCCAGTTCAGAAAGTTTTAGTAATATCACCCACTTTATCTATTATATATTATGTAGAATGTTTGGGTATTTTTAGTTAGGTTTTAGAAATTATTGGTTTCTGCCTTTAATCGATGCGCTGTGTCGCCTGAATAAGTAATCATTGCCTCGATTTTTGGGATGATTAAGAATCATGACTAGGAAAAATCGTCTCTCCAGACAGATGTAACACCAGGATTCATCGAATGTAAGACATAAACCTAATATGGATAAAATGAGGGAATATTTTAAATGCTTCTGAACTAAGCATTCTTTTAAGTTTCAATTAATGTATAAACAGAAATGTTTTAGAAATTACGCCAATCAGTACTCAATATTTTACAGTTAGCTGATTTTTTACAGCAGCCAGCGAAATTTCTTTCCTGCAATACGGTGCCACCAGATTTGCACAATATGTGTTAGCACAACGAAAATAATAACCCTTTGACTTGTAACAGAATATTAGACAGTGGGGAATAAACATAATATATATTGAATTCTCTCCACTGATGACTTAAATTTTTATTGGCAATTAAATGCAGATTTTATTAAAGTCCGGTTGATAAGGCGGTTAGGTGTAATTATATAAATGCACAGAAAGAAATAAATGTATAAAGCCACCCCAACGAAATGTAAATTAATGCATACAAATACCGTACCAACTCACAAAGCCCACTATTTCAATATGAGGCATACATTGACATTGGACTGTATCAAGATACGAAATAAGTATTTTAAAAAGAGGAAAATATGACAACAGATATTTGCCATCAATCCTTGTTAACTAAACTGAAAAAAAACCGTAAATCTGTTGGATATCATTAAATGTGTTAAGACAAGAATGACATTCGTCCCACCGCTTATTAGGCTAGAAATTTGTAACAACAAATACAAATAAATGCAAACTGTTAATACAGGTAGCTGTTAAAATAATCATACGAGTATTTACGTCATGGCTCCGAGCTGGCACACACCTCGACCAGTGCGAGTACCAACACAACCAAAAGAGAGTATAAAATTTTAAGAAATATTCTGCCCCAGCTGTCATAAATCATTCAAACAAAAAAAAATTACTTTCATGCGTATTGCTAGAGACCTGACTGGTCAGAAATCTTCGCTTGAATCCTTCCCCTAACTTCCTTCCGTTCTGCATATGCAGAACCCTTGCAATAGGTCGCCATATGCCTAAACATTACAAGCAATAATCGGAAAGGTTATGACAATGCTATTAGTTCTGAATCGAAACAGATTGTATGGTCTAGTTCACAACAGTGAAACAAAAGTTTTCCCTCTTCTAGACACACACATGACATCATACTAGAAAGAAATTCTGGATGCAGTAAGAAACACCGCCCCTTACTGTTACCACTCAGAGTAACGGACTGCTGAGGGCAACAAAGCGTAATGTTCAACCGTTTTGTTCTAACAGCCTCCAAAACCTAGGCCCGACCTCACTTATTACGTAAAAGTTCACGTGCATTAAATATTATATAAGGACCAAATGATATCCTGACGATAAGCCTTTATCAGTTTGTTGAATTTAAGATTTAGTCTCCCAATTCATACCAGTGTATGTGCGTTGAAAATGTTTTCATTATTCAAAATAATGTTACGATTAAAATTCCTACATTTTTTGAGCACAGTAGTCAAGCCGCAAGTTCTATAAAAGACGACATATTTCTTGAGGGGCTGAATGGCCTGTCAGTTTCTCTTGAAGGACCCAGCCCCATGGTGATAGCTATGTTTTAATTAAAATTCTTCAATATATGAAGTAGTCCTTACCATGTCATTTTAGCTCTATAAGATTATACTAGAATTAATTAATATTTTCTAATTCACTTACATTGATTGTCTAAAAAGCTTCTACACAACTGTAATCAGCACGTTACATGATAAATGTAGCCATTCTTTAAGCTCTTTTGGCTCAGACCTAATGCCTATTGAGACACTGACATTATTGAAAGTATTTGTCAGATATTTCACTGTTGCAGACAGACAGGCGGCATGTGAGTCATCTCTCTGCTCCCTTTGTCGCAGTGTACGTCCGTTACAGTCGATATGAACGCTCAGTGATGCTTAGCTACACCCCACCCCCAACCCTTATATTCTTACTCAGCTTCCATGTGTAACACCAATCCACAGCATTCCCTATACACGCAAATCTAACAAGATATGCACTCAAAAAATCTACGTGTAAAACAATTTGTTGTACATGCGAGTTTCGAGGTTATAGCAGCTGTGGCTACGAACACTGCCGTCTTTTTGGATGTGATGCCTTCCAGCCTTGCAGAAACTTGTCTACGTTTCGGAGAAATCTACTGCTTCCTTCTCTAGAGTAGAAAAGCATTCTTCAATGCTCTAGATAGAGACATCATGCGTATTCAGAGGTCTGTAAATTTCTACCAAACTACACTCCGTCATGTTCCATACGAAGGTAGTCTTTGTATTATAGGTGGCCGAAATATATACTGTAGATTTGATTACACATAGCTGGTCCAGTTTTAACTATACTATATATGTATCTACTCCAGTTTTCAATAAGTTTTAGACTAACATTGAAAGGAAACGTGTACAGACACACGTATGAACCAAAAATCAAATTCGTCCAGGAAACGTAGTGTCAACAAATCAATACCAAATTTAATCGAAATCAACGGACAAGATTAACAAGTAAACGTGCAGATATGCAGACAGTTAGAACTTCGTCATTATTCGTTCATATTATGGACTTCGTGCAAAGAATACAGGGCCACGAAAGGTCATGGCCTTTAACCTCAGTAACCTTCAAGTGAATGCAGTTCTTTTTCTCAGTATACTTCAACGTCATGACAGAAGATTTCAACCTGTTCGCTCAGAAAGAAACACTTATCGATCTTACTATATACCTTTTGAATTTCGATAAATATAAACCCAATTTTGAAATGTGCCATCCCTTTTGTGTGTAGTAATTAATAGGTAGGGCAATTAGAGTCAATAACACAACAATGTATATATAATTGATGTTTATTAGGAAATGATAAAAACTAAATATTTCGGCCAACATTGGCCATCATTAGGTTTTTCATCATAAAGAATTGTATGCTGTAAGAGTGTTTATATGAAGCATGCAGCCGCGTATCGATGTTGAAATCTCATCATCGAGGATTTTGAGTTAAACATGGCATATAGCCTGTGAAGTGAGCACTAAATTTGTAAATTTGTAAATTTTAAGTAGGTTGTTAAATATTTTATGAAATATATGTACGTTTGTGCAATAAGCTGTTTTTAAATGTGTAAAAATTTAGTATTTATCTCGAATTTATCTTACTCCTAGATCCAAGACAAATCGTAAGAAACGAATCTGTGTGAACATCGCTTCGAGAACCACAAATCTCGATCAAAATCGTAACGGCCGAATAACCTTTGACACAGACGCCCGACAGGAAATTTAATCCGCATTCTTTCCGTACTTTCGGAGTTGGAAAACACGGACGGATGGACGTATACAACTGTCTGATAATTTGATCATATTCGATACGTTATCCAATGACAAACAAGGAAGATTACAGACAAAAGTCAAAAGACTTTTTCTCAATTCGGATTACCGAAATATTGTCTGTCCCTTTGATTGAAGATAATAGTACTGTGTAAATTTTTAATATATCATGGATGAAAATTCAAAACGAAATAATAAAATGAAAACTAAATTAAAATCCATTAACTTCTCTATCATTTGTGTAATTATAAAACACGTCTCATAACTGAAACATTACTTAGCTACGAGGCAAATACTCTCATCCACAGACGTAGAAAGATAGAGACAGGGGAATGGAGAATGACCTAAATCCTACATGCGCATAACTCAACTCCTCCCCCACCCTCAACACACATACTTTTCATTGGAATACACCAAATATTAATCACCGCATTCAGATATCCGGAAGCAATGTTTGTAAGGCCCTTATCTGCCTTACCTACGTATTTACACTGCCCATGATATGTGTATTCTGAAACCGTACCGTCATGTTCCAGTGTTTGCACTTCTGTGGTAACACGCTCTCCAGAAATGGAAGAGGGGAGCACGCAGTAAGATGGTTCACAATATACAGCACTGTAGCATAACAGCCACGCAAATATTACAGCAATTAAAAAACCTTCGTGATACCGATGGAACATCCACTTTGAAGCAGCAGCAGCTTTTCTTACAGGTAGAGATACTCTTCTCATAATAAATCTAAGACTGTATATCTACCCAATTCTCCCCTCCGTAAAGAGTTAATCTACGACAGCAATAATTTGTTAATGGCTTTTTTAAATTTATTTCACGACACCGTCTACATATGACATTATAAAGCGTCGAAATTAGAGTAAAAGATAAATGGCGAAGTGGATACGCTTGAAAGGAAGTGGCTGTGCCCTAATCAAGGTAGTATTCTAACATTTGTCCGGAGAGACTGGGGAAAACTATGAAAATTCTAGGTCAGGTTAGCTGGTATTACGGCCGGTATTCGAAGCACGTCTTCTTTTTTTCTCTTTTCTATTTGTTTTTTGGGCAATTGTGCTTTACTTGTGTATTTCCTCCCCCATACATTCTTGCTGGTTTCGTAATGGGCCTTGCGCTACTATCCCTGCAAGTCAGAGTACTGAATTAAATTGCAATGAATATCGATATATTCGGAAAAAAGTTGTTTCATTATCTGTAATTCAACACTTATGTTACTCGTGCTGTTCTTTACCTGAAGTAATCCGTTCTTATTACTTCTTTCTTGGTTAATTTTTTTAAGATCCTGCATCTTGTGTCTAATTGTGCCAGCCCATTCTTAATAAGGAATTTATTGGAATTATTATTATTATTATTATCGTTATTGTTATTATAGTGCGCCGGGATATATGCTGAGGTGATAACACGAGACGGATAAACATGATTCGATTCTTCGCCTTCAAGCCCGGACAGACTCAAGGATCTTTCACTGGTTTCAAGAGGCCGAAGTTTCTATCTACCAACTTAGAAATGCAGAGGATGCAGGCTGAAGCTGTGCTTCAGCCTGCATACGGATACCACACCACCCCAGCCAAACCACAACGTAACACCAACACGCATCGAACCAGAGCAATACAACCCATGACATAACTCAACATATAAGTCGCAAGCTCCTGAGAATGGATGTATTAACATCCGAAACATGTTGAGCATTAAATAATGAAATAAAAAGCAAGTGACATCAAGTTGGTCTCTCTTTATTCAACTATCAAGATGATGCACCGTCTAATAAACATAAGAGACTGGCTGTTTACCAAATACTCTCTTGTCAGGTCCACCAGACATCCCAACGTAGAAGTAAATTTAAAAGTTCTGATATTGCAAAAAAAAATCTATGTGATAAGGTTCTGTACTTTTATGAAAGTTTACGCTACAGCTCATTTATATAATGCATTTTCTTTTCATAATGTCCATTCTGTATGTTTAAGATTTTTAAAAACTGAAAAATAAAAAATAATACCGAAAGAAAAAGCGTTAACAGAAATTTATATGGTCCAAAATTTTAAGTTTGGTGTTTACCTTCAATAAGATAGGCTCCCTTCTGCACCAAACCTACTTATTTAACGTGACAATATTAAACAGAGGTTATAGAATTTTTTATTCTTTTGGGAATTTACCTGCCTAATGATTTGCTTTCAAGTCTGGAAGAACTATAAGAAAGGTTGAAGACGATAGTCGCTAAAACAAGTAGTTGACAAGCTGAGCCCTCAAGCAACACTCAGATGAAAACTATGAACCTCTGCTATCCAAGACAAGAAAACCAGAAATATTGTACTCAGAATTTTAGATCTTATCTCTAATTTTATTCCGAGAAAGCAGCGTAGAAATCAAAAACCTGGAGCAAAATCTCTAAACTTTAATTCCGCTTTCGCAAGTAGCACCAATAAAAATTTCTATGAAACCTGTCCACCATAAAAATTAGGTATTTATGGAAGCCTTAATTGGCACTGAAAGGGGCGGTTTTACTTATGTTACTGCCACGTTACTGTCACTAGAATCTGAACAGTGTTTAACGGACAAACGTTACAGGACTGGACTGACTTCCTTCTATATTTTTCTCTCCCAGAATCCATCTCTGTCTCTATGTTTCGGTGGCTTACAAACCCCGTGGATAAGAACGCTCCCGTGAGACTTCACTGGCCCGCTGTCTCTCATTTATCACATGTCCGAAGCGCTCGACAAGGCTACAACGCCAAAACAAGTGAGTACAGTGAATCCTGCTTGAAAACATAACAAGCAGTGTTCCTCTGGGCAGTGTAGCTAGCACGCACCTTTATTACGCACGCAATTAACAAACGAACTTTACCAAACTTTCGATCCAACGGATTCCAGTTTCTTCTTTTTGCGTTGTACTGCTTTAAGTTTTCAACCCATTCTCCTACTAAATAAAATATAAGTTAAACAACACAAACCAGAATCTGATTTTTTATCACAAAATAAAGAAAAAAGCAGAAAATATTCTAACAATTCAAACTTGTAAACTACAATGTTTTAGGCAAGTAGGTTAGAATATTTCTCCGGTGGATGGGGGGGGGGGGGAGGAGACAACAGAGAGAGTATTTTATTAATCATTTGTAAAAAATGCAGGGGAAAAATGTGAAAAAAAAAAAAGTTTT
>Ga0131853_10025319_pt1 | contig 10693 bp, 2 predicted proteins | sample TergutLab28metaG_FD_92764 | JGI IMG/M metagenome (GOLD analysis project Ga0131853, IMG submission 92764) | Labiotermes labralis P1 segment gut microbial communities from Petit-Saut dam, French Guiana - Lab288 P1 (version 2) (version 2) | ecosystem: Host-associated > Arthropoda: Insects >... | reverse complement strand
CTGGTACAGCGAAATTAATGTGACTTTTTATAGTGTGACTTTAGCAAGGACGATATGGCTCCCTGATGATGGTCCTAGGACCGAAACATGTCGGAGCGTTTCAATGTTTTAATGTGTAAATTTCATATATGTGCAGTGGTTGGTATAATAATTGAGTATACAGCAATGAGGTTGTCTCGTGTCTTCTCAGCATTTCATTTCGTTCCACCGATAACTTTTTTTTTTTAATTTTCCTCTCTCATGGTATTAAGCTTTTCAGTTACTATTTAGGAACTGAAAATGTTCGCATTTCAGTGCTCCTAAAAACTCAGGTCTGTAGCGTAACCCCCCAGTGATGGGATTAAACGTATGAAGTGAAGCGAGGAACCACGAGGCTAGCTTCAGGCTGTTTGCAGAAACAGGAAACTCTATATAACTGCAAAGAAGAGCAGGGTAAATCTAGCTGTATGCCCCGAGAATTTATACGATTATGATCTAAATACAAAACTTATTATTCAAAACTTTCTTTTTCTTGCTCTTATTAATAAGCCTGAGCTTTTTTGACTTTCTGTATTTCTCCCTGTTTTTTTTTAACGTTCGGCCTTTCTCTCACACTTTCTTTTCATTTCACATACTTTTCTTATTATTTTAGCCTACCTTATGTTTCATTTGGGTAGATAATATTAGGATGGATCTCTAGGAGGTGGGATGTTGGTATATGGACTGGATTGGGCTGGCCCAGGATAGGGAAAGGTGGCGGACGCTTGTGAGTGCGGTAATGAACCTTCGGGTTCCGTGAAATACGGGGAATTTCTTGACTGTCTGCAAACCAGTTAGCTGCTCAAGAAGGACTCTGCACTCTGGAGTAAGTAAGTATGTTTCATTAATCCATAAAAATGTTCTGTACATACTTCGTAGAGAGTTAGACCTCATTTCGTCACATTTATTCCTCCATCGATAAATTCAAGAAGTCGGGCTATGTAACAGATTTATATTAACCAGTAATTTTCCTGAGAGGCTAATAGAGTTTTTGGACTTCAATCTGAGTCCCCCCCCCATACGTCATCTCTCCTTAATTTGTAAGTTTCTTCAAAATCTATTCGTCTTCAAGGGATTCTTTCTGTGTCAACCACTGGTATATACATGCTCTCAATTTCTAGTGATGAACAGAGTTGTTCAACTCAAGTCGCATATCGTCAAATCCAACATGACCTTTTTTTTATGCAGAAGTCACTCTTCTCCACTAACTTTTTTGACTCTTTCACATATTTGTGCCTTTTCCTAATTAAAGAATTTAAACTTATCGATATATTTTAATGCTACTTTCATCGTGTATGCCAGAAAGGAAGAAAAGCTTTTCCAATACAGGTGTGCCTGACTTTAGATACGTACCGCTAACATATCTTTCTAGATGAAACAGTTATTCAATAAACTAATTGAACTATCTTTTCTGGTCAAAGTTAATGCTCTTACTTTCTTGGACTCTTCGCCGGCTCTTGCTTTGCTTTTACAAAGGTCAGAACCTTGACCTAGAGAAGAAAAACAGACGAAATGCACAAATGATCTTTCGCTATACAATTCCAATATCTTTTGGTCGTTATCTACCGAATTCAATGAGAGAGACTTGTGGAAGGTATTAGTGTATAAAGTAACGGACTTCCTTGAAAGTAATCATCAGCAGTTCCCAGGCTCTTCACTCCGCACTGCCTTCCGTTGTTATTCGCCTTCCAAAATATTGATAAAGCAATCAAGCTAAGCCCCCCAGAAGCTTTGATCTTACAACGCGTGCCCATTATTGTAACGTCGTGTTTTTCTTTTTCATTTTTATTTTGCAGCAAAACACCTAACAACCTTACAAAAGGTCGTAAACAGTTGGATATTAAATAACTTCTTTCTAGCTTCCAAGAAATAACCAGAAACCAAATAAATATGGTGTAAAGAAATAAGAATATAAAAATATCAAACGTTTAAATTACATGCTCCATGAAACGTAACCTTGTTTTTAATTAAGGAAGTACACCACGTGTGGCGCTAGTGCTGCTTCCACCTTAGAACCTTCAGCTTTTGTGTCGTATTGTTGACGGTAGGACAGAAATTACAAAACACAGAAAGAAGTCTAAGAAATTGGCTTTTTTTTAACCACATGATTTTTCTCGAACGCTAATTGTAATTACATTAAAGACCTACATTTAATACAAAAACGTGTTGAAAAACACGAATAAGATTCAGTCAGTTTTAATAACACAATTAACTCTCTTCGTCACAGTTTGCTGAGTCGAGCAGAAAGAAAATCTCTTCAGCTGTTCTACTCCGCACTACGCATCAGACTGAAGTACAAATATATTTTATATCTAATTTTATTGTTGTCATTAAGTTTCCAGTTTTAATGTTAAGTTTACAGTTCTTAGCTTCTTAATTGCATCACTTGCAATCATAAAACTATCATCACTAATTAAGTTGAGGTGAAGGAGGATATAAACAGATGCTGATCAATTGCAATGCAAACACTTGGCACCGAGATAGCAATGGAATTTAAGCTCTTTGCACGATAAACCAGGGTTAATCCTTCCTAACACACACTTCTCTAAGCGTGGGGTTAAATTTCGTCTTTTCTTCTTCCAACTCAACTTTTTTCATATATTCAGCTTTCTTTAATAATCAGCATTTTAGTATATTGGCTACAGTTCTTATGTATCTTTATCCTATTCTTGCAATATGTTCGTATGATTTTCCTAAACATCTTTATCGTGACTGATTTTAAAGTATGAAAGAGTTATAAAGTGTTAGAAAGTGGTAATGTCAGATTGTAATACACTACCCATGATCTGGGGGACAGCGGTAACACAGTGGGTAAGGTGCTGTGCTACAAATCGGAAGGTCGCTGTTTCGATCCCAGTTGGTGTCAGTGGATTTTTCATTGGCATAAAATCCTTCCGATCACACTATGATCCTGGGGTCGGCTGAGCCTCTAACAGAAATGAGTACCAGGAGTATTTCCTAGGGGTAAAGGCGGCCGGTGCGTAAGGCTGACAACCTACCACCATACTGTGCCGTTGTCACGAAATCTGGGAAACTTAACTTCCTATCCAGGCCTGTAATGGGACTGCTTTACCTTTACCTTTTTACCCATGATCTGCCTGAAAGAAATGATAACACCGCATAACTTCGTAAAATCCTTCGCCCTCCAGTACGAGGGCAATACTTTCTTCCTCCAAACGTCAGGAAACCCACACCTAATGACACAGCGTCGCAACCCAGAAGATGTAAACCCTTAAGAATAGACTAATGGTGAGTTAATTTCAGTCAGAAAACACAACTATAATTGTATGCTAGCATTCAATTATAGTTGTGTTTTCTGACTGAAATTAACTCACCATTAGTCTTTCAACACACAACGGGGATGACACACATTAGAACCCTTAAGTACAGAGTTGTCAGAATATCAAGTCACGTACGTAACAACTAATTCGAAGCTTTCCAAACATTCTCTTTTAAGACTGTCCTGTTTAAAAAATAAAAACTTGACTTATCACTTTTTATATAAAATAAGTAAGGACTATTAAGGTAAAATTAAAGATTTTCCTGCCCAAAAATGAAGACTTATGAGAGGAAAAGAAATATATCTCCATTTAGTTATCATATTATTTATTGCTAACTGATGAACAAGGGAACTGTTTGTAAAGGAGTATAAAATTTACATTAAAACTACAATAGCTGCAACATGTTTCGGTGTGATCACCAACATCAGGGAGCGTACTGTGTCAGCTTGCTAAAGTTAGAACGTTAAAACATTTGTTTTAATCTCTTGGCTTATCTCTCGCTATTAATACTGGGCAGATAACAATTCCTCACTACATTAATCGAAAAAAAATTAATATCACCTCGGTCATTATAGAAGCTACGTGTCCGTATTTTTCATTAAATTTTACTACAAGGTATCAAGAGAGTACGTCAAGCCTAGGGTCAGACTGTCCCAAGAGTAAAACCCAGTTCCACCTCCAGAGCTGCCAACTTGAACAAAGTATCTCTAACGAATGTTTTAGGTCGAGGACACTTCGTCCCCTATCAGTCATCATTATACAGTGTTATTCAAAATGACTGTTGGGGTTTTAACAACTTGTCATACACAATACACTTGAGATAGGACTTTCTGTGTTTTTATTTAACCTTTTGGCGCCGGAATTTTTTTAAATTTTAGCACACCCTGTAAATAAAATGTGAATAATACAGGAACCAAATAAGTTAGATTTATGAAACAAACTGCATTTTGAAAAGAAAAAGAAGGAGAGTATATACCATATTTAAAATATTCAGTACCTGTATTTGTTGAATACATAAATAAAATGCAACATTTAGAGGTTAGCGGTGCGGTACGACCCCTATATGGGTCGTTAGGCGTCAAAGGGTTAATAGAACAAACTCCAAGTTTTTGTTACATACCTTACAGATGTTCTATATGTGCACCCTTTGTGATTCTACAAACATCAACACAATAATAGAGTTCGTTCTAAACTGTTTGTAGCATGTCAGCGGTGATGGTTTCAATGGCGTTCTGATTCGTACCTTCAGTTCCGGGATACTTGCGGGAAGAGGAGGAACATAAACCTCTAGATCCATCGGTGCAACTACATTCTACTAGCTCAAGTATATCGTGTATGATAAGTTATTACAACCCCGACAATCATTTTGAATAACCCCTTCGAATAACCCTTAATGCTTCATATGCGTCTTTCACCTGCTGCTGTCCAGCAGATACATCAGAAATAATGTCATTATAACAAACTCGTTCATTGTTTGAGAATGAAGACGTCGCGTCTGACACAATTTGGTTGAATTCAGAATATATAAATCACGTTCAACTTGTAATATATCAACCCAAAAAATAAATAAATAAACTTTAAACCAGGAATTAAGTTTCCATTTATTGTAGGAAAGACAATGACTTTTGACTATAAGATAATATTTTCATTTTTGTTCCTCTCCATTCTCCGTCCCTATTATTGTTTTCGCTGCATTCTGCCATGTATTCTTTTCAAAATTACTAAAGAGGAGAATGAAAGAAAAAAAACCGCAAACAATAGAACATGTCATACACCCTCGACTCTGAAATATTGCCTCACTGTAAATGAAGTCACGTCACACAGATTCTGTTTCATAGCCCCTGTCTTATATTTTGGTTTTCTATATACAAGTATAAATGACAAACTTTCCTTCCGAAACCATACTAGTGGGCATAACGAATTCTCATTTAAATAGACTGTTATTAAAAATTGAGGGCCGCGGTAGCACAGTGGTTAAGGTGCTGTGCTACAAATCGGAAGGTCTCTGATTCGATCCCAGCTTGTGTCATTGGAATTTTTGATTGACATAAAATCCTTCCGATCGCACTATGGCCCTGAGTACCAGGAGCATTTCCTGGGGGTAAAGGCGGCCGGTGCGTAAGGCTGACAACCTTACCACCATCCTATGCCGTTGTCATGAAATCTGGAAACCTTAACTTTCTGGAACCCTCTGTGCCACTTCAGGTCTGTAACGGGACTGCTTTAACTTTATTACAAATTACGTTTGTTCCACTCTTTCTCCTACATAGAAACACGGCTAACTCTATCTCACTTGTCCGCTGCTGTTATTTGTGTCTACTGTTATAAAAAAAATTGTATCTAGTCGAGTGCATTCGGATCTGACTTAAGAAGAAGCTCTAAATTCAGACGCATATATTTGACACAGACTTCCTGTATACACGTACCTCTATCACACAACATAAATACAGTCGATAAGGTGAGGTAAATTCAGTCAAAAACACAACTATGAATATATGGATAAATGATGGTGTTTATTATCAAATAGAAAACTACATGTTTCGGCCTCTAGCAGCCGTCATCAGGCCGCTAGAAGCCGAAACATATAGTTTTCTATTTGCTAATAAACACCATCTTTTAGCCTACACGAGTATTTATAGTTGTGTTTTTGACTGAATTTACCTCACCTTATACCTTAAACACACAACGGGGATGGCACACCTCAAAGTAAGTACAGTCGAGTCGAGTCTATTCGAGTTCCGTCAATTCAATTCGAATAGATTCAATTGCATCTGAACCTCCGAACTTATAATATCCTGGCTAAAGCACGGTCGATTATACTCGAACCTAAATTAATTAATTAATTTACTGTGCCTGCAGCTGTAAACAGAATTCAGAGGCGTATGTTGTGAGAGTGGGAAGTGGTGGTATAACAGTTGATAGGTCAGTTTACTGGGTCAAGATTTGCCGCATTACATGCTACTGACATTTATATCCACAGACCACCAGGAACTCTTGCTATAAAATTTTGATATATATATAATCCTATACACCTTACAACTGGGGACCGCGGTAGCACAGTGATTAAGGTGCTGTGCTAAAAAATCGAAAGGTCGTTGGTTCGATCCCAGCTGGTGTCATTGAACTTTTTCACCGACATAAAATCCTTCCGATCGCACTATGGCCCTGGGGTCGACTCAGCCTCAAACAGAAATGAGTACCAGGAGCATTTCCTGGGGGTAAAGGCGGCCGGTGCATAAGCCTGACAACCTTAACACCATCCTGTGCCGTTGTCACGAAATCTGGGAACTTTAACTTCCTGGAAGACTCTGGGCCACTCCAGGTCTATAACGAGACTGCTTTACCTCTTTACCTTACAACTCCTCTCCTGTTTACTAAAACACCACTGATTTTAGTACCGCCATTACAACCTTTCATCGTTGTCCAATCCATTTCCAGTTTTTCATTTTTCATAGTCATGCAGTCTGTCGCACAAGTCCCTGGCCCCTTCCAAAGTGCATTCTCCATGCAGTGCGATCTAGTGCTTCTCTTTCAATTTCCAGCGTCCTTTCGTTTCCCTAAGGCCACTCAGTAGCTGCTTACGTCTCTTTCCTTGTCTCCCAGTCACGTCTATCTTCTACTCAATAACACGTTTTAGAAGGCAGTACCTACAACAGATGTGGCCAATCCAGTTAGCCTTCCATTGTTTTACTGTACTTAGGATGATAATTTCCTCCTTGATTCTTTTTAATAATTTTTCATTTTCCACGCTATTGATCCAACTAATTTTCTTCAGCCCTTTCCATAAGGGAGATGGATGGCACTTTCTCGGATCGTGTAACTTAGCGGTCATTATTATAAGTAGCAGTGTAGTGTGCACCGTTGTACAGGCACTGAGGCTCTGTACAGGCCGTACGGCCCATCGGATGAGTAGAGGAATAGCTCTACTCTTTCGTGACCACGGTACTAGAAGGGGGTGAGGGGTCAGCTTCACGCCCCGGCCTCTATTTACTCACGGAAAAACCCGGTACCCGTTGTACAGGATGTTGAATGGGACCCAGGACCGGTCTGGACAGGTGCGGAAAATCTCGCTTCCACCGGGATTCGATCCCCGGACCGTCCAGCCCGTAGCCAGTCGCTATACCGACTACGCTACCCGGTCCACTCGTTATTATTAATTATGTTTTAAATTCTAATTTTGCTATCTGAGTACTGTCCTCTGTAATTCATGCTTTCCAGCTCAGAAAGAATACAGCTAAGCGTAATGTCAACAAAATCAACAGAAGACTGTTTCATATGAAATATGGAGGTCGCATAAATGTAACGTGTTCGCCTTAACTAGCAGACCGAGTAATGAATTAGACATCGGTGTGTAGCCATGCTATAATAATAATAATAATAATAATAATAATGAATTAAGAATTAATAAATAAATAAATCTTCACTGACTAGCAGTAAAGAGGCCAAAATATTTAAAACTGCGTGCTGTAAAAGGACAGCATTTCTACATTAAGTACATAACAATTTTTAACAGCTCTATCAGAGCCATAACTAGCATACTTGTTCCGTAATTATCAACTATTTAAAGAACAAATTTAATGTATAGTGCTATATCTACAAGTTTAGATCCTACCTTACAAAGAGCAGAATTTTTCTCTATTATAAACTTCAAGGCAAATCTGTCACTGTCCACAGCATGTAGGCGTATAGAGGGATTACATATTCACCTCCACTCATTCTCAACTTTCGGCAATTGATGGAAGTGAGTGGTCAACTTCACGCTCCGGCGGGTTTTTTTTTTTCAGAGGAAAGAATCCTTGTACTTATTTAATGAAAGCTTGTTTTGGGTTCCAAAGCCGGTCTGGACGATTTCGAAAACGAAAACGTTCCTGTCCCTGCCGGGATTCGAATACCATATGGTCGAGTCCGTAGTCCAGGCACTACAACAATTACGATATCTCGGCTCCTTTCTCCATAAAGAGTTCAATAGATTAAAGAAATAATTGAAAGTTCTAGAGTGTTATTGTAAAATTTATTACATCTCTTACGTATATTAAGATTATTTAATAACGTTTTAAATGCCATAATATTCCCGCCAGTCTAGCTGGATCAGCAGACATTACGGAATGGCTCCATCCGGCCCCCCCCCCCAAGTAACTGCCGAAACGTGTAGTAACACTTGTGATACTTTCTATACTTAACGAAGACTAAAGGGACTCTGGTGGGTCAGCAAGAAGAGACTGATTCCAGGTATAAGCTGGAAATAGCGACCTTCATTTCAGCAGCAGTTGGCATGATTATGTTCGCGGGACAAAATTCCTAGAGCAACATATCAAAAAGCATTTCCGAGCAGAAGAAAAAAAAAACAGTTGGCCTCCTTTTCTACTTCACACACAATTAGTCACATAGATATATGTCATTACTTCGAATTTCAAAGGAACTCCATTTTTAAAAGGGGATTTTCAGAAAAAAGAACCTTGATCATCATCATCATCATGTATCTTTCATGGAGTTGGGCCACTTGTTGACCCGTTCCGGTCTCACGTATCCAGAAGTCTCTTCAAAGGTCTACCATGATTTCTTCTGCCAGTTGGGGACTAGTATCCCTAAATGTGCCGGTCCAGAGGCTAAAGGTAGCAATCCTACCACTGGACTTACTCTGCTCTGGGCCCAAAACCCATTCAGGGGAAATTTTAACCACTGGCAAGTCTCATGGAAAAAGACTTGATAATAATTATAAAGTAGTAAATACGCTTAAAGGCGTTTATTGAGGATTTTAAAATATTAAAATCGTCTATAAAATTAAATTTAATTAATTAATTTCACTCTCAGTAAAATTTAGTACTAATGTACTGAAGCCGTATATTCTTCCAACAAAAACTGTATGTTCGAGGATTTAGAATTCCGAAAAATAATACAGCGCATTTAAGACACGCCTTAATTTTCATTTCGGAAATATGAAAAATGTGTGCCTTAAATTAAAAGTAATGTGGTATTATTCTTATTATTTTTTATTATTTTATTTTTGTACAGAACTGTTGACATAGAATGCTAGTAATCAACCAACCCAAGCCTGCAGCCCGGACACTACTCCAGCCTAACCGCACCTAACCTCCAACCTACAGCAAACCAAGAACTAAACGACCAATGTAGTAATCAACATCATAGTCGCGAGCTCCTGATGATTGGCATAGTAATACAAGAAACATGTTGAGCCTATAAGAAGTACAATGAAATAATAAGTGGTATCTAGTTGGATTTTTTATTCTGCAGTACAAAATATTGTTTCATAATACATGTTTCGAGCACTACTGTGCTCATCATCAGGAGGTCAAAATTTTATTATACAGCAACTAGTATCATCACACCTGTAGGTGGTCGTCCCGTGCACCGGACGGCCACCTACAGGTGTGATAATACCAGATGCTGTATAATACAATTTGACCTGATGATGAGCACAGTTGTGCTCGAAACACGTAGAGGCATATAATGGGCTTATTAAGAAACAAGATTTTGACATTGGGTTGGTTGATTACTAGCATTGTACTGGGATTCATGGTCAGCAAAACATCAAGATTTGTTGAAAGAGATTTACAAATGTGTCTTAAATACGTCATATGATCGCAACACTAAAAAAACCGAGAAGTCTCATACTCAACACAATCAGTCACTTTACTCTACAAAGTCACAGCCTTCTAAGGAAATTAGACATAGCTTCAACTGTCAGAGCCACAAACTGAATATCGCGACGGCAAATGAGAATGGAGTTGGGTCTCTTGTTTCCTGCTGACAAGTACAATGTAAGTAATGAACGCAGTTTGTCAAACTGTACTGCACAGACCGACACACAAATCAGACACACACACACACACACATTCAAATGTGCGAAAAGGTTGGGTGCATAAACGTGGCGTTATGCTTAAAGTCGTGAAACCACGTAATATTACGCGATGCAGCCTTTTGTTGTTACGTTTGTTTAGCAATCCATCTTGAAAGAAGCAAAGAAAGCAATTTTTTAGTTACGAAACAACCATAAATGCAAGGACCGAAGCCCATCTAATTTGTCAGGCATACATTTTATTTGGACAATACATACTGCAGTCCACAGCAGTGGCGTACCGGGGGGGTTGGGGTTAAACCCCCCCCCCCAGGAATTCCGAAGGCCCTCCAAAATAGTGCCAAATTCAACACGATTGTGAGAACTGTTAAAAATTGCTCAATTTAGGCCCCCAACACCCCAAGATGCTCGGAAAAAAGGCAGTAAAATTCTAAAACTACCGCCGGTTCGCAATTGTTTTACATTAGCAATGACAAATAAATTGGTTGTCATCATAAACAGTCTTAAAGTACCAAAAATTAAGAACATTTTACTATATGAAATGAAATTTCTTGTACCAAATTACAGCTGCCTCCAG
>Ga0131853_10025318_pt1 | contig 10693 bp, 2 predicted proteins | sample TergutLab28metaG_FD_92764 | JGI IMG/M metagenome (GOLD analysis project Ga0131853, IMG submission 92764) | Labiotermes labralis P1 segment gut microbial communities from Petit-Saut dam, French Guiana - Lab288 P1 (version 2) (version 2) | ecosystem: Host-associated > Arthropoda: Insects >... | reverse complement strand
AGGCTGAGTGGACCCCGTTCCAGACCCACTACTACTCAGAAAATCTGGTAGCGCCGGGGATCGAACCCGGGACCTCTGTATCTGTAGCCAGAAACTCTGACCACTAGACTACAGAGGCGGTCACTTATTGACACACAGACTGGATTTATAAGGCTCCTCCTCCAACATTTCGATAATTTCTTTTCAGACTACAAGCCGTTACATCCAAGAACACAGCAATATTTAAATTTGCTTAAGTTAACTGCTTTCAAATAAAATAAAAGTATTTTTTTTAAGTGAGACCTATTTTCTATCAGCAAGGCTGCTTCCGTACCTTGCAACTATTAAGAAATCATACTGGATTTTCTGGCTGTCCGAGAATTGTATCTGACCAGTAAACATAATATTTAAAAAAGACGAGTTAAATGTTAAAAATCGTAGCAAGATTATGAATTTAAAATTACACAGGAAGTGTTGCTTATAAAATCTGTATACATTGAAACTTCAAGTACAATACAACGCAATTCGAATGGTTTAAAGTATATTTCATTGTTTTCATATTTTCCGTGACTAATAAATAAGAAAATATTCACTTCTGATCTTCTAATTCATGTACCAGTAGTCTTCAATGCAGTTGTCTGAAGTTCCCTTAACATGACAAGCATTGAAGAAACTGTTTGTCATAATAGTAGTCGAAGCGTAGTTAAATTAAATTAAGAAGAGTTCATGGTATAAGACTTCAGTGTAATTTACTTACTTATTCCATGGAGCAGAGTCGTTCTTGAGAAGCTAGTTCTCAGCTAGTCAAGAAATTCCCCGCATTTTATGGAAGCCGAAGGTTAATTACCACATTCACAAGTGCTCGCCACCTGTCCCTACCAGATCAATCCAGTCTATGTCCTCCATTCCACTTCCTGAAGCTCCATCTTGGTATTTTCCTCCCATCTACGCCTGGATCTTTCAAGCGGTTTATTTCCCTCAAGTTTCCACACCAAAACCCCATATACGCCTCTCCTCTTCCCCATGCATACTACATGTTTCGCCCATATCATTGTTCTCGACTTAGGTGTAACATGATGACAAAATTTCTGTCAGTTGCAACTTGTGCATTGTTCGAAAATGAATTAGTTTAAAATGAAAAAAGCCAGACTGTTACTCACCAGTAGTACTTGTTGGAGAAAGGCTATGTGGTGGTGGTGAGGGGTAGAAGCGTGGTTGTTGAATGCATGGTGAAGTGGCTGCGTCGTCTGCATCACACGTTCGCCACGGCGAGTCCTTATCCTGGCAGTAGCTTGTAGTAGACACTGCAGGATCGTTGTTCGTAGAGCAGGAACCAGTTTTCTGTTGTTCACCGACGACACCAACCCCGAATTGCTGCCTTAGTGTTTGTAAATGTGTTTGATTTCTGTGTTGTATATCTGTGGAGGAAGATGTCAGGTTCGAGAAACAATTCCGACTTCCATCATTTGCCCACATTTCGTACCAACACACAGCTGAATACAACGTCTCGCTTCCGGACGCTGCATCTTCTTTATTCTGGTCTTCACTGTTGCAGATCATGTCTTGCCCTTGATCTGTGTTGTTTTCGATGTTATGTGTAACTGCTTCCTGATATATAACAGATTCTTGTCCAAGATGTGGGTCCGCTTGTTCGCCGGTCAGTCCTTCAACATCAAACTCACACTGAAGAGACCTGAACTGGTCGATTTCAAGTGAAACCAAAGTACAAGTAACACTCTCATCCCCACTCATACTTGTCATTTTCCACCCCCACCCCCTTAGAGTGACACTTATACCTGAAGCTTCGGCACAATCTCTCCTCCTCTCAATACTTTTATCTTGGTTTTTCCTATGGCTATTGGTATTTCCTTCTCAAACCATCCCTTCATGGGGGAGGTGATAGTGACGACAGCAAGTGAAATAGTACTCTTCTATTCACTGCGAGTTCTTGGAAGGATCATCTGAAAGTATCACAAGACACGTGGAGTCAGAATTCACGTTCATCAAGACGCCAAATTGTTCGGGCTATGTGTCGCAGGACAAATTTTTAATACAAAGACAGAATTATACGAAGACATGTAATTAATATTTCGTATAGTAAGCTCAGTTTCAGTATACAATTAGACCAAAACAACAAATCTTATATTCTCGGAAAATTAAGAAAATCTTAATTTTACTAATATTTTATATTATTCAGACCAATATTTTTGCTTCTTTCCATCGCTTGTGTAATAATGTTTAAATGGAAATATTTAAAGTACATTTTATTGTATTGACGATATATTTTAAAATGCTCTTTGTTTTACAGTTTATGGCATTGAATTACAAGTTCATTCGTGAAATATAATGTCGAAATCTATAGGAAGGAATCGGTCATAGCCTAATTTAAAGTACTATTCGTATATTTGCCTAGAGTAGGTGAGAATAACCACTAAAACCTTGGTCAGTGTACCTGTTTTCCGGGCCGAGATTTGAACTTACGACCTTACGAAAAATAAGTAAAAACAAGGATAACTTGAATGTGAATTTCAGTGGTCTTTAGGTGAGTCATCCCCGTTGTGTTCATTAACATGAGCAAGGAATAAGTTTAAATAAGTCGAAACACAACTAGCATCTTAGGTAGTATTATTTTATTTAATGTGACGACATGTTTCGGCCCCTATTTTGGTCCATCATCAGGTCACAAGTAAGAATTTGAGGAAGTTATAAACTGTAAATCATAAAATAAATTATATAGATCTCGTTGAATTTTAGATCTATATAACTTATTTTATGAATTACAGTGTATAACTTCCTCAGATTCTTACTTGTTACATGATGATGGCCCAAAACAGGGGCGAAACATGTCGTCACCTTAAACAAAAATAAAACTACCTAATATACTATTTGTGTTTCGACTTTTTTAAACTTATTTTTGCTTATGTGAATTTCAGTGATTTTGTCTATTGTTTTGTAGTATGATAAAATAATTGCGGAGGAATTACAGATTGAAATTTGTAGTGTAGTTCTTATTAGACATATTAAAATCAGTAACACCACTATACAGGTCCTTACTAAAATGCTGTAACTTTGCTAGATTTTTCTAATCATGTAAATTACAAAAGTATCTAATGAACGGCATTCTATATTGCTACATGTTTCGATTCCTAGGGAATCATCTTCACACAATTCATACAAAACTTTTAAATGACGTCAGTTCTTGGTGTTTTTTACATTACACTTTAGTGAGCTAGTAACTGGAAAACTTATAGTGGTTTAAAACGATAAATGAGTAAAATTTCACTAAAGCGTAATGTAAAAACACGAAGAACTGGTATGGCTTAAATGTTGTGAATGACTTGCCTGATGAGGATACCTTCATAGTCGAAACACGTAGCAATATCGAATGCCTTTCATTAAATAGTACTGTGAATAACTGAAGTGTTTCATATTATTTTTACGCGAATTTGCAAAACGGCGAGACGACTCAAAATTAGTTTTAGAAGTATCGTTTCCAGTTAGCCCCAGTTCTTAACAACAGCTTCTCCTACAAAAATTAATTTTATAAATATAGCAATACACTTAATGTTTACAAGGTGACGATATGAGATTATGTCAGTATGCAAGGGTTGCAGAATTTTTGTCATTAGTGAACACTTCAAGAGCGACTCTGGGATAAATCCAGACTTTGGATATTTTTCTCCGAATTAAAGGCGGCCACAACTTGAAACGACTATTTATCCGTATCCAGCGCCGAGGTATAAAAGTCGTCGTGTTTTAGCTAAGCGTCCGATATGTCCCAACCGGTCTTCAAAACGCAGTATGCCAGAGACTGTTCCCCGTTATGGGCCGGGATAGCACAGTAGGTGTAGCGACTCGATACGGGCTGGATGGTCCGGGGATCGAATCCCGGTGGGGGGGGGGCGATATTTTCCGCGACCGTGCAAACCGGTTCTCGGTCCTACCCAACCTCCTATACAATGGGTACCGGGTCCTTCGCGGGAGGAAAGCTGCCGAAACGCGGCGTTGACCACAACCCCATCTAGCGCAGAGGTCAAAGAAAGAGTCGAGCTATACCAGACTCCCTCTGTGGGCCTTCGTGGCCTGTTCTAGGGTGAACTTTACCTTTACCTTTACTTAACTGTTCCCCGTTAGATAAAGCAGCAGAACGCAGCAGCTCATCATTCACCTGCAGCTAGCGCAAAGGTGCAGATACATTCGAAGGTTTACCCTTCTGTACCTACCTGGAGGCTTTCACGATGTGATGAAGACGAACAAATTTCGAAAGAGAGTCTTTAAGGTTCTTGCAACATGTACTGTTAAAAGTTTGTTCCTGCGTTTCGGAGGAACGTACTAAATCCAGCTGAATTTTGGGTAATACGGATTCAGATGGCTGCTCAAGAGACTGAGAGGAGGAAGTGTGTCGACAATACACGAAGTTTACAAGGATTGTAGTCAATCAAGACAACGGAATCGGAAGAAGGTACACAACTTGTACCGAGGTACTGGGAATTAGGGATTCGCAATGGGGTACCCAGGATGACAAACAACCACAACCCTGGCGATAACTGAGTGTAATCAACATATTTCCTCCTACAATACATCTCAGCAGCCACGCGAAGCTCCATAAGTCACGTTGAACAGATAAGCACCGCGTTCACCGAAACGTCGTAATTAACTTTTCATTCTGCAGCGTGTAATAATCCAGACGACTATCGTTTAGCAACACATTCCTGAACGTCCGAAAACTTACAACAGGAAAACTTATCTTTCGACTTTTGCGTCCATTCAGCCTCTCTGTCGGAGGATATTGTCAGCAACATTCCCGGGATGAAAGTGATTACTATGTATATCTAACCCACTCACCTCATATATATATATATATATATATATATATATGACATGTAAAATGCGTGGACCTGTAAGTCCACATCACCATATGAGGAATCGTAAGGGGCACACATGAAACTATCAGTGTTGGCTTCGCAGTCTGATAAGCAACGTGTCTTTGTAACATGTCGTATAACCACGTAACGTTGCTGAGATATGTCCCTTATGGGGTCCTGTAAGTTAATGGTTAAAGATACTCTTTTTCTCTGCCCAGGTAAAATTCTGTACAAACTGTACAAATAAATTCAATTATATAGGGTTGTGAAAAGTACGGGTTTCTGTACTGTGTCCGAATAAAACGCGGTCCGTGCAGCAAAAATGCTTCTGTCCTCAGATGATAGAATGGGAAGGCACCTATTCATTTGTGTCTGACAGTTAAATTTCCCAAACCAGTGAACCTCTTCAGGGGCTAACAACCTTGGCAATTTAATGTGCCCATTGTCTAGAAATCCTGTGAGCCTCAACCTGCTGGAGACTTAGAGGGCTGTCCAGGTCTACATAGGGAGAACTTACTGAACCTTCTCGCTTAGGGCTTAAGTTTTTTTTTTTTCAGAGTACTACACGGTAAATAAAATTTGAAAAATGAATAACCATAAATAGATTCCATAATCAGTAATCTCCTGAAAATTAACATTATTATTTTGTCAGAGGCTACTGCAACGAAACCGAGATAAACAACTTTAAAATTAATATATCAAACAACAAATGCAGTTAATAAACGAAATTTATGACTAGTGTTAATCTACTACGTTTTTCGGCACCGGATTGGCATCCTCAGAGATTCTTTCAGGTCAAAGTAATACATGCCAAACCCTCTAATTTAGGTATGTATCGCCCTCACTGGAATGATTAAAATATTAAAATCCTAAAATAAATAAAATTGATAAGCATAAATTTATAATATTTTGATATTAAAACTGCGTGGTAGCTCTTCTCAGCCCAAGTTCCTAGCTATTTATATTCGATAGGCTGCATGTACAAAGACATATGTCTCGATATTTGTGATCCGAAGAGATCGTATCCTGTAAATATGTTAACATTACTAATTTTACATAACTGAATATATATTAATACTATTCACAGAAAATAAACTTACGTTATGAAATATAGAGCATATATCAGAGTACCTACCAGATGAAGCGTGTGAAGTGTGTAGTGTCGGGCGACGAACTGTGCTAAAATGAGTGCCCTGTGAAATTGTTTAGAGGAAGTGCAGTGTCTGTGTGTCCGTGTGAGAACGGAGCACAATATCGGTTAAATAAATCCTTTATTTGTTCTTGTTCTTGACTCTTACTCTTAACACGCAGTTATGTAATCTGTTGTACGTTCTGGATTATACTACACAAAATCATTTCCTCTAAATAATGTTGACAATTATTCAGTCATGTAAAATTAATAATGCTAACATATTTGGAGGACGAGATATTTTTGGATCGCTTAGATAGAGACAGATGTTTGTATACAAACTGTATACTGAATATAAACAGCTACGGATGCGTACCTGGAACAGCTACCACGTAGCTACTACGTAGCTATAAAATCACAACACTGTAACTTTGTTCTTCCAATTTTACTTATTTTGGAATTTTAATCATTTCAGTGAGGGCGATGCATACTAAATTAGCGGGCTGGCCTTTTATTGCTTTGATCTGAAAGACTTCCTGGGGATGGCCCCCCGGTGCCGAAACACGTAGTAGATTAATACTTGCCATATATTTCATTTATTAAGTGCATTTGTCGCTTGATATATTAAATAAAATAATGTACACGGTTTGAATAACTTATTCTTCTTCCTCTTCTTTTGGTGCTACATCTCTCTATGAGTTTAAGTCTGCTCAACAATTCCCTTCCATGTTTCTCTGTCCAGAGCCATCTTACTCCAATTCTGTATCTTCTTTGTCCCCATATCCGCTTGACTTATCCTCCTATCCGTACCTCGGTCTACCAAACTTTCTTACCGCACTTCGTCTCCACTCTCTAATCCTTCTAACCGTCCTTTTTTCATCTATTCTTACAATATGCCAAACCCACTTTATTCTCTGTGTTTTTATACGTCTAACTACATCTGCTTCTTTGGTTAGCAAATCGATTTCCTCGTTAATTCTCATCCTCCATCTCCCATCTTGATTTTGAATTGGGCCGTGTATCTTACTCGTTACTCCAGTTTCAAATAATCTTAATTATTGCTCATGTATGTGTTTTACTACAGAAGTTTCGCATCCATACGTGACTACTAGTCTTACCAGACTCTTAAAGATGCGCTTTTTATAATTTGTTGGTAGTAATTTACTGAACATAATTTTTTATTTACATAAAATACGTTATTTCCTCCTGCTGTACTGCATGAAAAACAGAAAAAAATGTGTTCATTTGCAATTTTCAAGGCCTTGCTGAATTATCTTCGTCATGATGATCTATAGTGAAACGTAGATAACATGTATACGTCTATAATTGTCCAAGGCGTCTGTTTTCCAACGTTTGAATACGTTCATCTTTACTAGAATGAAGAAAGCATATTTGAGTATCTTAGAGTATCATTTATTAAGATATAAGTCGTTGGACTTTTACACCCTGTCAATAACATTGTACCAGACGACACGGCTTTACATCGCTGAAGACTGGTCTTCAAGACAATAATTAACAGGTGGGACAATGCGCGTATTGCTTAATGTTGAGGCGCGTTCGTGCAACCATTGTTGACGTGGAAAAGCAATTAGAGTTAAACAACCTGAGTGGGTATTCGTTTCCAGCATGCAATGCGTGTGCACCGTATTATCTCTGGCCTGCCCTGCTGTACAATAAACGGCACGATTTTCGAAAAAAAATTGTTATTGAACACAAAATGTGTGTTTTGATTTCCCCTACGACTTTTGTATGAAAAATTTCTCATTTTAAGAAGAAATGAGCCAGATTTAATAAAAAAAATCTCTAGTGGTCTTCATGTAAACTACCCTTTATACTTGTCCGACTTAATGAAACTAGAATTTTGTCGACAGTTGTTCGAAAAATATCCAACTCTCAAATTTCTTGAAAATCCGTCCGGTGGGAGCAGAGTTGTTCCATGCGGACAGACGGACAGAAATGACGAAGCTATTAGTCGCTTTTCGCAATTTTGCGAGGGCGCCTAAAAAGTAGAAATCAACATTTATTTCTTCTTGAACACTTCCGCAAAATTCCGAAGAGCTACTATTTTCCTCATTATACCTCTCTGCTCTTCCGTCAGTCCATCAGTCTGTCTGTCAATCCGCACGGAGGAACTCGGATTCCAGAAAAGGGATTTTTATGAAATTTTATACAGTATCTAAGCATTATTTCCCGAAAATATGTCGATAAAGTACAACGTTCATTAAAATATGACACGAATAAAGGATACTTTACATGAAGACGTATATATTTTTAATAATATCTCGCTTATTTCTTCTTAGAATGAGAAATATTTCAGAAAGAATTTGTAGAGAAAATCAAAACACCCATATTCTGTTCTGAAGCTTTTCCCGAAAAGTCGTGCCGTTTGTGAGATAATATGCAAAAATAGCTGACCCGGACAGGCCACAGATGACAGTACTGTGTATGCGCATTCCATCCTGAATAAGTAAGGTTACAGACACACACTCTGAATATGTAAAGCTCACAGCTTTTCACGGCAGGTTATACGATCATGTCTCAATGTTACATTTATACATATAATGACTATCTTGTCAGGCGCTTTCGCAATATTACGAAAAGCTATTATTAGCTTCGTCATATCCGTCCGCCCCCCCCCCCGTCCGTCCGTCTGTCCGCATGAAACAAATCTGCTCCCACATAAAGAAGTATTATAATAATTGATATTTGAGTATATTTCGAAAAACCGTCCAGAATAACCAAGTTTCTTTAAAATCGGGCAAGAATAACGACTACTTTACTTGAAGACCAATAGACTTTATAATTATATATAACTCAGTTCTTCTTAGAATAAGAATGGTTTCACACAAAGTGGTTGAGGAAATCAAAACACACATTTTGTGCTCAATAACTCTTTTTCGAAAATCGTTCAGTTTACGAGATAATGTGGAAAATGTTTTTAGAGTGAGGCAGGCAAAAGACGACAATATGGTGCATGCGCATTGCATTTTGGATACCTAAGGCTATACAACGCACTCACGAAGTGTAATACTTACTGCTTTTCCACAGCAACAATGGTTGCAAGAACGCGCCTGAAATTTGCGTTCTACGTACAGTACATCGCCTGTCTTTTTAGTACTGTCCTTGATTTGCCTGTTAAAGGTACCACACAGCAGTGTATAGAGGTACTGCAGGAACTCACGATCAATAGGATATTTAACGCATGTGGTTCACGGGTTCCTAGTTTTTACAGACGGAATTCCCCCTGCCATAACATTACTGAAATACACAAATAAGAAAACCTCCAGTTAGCCACGATTCTGAGCCCGTAACATCCATATATAATTCTCATAACACGTATCCAATCCTGTCAGGTTTTGGAACTTTTTCTGTGTGGGCAGTGAACTATATGGATTAAATGAAAAAAAAAGGTAATTATATTATTTAAAAAATAATCGCCTAATGCATATTAACTTACAGGACCGTATAGCTCAGTCGGTAATGTAATTGGCTGTGTTCTGAAATGCTCTTTCTTTCGTTTTAAATACTGCGACTTTCCTCTTCACCATTGCTTCCAGCAAATCTGTGGAACCATAAAAATTTTTATCCAACAAAGATTGTCAGTGTCCTAGTGAGGTAAAACTCCCCGAGTCTGAAGTAACTTCTTGTGTATAGTCAGTAATATGTGGAGCTTGAACTCCTTTCTCCATGTAAATTTTTATAGTGTGATGCTTGAACACAGCAACAAATTTACATGTGAGTTGCCTTCGCCAACTTTGTGGAACACTCTTCTTCATGACAAGCAACTAGCCGCTTTCTTGTCAGGAAAACCCTACAACTATGGTATCTGCTAATTTAACTGTTCATAGGAGTACTTCGCTGGATCCAGCCCTCAGACCTGTAAATCTATTTTACATTCCCACAGTCTGTAAAGAAAGTCTTAAAATTATCTTCCTATCTACACCTAGTAATTCGATGAAGCCTCTGTAAGTTTCACTCATTTCCCTTCAGATTTAATACGAAACAAGGACTGCAATATATAAACTGCTTCAATTCCATTAACACATCTACCCCATAACGTGATTGTATGCCGGAATGTTTGTACAAAATGGATACTTACAACCTGTGTTAAGGTGTTGCTTCTCTCCGACAAGACGGATTGATGTGTTGGTCAACACTGCCTGGCTAGATATTGAGTCTAGGAGAAAAAAGACAAGAAGTTGATGGTGACACTGACCTACCACCCCGTCCTTCACCTACCCCTCCCCCCGCCCTCCGCAACCCTCAAGACTAGACATACCCGCGACATAACACGGCACTGATGGCAGACATTCTAACCCTGCGGGAGTGAAAACACCACCTCTCTGTCCGAGACAAGACGTGGCAACCAATAGTATAGATAAAATTTCAGTATGCTAACTACGAGTGTTTATAGAAACTTGAACCGTATGCTTGCAGGAAAGGAGACAACTCCGTCAATAGGGCTGTATTGAGTGACAGTGAAATGAATAGCAGAGGTTCGATTCCCACTAGGAGCTGGGTATTCTATAACCTGTATCGCGTTCGGTCCAACCTGGAGACCAACTTGAATAAGGGTACTAGGCGGTCTTTCACTAGGAATAAGGCGACCGCAGCGTGAATCTAATCACGCATCTCAATACAGTATCGAAATTGAAGGCATTACTGACATTCCTCCACACATTCCAAGCGAGCTGCTTAAGATGTGTGTGTGTGTGTGTGT
>Ga0131853_10025316_pt1 | contig 10693 bp, 8 predicted proteins | sample TergutLab28metaG_FD_92764 | JGI IMG/M metagenome (GOLD analysis project Ga0131853, IMG submission 92764) | Labiotermes labralis P1 segment gut microbial communities from Petit-Saut dam, French Guiana - Lab288 P1 (version 2) (version 2) | ecosystem: Host-associated > Arthropoda: Insects >... | reverse complement strand
TGTGTAATGCAATTTTGACCTCCTGATGATGAGCACATGTGCTCGAAACATGTAGAGGCATTAAATAAAACTTATTGTGAATCAAATTTTATGCATCAAGTTGGTTAAATACTGATATAAATATGCTGAGATGCACGGTCAACAAAACGTCAATATTCAACGTACTGTTTTCAGATGCAACAATGGTCGCACGAACGCGCCTGCATGTCACGTTATACGTACATTGCCTATCTTGTTTGTCTCCTTTCGCCTCTAACCTTTGTAACCTTTGTGAACTTGGCACCATGATATCTGCGTAAGCCTTAGCATCGTTCAAGCGTATTTTTTCTTTCTTTGTTTATTTACTTATTCTTACATTAGGCTTATCCTCAGCCACTTATTTTCACCCTTCTTTCTGCAAAATGTTAATACAGTACTGAACCTTGGTGCCCATTAATTGCGGAACATATCTCGAATCGCTAAGCGGAAGGAACTCTGCGGTTAGGCCGTGAGTTGTCCTCCTTCTCCCCTTTATGTAAATGACTGAACTTCAATTTACCAAGTGGGTCTCTTTCAGTATTTACAATTTATTTATTTATTTATCCAAACCGACAGACAAATATAAGCATTTTAAATGTCGATTTTTTAAGCTCTTGTTCTCACTCCCGGTCATCCTACGCCCATGACTCTCTCCCGTAATTCACCTTTAACCTGTTTTTATTTCCCTACACTTAAAACATGCTCGAGAAATCATTAGCCGCAAGAATTAAGCTTTCAAACATTTTCGGTTACAACGATAGAAACAATTCCATAATTCAGTCTCTAGTACTGCCGTTCGCCAGTTCGGTCTACACGTATTCTGATACAGAAATAAATACATTCGGTTTTCAGGTACTGCTGCTAACTTACCTAGCAATTATTACTTATATTCGTGGACATTCCAGTACTTCTCCAGTATTTTAATTCTTTTGTGATCGTAGATTCTGTATCCTGTGGCTGTCTATGAACAAGCGTTTTTGCTGCGTGCTCTGTTCTCATTGTCAAATGTTAGGACTACTTGTGAAGAATATCCTGAACCGCTATCTTATGATCCATTAAAGATACCATAAATTAATTTTACGAGTTATAGGCTTCTGGAACAACTTTACGCGACACTACGTAGAGCCAAGTTTCATCCGTGTCGTAGTTCATAAAGATATTGTCTGCCCCTCACAATAAAACGTAGAAAATGAGGATTTATTTTGAAATATTTCTAACGTATAGGACAGCAAAAGATCAGGTTTTCAGGGCGGGCGTTGCTCAAATGACAATCTTCTGGGTTATTACATTATGTAAGTTAACTATGTTCGGACGTTTCGAAGAAACGTGCTGCCTTCATCCTCAAGGTGATTTAATTTAGTTCAAGTGGATGAACATCCACCTAAACCAAACGGAATCACCTTTAGGTTGTAGGTAGCACTTACCTCCGAAGCATCGGCACAAACATACCTGGCATGGTGTAAGAACCAAACAGGTATATAATCTTTCTCTAGGAAAATGGGTTGTAAAATTGTATCTTATTCAAATCATAAGAAACTGTCGCTGGTTGAATTATTCGCACCTGGTTCCTCCGAATTTAAGTCAGTACGTGACATCATGCACCTTGCTTTTTCAATAGGACGCTGACGCTGAAGACGACGACGACGTCTGTGACAAAAGACCGTGATATAATGACGAAGTCATTCGTATACCTCAACCGACAATTCTCTTTTCGCTGTGGGTACTATGGAGAATAAGATGTGACCAATACGAAACCGAAACCAAAACAATGACATAAATTGTAAAGTAAAAGCATCAGCACGTGCTTGATAGAGTACACCATGAAGACCATCGCATCGAAAGATCGATCTATCCTTAATTTTGCTGCTTTTCGCAGTCTTTTCACTCATCTTAATCACACTTATTTCTATGTTAACATCACTATGACAGCTTGAAACACCTGCCCTTACTAAGTTCCAAGATACAGTCATTTCGTACGTATGGAAGCTAGTCAAACAAAATCTATGTGACATGTAAGCGTATCACGGCGGTGACCTTTGACATTACCGTCTTACGGGATGTGACGTGCCTACGTTTTGAAGGCACTTGCTCTCTGATTCTTTAAGAAAGAATTATGCAGACATCAGATCCTGCCGCCAGATTAGTATTTGTCTACAAAAAAGTACGGCGTCACATCGATACAAGACAATCTACAAATAGTCTGTAATTATTAAGGTTTTAATCAATTGTAAGCCAGTTAACAGTACTTTATTCACAGATAAACCAAATTCCGTTGTTTTGAAAACAAAAAGCTACATGTTTCGGCTTAATCATCTCATTATCGGGCTACCGTTTTAACAATGTAAATAAAGGAACATACTATATATTTATAACCCGATGATGGCTAATCTGCAATATGTAGCTGTGTATTGTCAAAAACAAAAAAAAACGTTTTTGTCAATAAAAACTTTCTGTTAAACTGGGCTGCGATTGAGGAAAAATTTGTAAGCACAACACGATATCACGTACCAGCTTCTAATTACTAAGTCTAAAGTTTGCTGTTGTCAGTTTCTTCAAATAGGTACAATTATTAGGCAGCCACATTTCGATTGCTACAGCCCTGACTGTAAAGACGGATTGAGACTGCCATTAAAGCAGGGGCAGATTCACATTACGCATCCGAATCTTTCAGGCTTTTTGATGCAGAAAATTTTCCAGACTTCTCGTACTCTTGTTCGCATGTGTCCAGCCGAAGTTGAACGGAACTTTATATGTTGCCCTTCAGTAACATGCTTTATGCGACTGACAGCGTTACATTAAATGGCTCTGCTCTCGGTGCAGCATTACAACTTACTGTTTCTAACACAACGAGAAGAGGACCTCTGATATATGTTACAGTCAGTGTGTTTAACCCACATGCTATAAAGGCGTATAGCTCCTACCTACATTACACAATGGCCGACAATTTGTTGTAAAGAGCGAAATTTACGGACTGTTAATACTTATCTCATACTTTGTCTAGGCCATCTATATTGTCTAAAGCCTTGATGCTCCAAAGAACATCTAGATGAATTTATGCAAGTTTTATAATATAAGGCAGTGGGAAAATACTGGACAACAAATACATGACTTACACACTATTAGGCTATTACGTTCATGATGTAAAGTAGCGCCTCTTCTACATCTCTAGAATGTCTAGGCTTTGCATTAATCAGCGAAATTTCGCATTTCTCCTTACGTCTTATGCATTACACATAATGCTAATTTGATACTTTGCCGGTAATACAGGTCTGTGCAGGATACCAAAACAGAACCTCTAGGAATGAAAGTCTATATCTGCTCTGTTTCATGGCGGATTTTCGTTAAAACAAAGTACGCGCTACAACTGTCGGTGGAGTTGCAGATTCATAATCGGGTAACGTATTCAGTTCCAACTAACATGGCAGAAGTTGCAGTAGCGTCTTGAAATTTGCAAAATAAAAGCACTCTAAGATATCGGTCAGAAAACATAGAGGAAGCAGGCGGCGCTAGAAGGCCTATGGGTAAGACCATAATAATATTACAATGGATGTTACAATATATGGGAAGAGTCTGTGGGAATTATTAATTTGGGTCAACGTAGGAACTGGCAGAGATAATGAACCTCACATTTAAAAAAAAAAGCGGTGAATTCCTTAGACTAGTAGCGGAAATACTAGCTTCTAAGTAGCGATTCTTCTTAGTTCCTCTCCGTCACGAAACTGAGTCATTCAAAGCCAGAGCCTCACTTGGCTTTATTGACACTAAAGCAACCCAGGGGTAAAGCCAGACGCTTGATTACTGTGCATAATAACTGTAAATGTGTGATTCCGTCTACGTGCTAGTTACTAATTTCCCCTTCATAATAAGAAACGGCTTTCGTCTGCCTAACACACTCCGTATTCCCAGCAGACACCCAATTTACTACCTGCATAACAGAAGCGTTACCATCTTATTGACACCTAGGGAAAGCGGTAATCCTCGTAATAAGGAATATGTGGCACCTCCCTTCGTTCGCACTGCAGTTACGTCACATCCAGTTCTAAGCAAAGTGTCAAAGCCATCCTGACCTTTCCAAGAGAAGCTAATATAAACATAATGAAGAAAACTGCAACCATGGGGCCCACTGTAACAACACGTGTCGTAGGTTGCGTCCTTCCAGTGGCGTACCGAGGGGGGTTTGGGGTGCTCAAACTCTCCCGAAATTCTGAAGGCCCTCCAAAATCGTTCCAAACTCAACCCGATTATGAAAACTGTTAAAAAATTGTTGAATTTAGGACGCCAACACCCCAAGATGTTCGGAAAAGGGCAGTAAAATTCTAAAACTAACTAGGTTCCCAATTGTTTTGCATTAGAAATGAAAATTAATTGGTTGCCATCATAAATAGTCTTAAAGTACCAAAAATTAAGAAAATGTTACTATATGAAATGAAATTTATTGTACCAAATTACAGTTGCCTCCAGAACCCCTGACTAGAGAGCTACCGACCCCAATCCCCGTTCTCTGTCCTCTGTCCTCAACTGAATTTGTTGAACTCCCCCCTCCCCCCCCCCGAAACAAAATTCTTGGGTATGCCACTGCGTCCTTCCTCACAATATCTGGACAGTCTATTACATCTTCCCACAACACGTAAAGGTAAAGCGCAGTATTTGAAAGGCACAGCATTTAAACCCGCTGAGTTCTCGTGCAAGCTTTTTATCAGGAGAAAAGAAATAAGCAGGGAGAAGCAATTAATAACAAACTATTATGCAAAATACACAAAATGAAAATAGCAGGACCCGACAATAAAACAAAGAAAAAATAATGATAAAGGGAAAAGAGGGGTGTTAAGGAAGGATATGACAAGCACAGAAAGAAAAGCGAAGGCTATGCGTGAAGAAGAACAAATACAAATTGTGTGAAAATGTAAAGGATGCAGAATAAAAACATAATTACGCGGACACAAAGTTGTTCTGTGGACAGTGCTTGAATAAACAATTGGTAAGATATAAACTTGAAAAAAAGACAAACCAGTAAAAACTGGAGTAACGAACACGTTTATTTCTAAAGCTTTTCCGCACTGTCACATTGATAGTGTTCATCAATAAGTCAATGGGATAATTAATGCAAGGCTGTAAACTGCATTTAAACATTCGTAAAAATGGCCAATGACAAGTCCAGGATCACAACTTCAAATACGAAACTTATAACTGAAGAATAAAAAACCAACTAGATGCCACTTATTATTTTATTGTACTTCTTATAGGTTCAAAATATTTCGGGCACTACTATGCCCATCATCAGGAGCTCGTGACTACGATGTTGATTACCACACCAGTCGTTTCGGTCTTGGTTTGCTGTATGTTGGAGGTTAGGTGCGGTTAGTCTGGAGTAGTGTCCGGGCTGCAGGCTGAAGCAAAAGAAAGCTTTAGCCTGCAGCCCGGACACTACTCCAGCCTAACCGCACCTAACCTCCAACATACAGCAAACCAAGACCGAAACGACCAACGTGTTAATCAACATCGTAGTCGCGAGCTCCTGATGATAGGCATAGTAGTGCCCGAAATATTTTGAACCTATAAGAAGTACAATAAAATAATAAGTGGCATCTAGTTGGTTTTTTTATTCTTCAGTCATCACAATGATGCACGGTCCAATAAACATCAGATAAGAAACTTATAAGCTGAGAGTGAAAAAGGTACTAAACGAAAGAAAATTTTTTTCTTGTAACTAAACATAGGAATGCATCAACCAAATTCCTAATTACATAAAAATAAAATTTCCATGTTGACAAAAATTATTCATTAATTGGCACGTGCACGATATGACGGACAGCCCGTTCAAAAGAGCTCCAAATGGATAAATTTAAGTACCAGTTCTGGGATGTCAACGATGATACAGGAAAAGGTAACAAACATAACCTTTGTAATTTTATGTACCTATTTACAAAATATATTAAATACAGATTCTGATCAAAACGTAACTAATACTTGTTATTGTTCCACGTTCAAAAGAACAGCGTAACACTGAATGTTTCCATTACCATACGTAGATAATTTCAAATATTTGCAGGTTTTGAGGCTTTTACAGGGGTGTGATAGAAGATTCCGGTCTTTTGGAGTGGGTCACTGCGTCGTTGGGTAAATATTTCCCAACTTTCCTTCGGAAAGTCGGAAACCACTTATCCCGCGACGCGTCATATCCCATGAAAGGCGGAATTTTTTTAGACATTTCTTCCTAAGTAAGAGAAGAATAAACATTAGGTAGAGTAATCATTTCGGTAAAATGAATAATGTTTGCACGAAAGTAAATTTCTCCTCATACTTTCAGCAGATGATGTTTTGGCACGCGGAGGTTTTCATGTACACTTTCGTTCGTATCGTGCATCCAAATACAATAAGACTTCAGAAGGTCAGAAAATAAAACTTTAATTAACTGTTATTTTAATCTAAGTTTATCCAGTTAAAACCTCTTACTTACTTACTTACTTACTTACTTACTCCATGGTGCAGAGTCCTTCTTGAGAAACTAACTGGTTTGCAGCTAGTCAAGAAATTTCACGGAACCCGACTGTTCATTACCGCACTCACAAGCGTCCACCACCTGTCTCTATCCTGGGCCAGCCCAATCCAGTCCATATACCCACATCCCACCTCCTGGAGATCCATCCTAATATTATCCACCCATCCGCGCCTAGGCCTCCCCCGTGGTTCCTTCCCTCCGGTTTCCCCAGCAAGACCCTATACACCCCCCTCTCCTCAACCATACGCGCCACATGCCCAGCCCATCTCGTTCTTCTCGATTTTATCACCCGCACAATATTGGGTGAGGAGTACAAATTATTTAGCTCCTCGTTATGCAGTCTCCTCCATTCCCCCATTACCTCGCCCCTCCTAGGTCCAAATATTCTCCTCAACACCATGTTCTCAAACACCCTCAGCTTCCTTTCCTCCCGCAATGTCAACGACCAAGTTTCGCACCCATACCAAACAACAGGCAAAATTATGCTTCTATATATCTTGATCTTTAAATTTTTTTATAGCAACCTGGAAGACAAAAGATTCTGCACCGAATGATAGCAAGCATTTCCTGAGCTCAATCTGCTCTTAATTTCTTCCGCAATAGAATTTTGATTTGTTAAAGTTGTTCCCAAATATTTAAACTCTTCCGACCTCTCGAAGGCAATATTATCAATCCTCACACTGTGAATTCGTCCCGCATTCCGATCTCGAGACATGACCATGTACTTAGTTTTATCAGCACTTACTTCCAATCCAATCTCCCTAATAGCAGCAACTAAAGCTTCTGCATTTTCCTGTACAGTATGTATGCTTCCTCCCAGTATATTAACGTAATCGGCATAAGCCAGAAACTGATGTGTACCATTTATTTTCAAGCCATCCTGGTTTACCTGAACCCTCCTAATGGAGTACTCTAAGTTAAAACCTCTACGAGTTATTTTTATTATTTTGTTGCACATAGTGATACATACCACTTCAAATTATTTTTACGATTTTTAACCTTTTCGGTGCAACAGATCAAACTCCCTACTTTGAGTTCTCCTTACCATTTTAGTATATTTAGTGCTACGGGTTTATGCCTCAAATTGTTTTTATAATTTTGCAGTTTCTGGTGCTGTAATTTACAGCCTCCACTTTGACTTACTCTTGTGATTTAATTATACCTAGTGCTACACGCAATTGGTACATGCTGAACACGTTCTAATTCTTCATGAAGCATGCCATAGGTGTGTAATTCGCCAGTACAAAATTCCCTAAGAAGAACTACACTTACTTCAACACACGACAAAAACAGTGGTCGCCCACCCGTTCTACCAGTAGACTTCTCTTACACAGGCTAAGAAGATCATCCCAATAAATCAAAACCACCACCAATACTGCAAATCACTGAACACGCAGCAGAAGAGGAACAAAATTTAGCAGTTATTTAGTGCTACCATATTACGTGAGCGAGATGGCACTGCAGTTTATAGATCCCGCAATTACATACGCTGTGGGTATTGGCACTGACCCTAATTCAGTCTTACCAGAATTTGATCATTCCAGCCCCTTCTACGTGAAGGGCATAAAAATGTTAACGTTTAAGATTCTGGTTTTTGTGGTATGTTGAGCTGCGTGGCGGGATCGACAGATTTAGACGTTTCGAAAGAACACTGAACTCTCATCTTTATGACCTCACAATTTTTGAAGATCAAGACATTACTTTGCCTAGAAATTTCGGTGTCTGCTACACCCGCCACGCAGCGCACCACCCCAAAAGGTTTGAATCACAAAGAGTGTAGCACTGCTTACAAGGTTTCATTTGAGCATCTATTTGGAATACACGTATGTGCAAATGTAAGTCCATGCAGCCGGAAAATACCCTGGAGCATCGCGGTACTGATATATAAGTAGCACAGAGAACTGGTAAAGTACCTGGTAAATCCACGACTTTCGGTCAGTGAGATTTCGAGGCGGCGGTCAAAGAAAACTGATAAGGCGGATCATTAAATCCATGCGGAATTGCGGATTATGTCTCCGCAAATCTCATCACCGAAATTGCGGGGTTCAGATTGTCTGATTTCATCCTTAAATCAATATCGTCCAAGTAGTCGCCTCGTTAACTGCGATTCTATAAAACCCTTCAATGCCAAACTCAGTGCAATCTTCGGACCTTGAATTCTTCAAATTCCGCAGCCCTCGGTGCACTGCGCGGCCGTGAATGTGATTAAGGCATAAATACATCTATAGTCCTAAGTCCTGAACAGTAACTAAAATTTAAATTTCAGGGTCAATGAAGTTTAACAAAACGTGAGTACTTTTCAAGTCACACCTTTCCACCCACGTTTAATGAAGCTAGTGGTGTCGCTTTCAAGTTGGCATGCGAGTCAAAATATCACATGTTCGACATATAATTACATTATACCTGCTATTTACTCTTGTACAGAGGTCCGATGATCGATTGGTTGAATTCAAAAAATGTAGCCAAGGTCAACAGAAAAACAATGTAAGTTTCCTTCTGACTGACGATTTATCATTTTCCTTTCTTCACAAGGGTACCGTTCATTAGACTAAATGAAATTTACAAAATGCAAAAATTGTGGCGTTTGGTGACAACGATGCGCTATTTTGTGTTTAAGGTTCTCATAAAAATTAGTTATATATTTACAGAACAGATGTTGACACTTCAGTCGTGGGACGAACAGATAACGCGAATTTCGAGTAATGAAAATTATAATTCGGTCCAAATATATATTAGTTTAAAAACTGAATCTAACGGACATAATAGTACAGATACATCAAATTTAGGATGCCATCGTCTGTAATTGTATATACAACACCCGTTTCTGCTATTACAATCTGTAATCCTCTTGCACCTCTAGGAAATGATGGTATTAAATTTTCTAGTTACCGACAAAGTAACACACACACACACACACACACACACACACACACATATATATATATATATATATATATATATACCAGACGGAAATCTCTTTATAATATAATAATTATCCGTGGTATAAAATGTCACACAAATTAAACATGTACTTAGCTTATTTCTATGACATCATATCTGTGAATTTGTGTGAGTGACGACCTTAATGACTACACGGACAGTCGCACGAATATTCCTGACAGACCTGCTTGTTATGCACACCGTTATCACAGGAGACTACCACAGATTTGTACGTTTTACTTTCCATTACCGGGAAGCAATTACTAGGGCACGTAAATTAAACGTGTGTGTCTACGAGTCGAAGTCGAACAACATGAAGAACGAAGACCTGCAAGTAATCAGACACATCTTGCATGTATGTGAATGTAAAATACACCTACTCGGCCAATGACAGCTTGCGACGGGTTTTAACAAGATATGTGTATTTTTGTAGCACACATAGTTTACATGTCGTATTTCGGTTCGTTCTCAAACACTAAAGTTGCAAAAACGCAATTACTTCCTTCTTCCCGATTGTCCGTCTACCTGCCTGTCGGTAGGTAGCCCAAGGATCACTGTCTTACTAAAATTTATAGACAGATTAAGGCGTTCAATTTTCACTAAAACTGGACATAAATGCCTGAAGCTTTACGGGAAATGTATGGTTATCCGTGCACACACCTCGAGTTGGTTCGTCAAATATTTCTCGGAGTGAAAATCATTTCAGTTAAAAATTGTGCTGAAAAATGGATACCATTTAATCTTGTTACATGATTAAACCAAAGGACGTACACGCACCACATCTGTCATGCTATGCAAATATTTCCGAAATTTTTGTTCAATAAAAACAATGGCTTTCCAACACACGTGAAGATTAAAAAAAGTCTCTTACATTAGATTATAATTAAACTAAATTTCAACCTTATTGAACAGACTTCACACAACGCGACTGTTCCTGAAAAACATACCCCTAAACCACTCTGCGTCTTAACATCGGAGGGTCAAGGGTTATTAAATCCCCCAAAATACCTTGCTAATCACAGGGTACGTCTTGTAACTTATAGGGTTTCAAAGGCAGAAAACAAGGGAAATAACGAATGTCAACTTACAACAATCAATTGAAATACAAATGTACGTCTTATGCGTATTGGACCGTGCATCATCTTGATATTTGAATAATGGTTGACCAACTAGATGACACTTGCTTTATTATATATTGCTCAACATGTTTCAGACGTTAATACGTCCATCTTCAGG